>Ga0265798_10005336_pt1 | contig 17357 bp, 15 predicted proteins | sample P3T30metagenome_FD_192430 | JGI IMG/M metagenome (GOLD analysis project Ga0265798, IMG submission 192430) | Plant litter microbial communities from East Loma Ridge, Irvine, California - P3 T30 | ecosystem: Environmental > Terrestrial > Plant litter > Unclassified | place: USA: California... | reverse complement strand
GGCGCCAAAAGCGTGCTCTTGCTGGACCGCGGCACCATCGGCGCAGGCACGACATCGCAGTCGTCCGGCATTTTGCGCACGCATTACTCGGTGCGCGAAAACGTCGAGCTGGCACGGCGCTCCTGGGACGTCTTCAACAACTTCGCTTCCTACGTCGGTGACGATGACGCGTCGGCAGGCCTGGTGAAGTGCGGGTATCTGATTGCCTCGCCCGAGGGCGACAAGCTGGACCCGCTGCGCGCATCCCTGGCGCAGCAAGTGGAGCAAGGCATTCCGCTGGAATTCCTGAGCGCGCAACAGGCTTCTGAACTGCTGCCGATCTGCCGCTTCGACGATGCCGCCGTGATCGGTTACGAACCCGAAGCCGGTTTCGCCGATGCCTACATGGTGGCCACCAGTTTTGCGCGCGGTGCGCGCCGCGGTGGGGTCACCGTGAAAGAGAACGTCAACGTGAACCGCGTGCTGATCGAAAACGGCAAGGTGGTGGGCGTGTCCACCAGCGCCGGCGATTTCACCTGCGACACCGTGATCAGCACCCAGAACATCTGGACGCCTGAACTGGCCGCCTGGGTGAACGTGCCCATGCCAGTCGTGCCAGAGCGCCACGCGGTGCTGGCGCTGGAATGCGAGGCCGCGCCCTACACCTTCAAGATGCCCGTCTACAAAGACCTGGGCTCGCCGGGCATGCTGTATTGCCGCAGCTACGGCGGCAACCAGATGCTGGTCAGCGAAGGCATCGTCGGCGAAAAGCTCTTTGGGCCCGAGGCCGAGCAAGGCGACATTCCGCTGGACTACGTGGCCGAAGTGGGCGAACAGGTGGCGGACCGCTTCCCGGCCTATGCGGAAGCTGGCCTAGCGTCGTCGTGGACCGGCGTGTATGACGTGACCCCCGACTGGAACCCGGTGCTGGGCCGCGTACCCGGTGTGCAGGGACTGATTGTGGGCTACGGGTTCTCGGGTCACGGTTTCAAGCTGTCGCCGACCGTGGGCAAGGTGCTGGCGCAGGAAGCGCTGGGCCTGGCCACCGACGTGTCGCTGGCGCCGTATGCGATCACGCGCTTTGCCAGCGGCAATCTGCTGACCGGCAAGTACGGCCTGGGCGCGGTGTCTTGATGCCCTGATTTGAACCCAACTGCCCGCCCTGCCCTGCATCAACGAGGAAAACCGACTCATGAAGATCATCACCGCCGTCAAACGTGTGGTCGACTACAACGTCTCTGTGCGCGTGAAGTCCGACCAGTCTGGCGTGGACATCGCCAACGTGAAGATGTCGATGAACCCCTTCGACGAAATCGCGGTCGAAGAAGCCACTCGCCTGCGCGAAAAAGGCCAGGCAACAGAGGTTATCGCCGTCAGCTGCGGCGTGCTGCAATCGCAGGACACCCTGCGCACCGCCATGGCCATTGGCGCCGACCGCGCGATCCTGGTGCAGACGGATGCGGACCTGCAGCCGCTGGCCGTCGCCAAGTTGCTGAAGGCCGTGGTCGACAAGGAACAGCCGCAGTTGGTGATCCTGGGCAAACAAGCCATCGATGACGACGCCAACCAGACAGGCCAGATGCTGGCTGCCTTGCTGGACTGGCCGCAGGCGACGTTTGCCAGCAAGGTGGAGATTGCTGACGGCGTGGCGATAGTCACGCGTGAAGTGGATGGCGGCGCTGAGACAGTTCGCCTTGTGTTGCCCGCCATCGTCACAACCGACCTGCGCTTGAACGAGCCGCGCTATGTGACCTTGCCGAACATCATGAAGGCGAAGAAGAAGCCACTGGAAATGTTGACGCCTGAAGCGCTGGGCGTGGACCCGGCCCCGCGCCTGCAGACCGTTCGCGTGGTCGAACCGGCTGCGCGCAAGGCCGGTGTGAAGGTGGCGGATGTGGCTGCGCTGGTGGACAAGTTGAAGAATGAAGCAAAGGTGATCTGATCATGACGACTTTGGTTATTGCCGAACACGACCATGGCGCGATCAAGAGCGCCACGCTGAACACGGTCACCGCTGCGCGCTTGCTGGGTGCGCCGGTGCATGTGCTGGTGGCGGGGTTGAACGCGCGCGGCGCGGCGGATGCGGCGGCGGCTGTTGACGGGGTGGAGAAGGTGTTGCTGGCTGACGCTGCGCATCTGGAAGATTTTTTGGCCGAGAACGTGTCGGCTCAGGTGTTGGCGGTGGCTGCTGGGTATAGCCACTTGCTGTTCGCCGCTACCGCCAATGGCAAGAACGTAGCGCCGCGCGTGGCGGCGAAGCTGGATGTGGCGCAGATATCCGAGATTATTTCGGTGGAATCTGCGGACACGTTTGCGCGACCAATCTATGCGGGTAATGCGATTGCCACGGTGCGGGCGACGGATGCGGTGAAGGTTATTACCGTGCGAACCACTGCCTTCGACGCGGCGGCGGCTGTTGGCGGGAATGCCGTCGTAGAAGCGGTGGCGCCGGCTGCGGCGTCTGACAAGGTGTCGTTTGTGTCGCGCGAAGTGTCGAAGAACGAGCGGCCGGAATTGACGAGCGCGCGGACTGTCGTGTCAGGGGGTCGTGGGCTGGGCAGTGCGGAGAACTTCAAGATTCTTGATCCGCTGGCCGAGAAGCTAGGCGCGGCGCTGGGGGCGTCGCGTGCTGCGGTGGATGCAGGGTATGCGCCGAATGATTGGCAGGTGGGGCAGACGGGGAAGATCGTTGCGCCGCAGTTATATATAGCGGTGGGCATCTCTGGCGCGATTCAGCATCTGGCGGGGATGAAGGATGCGAAGGTGATTGTGGCGATCAACAAGGATGCCGAGGCGCCGATTTTTGGTGTGGCCGACTACGGCTTGAAGGATGACCTGTTTCAAGCCGTGCCTGTGCTAACCGCCGCTCTTTAAATAAACATCCCTCTCACCGCCGCCTAATGCGGCGGTGTTCAATTCAGAGGGAACCTCGAATGAACGTCATACTTATTTCCTTGGCTCGATAACGCCATAGAACTGCACTGCCCGACTGGCGTGCCTGAGTGGGCGGCAATACAGCCGCGCTCAGCAGCGAGAGAACTGTTGAAAATTTCAGCCTTCATGAACTGCAAAAAATGCCTTGGAATAATGCCATCAAGATCCGCGCCACAATCATGCACCCCGCGGCCGCGCTCACTGCTAGCCGTGAGCGTCATCGCATCAGTACGGCCACCATATAAATAGATGAAGCCGCTGAGCCCAATTCGGCTTAAAGTCAGAAAGACCATGCAGTAGATCATCCGTCCGGCAAGCAACTATCGCACCCCACTCACTCGGTTGAAAGAGCATTCTACAGACCACCTCAAATGGCCAGCCACTGCCCTAATGCCAATTAAGTATCACCTTTCGCCAAATTATTAATATCAGCCCAGCTAAGCAGACCAACGTGGGGTAAAGTTGCGGCAAGTCTCTGAGCGCTTGATGCTGCATCAAGCTGCGTCAAGCCCAAGTTTGCACTCAGGCCATGCATAGCCTCGAACATGCTCAAATCAAGCCCCAACAGTCCCGGGACCTCCTTTCCAGCATGGAGATCCTTCTTAAGCTTGGAAATCTGCCCCTTCAAGTCTGCAACGCTCGCGCGTGACTCGGCATCCTGTTGCCGCAGTTCTTCAAGCTCAAAGATCGTGGCTTCCATTTTCTCTAAAGACATTTCATGCTGACGGTTAGCCTCAGATATCCTTCGCTCCTGCTCATGAAGAGTAGTCGTCAACGTTTGAACAAAGCTACCCATTTCGTCAGCACTTCCAGCCAACCGATTAAAAATAGTGAGGAAATAGGAAATTGCTGGATTATCTGAGAAGTTCGGATATTTTACCCGGTGATCTATTTCACTCCAACCTTCCTCGAATAAAGTTCTTGTCTGGACTTCAACGAGAACTTTTCGCTGCGTCGGCTGGCTGGAAAAAACATAATGAACGGATCGATAGCCGGCCGGATGTTCCTTGATTTCGATACCGCGCGAGGAAAACTCTGCGGCTAGGCCCTGCTGATCTCCATCTCGAACGTATGCCACAGGCTTTTCCATCGGCGTCCAGATTTCGCGGATCGCAGCGTCAATATCTAAAGTCTCACCTTTAAAAAGGTGCAGTGCACGCAAACCAACTAAGTCCGTAACCGTCTCCGAATAGTTGCTCGCATCAATTTTCAAGTATTTTTCAGAGCCTGCGATGCATTTTCTGACGATTTTCTCAACGAGATGCGAGGTTTCCTTTACGCGCCACCGAACAGAATGTACCGAGGGGATTTTCTGAATAACTCGCGCAAAAAATTCAGCAGTATCCCTCAGATGCTCGATAGCACGATCATGACTCTCTGCGATCTGACTCATGACCATCAAATCACAGCCGCTCTCTTCCCATGACTTTTGCGAAATGTGATTTTTTCTGAGAAAATCTTCAAGACTCAAAATAACGGTCATATTTTTCTCAATATATTATGAGTTGAATAAATATCAGTAAACGGCGGGAAGATTAGGAAATCTAAGAAGGTGCCATAGAGCACCGGGTGCCAGCTGTAACATCAGCTATGGGTGCCAGTCTGTGTCGGATGCTTGTTTGCGATGGCGGTCATCCGGCCGGCGATCGGCTGAAGAACGTCATCACCCAAGTGTTGTGGCTGGGCTACGGCGCGCGTCGTCCTGCATGTGAACGAAAACACCCCCAACAGTCGGGACAGAAAATGTCTGACGGTTGGGGTGCAATTCAGTGCAGTTCACCGCCCGTTTGCAGCCCGGGCGGCGACAAGCACGATCAGTCGATCTTCGCGCCCGACGCTTTCACAACCTGCTCATACTTCGCCCGCTCGCTCGCCATGAAGCGATCGAACTGCTCCGGCGTGGTCGGGGCCGGCTGGGCCAGCAGCGACGCGAAACGCGTCTGCGTTTCCGGTGCGTTCAACGCATCGACAAACGCCTTGTTCAGCTTGGCGATGACGTCCTTCGGCGTATTGGCCGGCGCAACCAAGCCCCACCACGTATCGATCGAGAAACCCTTGATGGTGTCGGCAAGCGGCGGTACGCCGGGCAGCATCGCGCTGGCTTGCAGCGAGGTCACAGCCAGGGCTTTCACCTTGCCGGACTTCAGGTTCGCGGCGGCAGCAGCCAGGTTGTCGATGTTGAAGTCGACTTCGCCGGCCAGCAGCGCCAGCTGTGCGGGGCTGGCGCCGCGGTAGGGGATGTGCAGGGCCGAGAAGCCGCCGCGCTGCTTGAACATTTCGCCTGCCAGGTGGCCGGCGCTGCCATTGCCGCCGCTGCCGTAGTTCAGCTTGCCCGGGTTGGCCTTGGCGTAGGCGATCAGGTCGGCGACCGAGTTGATTTTCAGTTCTTCGGCGCGTGCGACGTTGATCACCAGCACGTTGGGCACGGTGACCATCTGGGTGATGGCGGTAAAGTCCTTGCCGGCGTCGTACGGCATTTTGGCGTACAGCCACGGGTTGACGGCGTGCGTGGCGGTGGCCGCCAGGCCGATGGTCAGGCCGTCGGGGGCGGCCTTGGCCACGGCGTCGGCGCCGATGTTGCCGCCGGCGCCGGGCTTGTTGTCGACCACCACGGTGCCCAGGGTCTTCTGCACGCTTTCAGCCAGCGCGCGCGAGGTCACGTCCAGCGGGCCGCCTGCCGGGTACGGCACGATCAGGTGGATCGGGCGGTCTTGCGCTTGCGCGGTCGACAGTGCGAACGGGCTGATCAGGACCGCGGCCAGTACGGAAGCGGAAAACAAAAGGTGTCGGCGAGAGGTCATGAGTGGCATCGAAGTGGAAAACGGGATGTGCCTCGTGGTGACGGGCGCTGCCATGGTACTGCCCGACGGCGACAACGCGAATCGCGGATCACCCGCAGCGCGTCTAAAAAACGACTTTTGGCCTGTATCCCGCCGCGTTTTCCCACATTAGAAAAACTAATTGTCTCGTCGAGAGCCATTAAGATTGGCGCATGGTCCGGCGTTCCCGGACGCGTCGTCCCAAGGATTACCGCCGATGTCTTCCAGTCTTTCCTTTGACCTGCGCTCGCTCGAAGCTTTCGTGGCGGTCTGCGAGGGTGGGTCGATGAATGATGCAGCCCGCAAGCTGGGCGTCACGCAAAGCGCCATCAGCCAGTTGATCAAGGCGCTGGAGGCACAGAGCGGGCTGGTGCTGTTCGACCGCGATTTCCGCCCCTTGCGGCCGACGGCGGCTGGCCGGCTGCTGCTGGATCTGGCGCAGGACCTGCTGGAACACGCGCGCGGCGTGTCGGAACGCCTGGCAGACGCGTCCCGCAGCCATCAGACCCAGGTTCGCCTGGGCTGCGTGGATTCCTTTGGCGCCACGGTGGGCGCACCGCTGGTGGCGGCGATTGCGCGCAGTGCGCGGGGCGTGACGCTGTGGTCGGGGCTGACGCCCGGTTTGAGTGCACAGCTGCAGAACCGCGAGCTGGATCTGGCCGTGTGCACAGAGATGGCCATCGAGAACCCCCGCATCGCCCATCGGCTGCTGTGCACCGAGCGCTTCATTGCGGTGGTGCCGCGGCGCGCCGAGCGGGACGTGACGAACTACCGGAACGCGGTGGAAAATCTGCCTTTGCTGCGCTACACGCGGCGCTCGGTCATTGGCCAGCAGATCGAGCGCTACATTCGCCACATCGGGCTCGAAAGCCCGCGCCGCATGGAGTTCGATGCGTCCGATCCGCTCCTTAGCCTGGTGGGCGCAGGGGTCGGTTATGCGGTCACGACACCGCTATGCCTGTGGCAATCGCGTCTGTGCCTGGACGAGGTGGACGTGGTCAATCTGCCGCAAAGTCCGCTGGGCGCGCGCAGCTTTTTCCTGCTCAGCCGAGAGGGGGAATGGACGCAGTTGAACGATGAAATCGCCAGCCTGAGCGAGCAGATTCTGCGCAAGCAGATCATGCCCGCGATTCGCGCGGCGGTGCCCGGCCTGCCCGAAGACGTACTGACCATTGCGTGAATCCCCCGCTTCGGTGCGGATTTAGCGGTGTCGATACTCAGTATTAGATTTGCTAATGGCCGGTCTGCGCCCGGGCGTTTTGCTGAATAGTCGGGCTGTCCGTCTGGCGGTGCCGCGAACGACACCCCGAATGACCTTGGCTGCCTGGATGCCGCCATGAACAACAACACGGAGGAGCACACCATGGATCACCAACGTCGTCGTGTCATGAAGGGCGCATTGGCCGTCACCGCAGCCGCTGCCGCAGGCATGCCCATGATCGGGCGCGCCGCCACCACCTACAAGTACGGTGGCTCGACCTGGCTGGGCCACTATTCGGCCTACATCGCGATCAAGACTGGCATCTTCACCAAGCTGGGTCTGGACATCCAGTGGCAGTCCTTCGGCACCTCGTCGGAACGCCTGGGCGCCGTGATGGCCGGCCAGATCGACCTGGCGGGCTCCGGCATCGTGGCCGCACTGGCCTTGATGGCCAATGGCGCGAAGCAGTTCCAGGTGATCGCCACGCCGAACAATTACGGCAAGGTCGAAGGCCTGCTGGTGCGCAACGATGTGAATTCGATTGCCGACCTGAAGGGCAAGAAGATCGGCGTGACCTTTGCGTCCAGCGCGCACGTGCTGCTGCTGGACTTGCTCAAGCAAGCCAAGATGGTCCCGGGCACGGACGTCACCATCATCAACATGCCCGCCGCCAACCTGCCGACCGCCTACCAGGCCAAGCAGATCGACGCGGTGGCGGTGTGGACGCCTGCCTTCAACCGCATCCGCGCCATGCCCGAGACCAAGGTGCTGGCCGACGACACGGCCTTCTCGCTGTACAAGCAGTACAGCGTGATGCCGGGCCCCGACGTGCTGCTGACCACCACCAAGCTGGGCAACGAGAACCCCGACGTGGTGAAGAAATTCCTGCAGGGCATCTTCGAAGCCAACACCATGCTGAGCAAGGCGCCCGACGAAGCCACCAAGATCCTGGTGCCGCTGACCCAGCTGTCGCCGGCCGAGCAGCTGGAAACCGTCAAACAAGTGGACTGGTACACGCTGGACCAACAGAAGTCCCTGCTGGTCAGCCCGGGTTCGTTCGTGACCGGCATGCAAAAGCTCGCCGACATGTTGGTCGATCTGAAGCAGATCGACCGTGCACCGCCGGTCAAGGACTGGGTCCAGGGCTCCTACCTCTGAGGCTGCCATGGCACTGAAGAAACCGATCGGCAACCGGTCGCTGTTGGGTCTGAGCGTACTGTCGCTGGTCGCTTTCATCGTGATCTGGGAAGTCGCCTGCCGCAGCGGTTTGGTCGAACCGATATTCCTGCCGCCGCCATCCAAGGTGCTGGCGCGCGCTGTCTCGCTGTGGGAGCAAAACCTGTTGATTGCGCACATCCTGGCCTCGGCCAGGCGCGTGATGATCGGCTTCCTGGTGGCCGTGCTGGTGGCGATTCCGCTGGGCATCATGCTTGGCACCAATCGCATCGCGCGCGCCATCTTCGACCCCATCCTGTCCTTCCTGCGGCCCCTGCCCTCGATGAGCTGGATTCCGCTGTCGCTGCTGTGGTTCGGCATTACCGAAACCCAGAAGTACAGCATCGTGTTCATGGGTTCGTTTGCGCCGGCGCTGCTGTACGTGATGGAGGCCACGCAGAACATCGACCCGATATTGATTCGGGCGGCACGCAACCTGGGCGCCAACCGTTATCAGGTGATGCGCGAAGTGATCTTCCCGGGCTGCATGCCGCAGATTCTGTCCGGCATGAAAGTCATCCTGGGCCTGTCCTGGACCTGCGTGATTTCGGCCGAGCTAGTGGCCTCCCAAGAGGGCCTGGGGTTCATGATCATGAACGGGCGTGAATTCTTCCAGACCGATACCGTGGTGCTGGGCATGGTGTTGATCAGTTTCACCGTGCTGCTGACCGACATCGTGTTCCGCTTGATCGAACGAGGAGTGCTGGCATGGCAGCGATGAACCCGTCCGCGAATGCATCGCAGAACACGCCGATGATCCGCATTGCGGGCGTCTCGAAAAGCTATGGCGACAAGCCCGTGCTGGGTAACGTCGAGCTGGAAGTCGAGCGCGGCGAGTTCCTGGTGATCCTGGGTGCGTCGGGCTGCGGCAAGTCGACGTTGTTGAACCTGGTGTCGGGCTTCGTGCAGCCGAACACCGGGCACATCCACGTCAACGACAAGGAAGTCACCGACGTCACGCCGGCCTGCGGCATGGTGTTTCAGCAGTACGCCCTCTTCCCGTGGAAGACGGTGCAGGAGAACGTCGAATTCGGCCTGAAGATGCGGCACATGCCGCGTGCGGAACGCGCCGAGATCGCCAAGCACTTCATCGAGATGGTCGGCCTGCGCGGGGTGGCGGATTCCTACCCGCATGCCTTGTCGGGCGGCATGAAGCAGCGCGTGTCGATTGCCCGGGTGCTGGCCAACGACCCGGATGTGATGCTGCTGGACGAACCCTTTGCCGCGCTGGACGCAATGACCCGCCAGGTGCTGCAAGAGCAGCTGGTGAGCATCTATGAGAAAAGCGGCAAGACGATTCTGTTCATCACGCACTCGATCGACGAGGCGCTGATGCTGTCGACACGCATGGTGGTGATGGGCGACAAGCCCGGGCGCATTGTGCAGGACATTCGCAACGACTTGCCGCACCCGCGCAGCGCGGACGTGCAGCTGTCGGCGCGTTACCTGGAACTGAAGAAGTCGATCTGGGAAACCGTGCAGGTGGAAGTCACGCGCAGCCTGGAAGCCAAGCACTGATTGCGTTGATCAGGCTTCCGGCGTGGTGGCCGCTTTCTGATCGGCATCACGCTGCTTCAGCCACAAACCAAACTCCTTCATGACAGCGACGACGGCATGCAAGCGCATGCCGTCTTCCGTCAGTTGGTATTCCACCTTGATGGGCGAGGTCGGATACACCGTGCGCTTCACCAGCCCGGCCTCTTCCAGCGCGCGCAAGTCCAGGGTCAGCATGCGCTGCGAAATGCCCGGCACGTCGCGCCGCAAATCGTTGAATCGCTTCGGGCCGTCCAGCAGATAGGACACCAGCAGCAAGCGCCAGCGCCCGCCCAGCAATCGCATCGACTCTTCTACCGAACAGCCCGTCAGGCTTTCTTTCATCGCGCAGCTCCATCAAAAGCCGTAGGTATATTTTTTGTACCTATATGACAATTTACTGCCTTCTTCCTTTTTTATCCCGGACTTTTAAAATGGAGCACGGTCGCGTTCCAGTCGCTTCTCGGCGGGAAACGCAGCCATTTTTATCTATCTGGGCATTGCACATGAAGCTCTACTACCTGCCGGGCGCCTGCTCGCTGGCGCCGCACATCGTGGCCATCGAACTGGGGCTGGCCATCACGCTGGTCAAGGTCGACCACAAGACACACAGAACGGAAGACGGGCGCGATTTCCGCGAACTCAGTCCTTTCGGTTATGTGCCCTTGCTTGAACTCGACGACGGCAGCGTGCTGCGCGAAGGACCGGCGATTCTGCAATACCTTGCCGACCTGAAACCCGCGCATCGTCTGGCCCCGGCAAACGGCACGCTTGAACGCTACCGCCTGCAAGAGTGGCTGGGCTTCCTGAATTCGGAGGTCCACAAGGGCTTCATTCCGCTGCTGTATGCGGTGGCGGCGGGCAAGTACGGCACCGAGCACGCCAAGCCGAAGCTGGAAGCGCGTTTCGCGTGGCTGGATGCGCAGCTGGCGGGCAAGGATTATTTGACGGGCGACACCTGCACGGTGGCGGACGCCTACCTGTTTGCGTTGACGCAATGGGGGCAGGCACCGTGGCTGGCATCGGTCTACAAAACAGACATGCATTTCGATGGGATGGAGAACCTGAAGGCCTGGTATCTGCGCATGCGGGATCGGCCTGCGGTGCGCAATTCGCTGGATGCGGAGGGATTGAAGCAACGAGGACTCGCGACCAAGCCCCAGGACCCAGAACCCAAGCCGAAACGGTGCAGGTGGAAGTCAGGTACTGATTGCACGGCGGGCATACTGCGCGTCTGGCAGCCAGACCGCGGCTGCCAGACGATTCGTCGACATCGGTCACGAGCAACCCACGGAACGAAGCACCATGAAACTCCTGCTCAATGCGGTCGGCATCCTGCTGGTGATCGTGGGTGCCGTCTGGTTCCTGCAGGGCACCGCCTTGCTGCCTGGCAGCCCCATCGCCGGACAGCCAACCTGGGCCGTCGCCGGCGGCATCAGCTTCGCCGTTGGCGTGGTGTTGCTGATCACCACCCGGCGCCGGCCGGACTGAAGCGCGGGACGTCGCGCATCGACGCAAACACGTCGGTTTCGTGATGTTGCGTCGGCTACCTGCTCACCATAATTGATCGACATCACGATCAACGAACGAGCGGCAGGAGCAGGCGGTGGCACACATCTCGATGCAGAACGTGGGGACCGATCCGGCCTCGGTGGTGGGCAAGGCGCCACCGGTTTCCGAGCACACCGATATTCTGGTGATCGGCGCCGGGCCCGCCGGCCTGGCCGCCGCGATGGCTGCCGCAGGCCAAGGGCTGCGCGTGACGCTGGTCGACGAAAACCCGGTGCCCTTCGAGACCATGGGCGAAGAAGTGCCGCTGCATTTCGGCGGCCGCATGGGCCGGGCCGCCGCCAACCGCAATGCCATGCTCGAACAGATGTTGGAAACCAATCCCGGTCTGATCGATGCGGTGGAGGCCGGGGTCGACGTGCGCCTCGGCACGGCAGCGTGGGGCTTGTTCCCACGGCGCACCAGTGCAGCCTGGATGGACGGCGATGTGGCCGGGCTGGCCGACGGCGAGCGCGCCTATCTGATGGGTTATCGCCAGGTGATCGTCGCCACCGGACGCCGTGACATGGGGCTGGCGTTTCCGGGTTGGGAACGCCCGGGCGTGATGGGTGCCAGTGCTGCCTACCGCCTGGCCGTCCGCTACGGCGCGCTGGGCGCACGGGAAGCCGTGCTGCTGGGCAGTGACAGCGCCGCATTGCAAATTGGTGTGGCGCTGGCGCAAACCGGGGTGCGTCTGCTGGCGGTCATCGAGCAGGGACCGCAGGTGCTGGGGGATGCGGGACTGCTGGCGGCCCTGGTGGCGCAAGACGCACGTGTCTTCACCCGCCATGTGATCCGGCAAGCCGATGGCGACGAGAACGGCGTGACGGCAGTGTCGTTGGTTGCCGTCGATGAAGCCGGCAAGCATCTGCCCGGCCCGGGTGTGCGCCTGGCTTGTGACACGGTGCTGTTGGGGATTGCGGCGGTGCCTGCGGTGGAGTTGCTGGAAGCGGCTGGTTGCCAGGTGGACTATCGCGCCGCATTGGGCGGGCATGTGCCGCAGCTGGATGCCTGGCAGCGCACGTCCGTGCCCGGCATGCTGGCGGCGGGAGATTGCGCGGGGACCTGGGTGGCGAAGAGCTTGTCTGCGGAAGTCGCGCAAGGCGAAGGTCGGCGTGCTGCGCAGGCGGCGTTGGCGGGTTTGCTTGGCACGGTGCTCGAACCCGCAGGCACTGACGATGCGTCCACGTTGTCGGGCGCGTCGTTGGCCAGTTCTGCTGCGTCTGCGCCTGCGTCGAACGACCTGCGCGCAACGGATAGCGTCGCAACCGATGCCCACGCATCCAATACTCAAGACGCCGATATCCACTCAGCCGATGCGTCTACCGACGACACCCGCTGCGCCTGGGTCCGCGCATCCGTGCTGGAGGCCGAGGGCACGCCCCACGTCTGCCAGTGCGAGGAAGTCACCGCCGCAGAGATCCTGAACGTATGCCCGCCCCGATATCTGGCCTGGGAGAACGCCAAAGTGCCGGTCCGCGACCTGGTGGCACTCGCCGATGGCGGTGCGCCGCACCCGGATGCGGTCAAGCGCCTGACGCGGGCCGGCATGGGCCCATGCCAGGGCCGCCGCTGCCGTGAGCAGGTCGGCGCACTGCTGTCAGTTGGCGCGAAAGTGCCCATCGCCCAGGTGCCGGTGGCCAGCTTCCGCTCGCCGGTGCGCCCGCTGTCCTTGCAGCAAATGGCCACGCTGGAACAGGCGCCGGCATTGGGCGAGCACTGGGACAGCTGGTTCGGCATGGCCTCGCAGTGGGTGCCTTTCTGGAAGACGCCGCCGCAATACACAGCGGCAAGCCGTGAATTGAATACGCCGGTCGCCAGCGAATGAACGCGCATCACGAAACGGGACAAGCAGCATGAACACGCAGAGCGCAATGGCGCAATCCGGCATCGACTCAAGACACGACCAGGACACCGGCAAGACAGGCGCGTCCGTCATCATCATCGGCGGCGGGGTCACCGGGCTGAGCGCCGGCTGGTGGCTGGCGCGCGAAGGCATTGACGTGCTGGTGCTGGAAGCCGGGCCGATCGGCTGGGGTGCGTCCGGGCGCAACGGTGGCGGCTGTTCGCATCATCACAGTCCGCTGTTCATGGAAGAACAGCGCCTGTGGCCGCTGATGGACGAGCTGCTGGGCTACCCCACCGAATTCCGGCCTAACCGCATTCGCCTGGCCTTGGACGAGGCGCAGTTCGAGCTGTACCGGCGCGCGCTCGACAACGGCATGCATCACGGCCTGCGCTCGGACATTCTCGACCCCAAACAGGTACGCGAGCTGGTGCCCTTTGCGGGGGACAACGTGTATGCGGGCTACTTCTATCACTTCGGTGGCCACGCCAATCCGCATCGCACCTTGCAGGCCTACGCCTGGGCGATGCAAGACCACGGCGGGCGCCTGATGCAGCAGACGGCGGTGCAGGACTTCCGTGTCGTCGGCGGCCGTGTGGTCGGCGTGGACACTGTCCGCGGACACTTCAGTTGCGACCACCTGGTGATCGCTGCCGGGCCGCACACCGGCGAGCTGTGCAAGCACCTGGGCGTGGATCTCCCGATGGTCACGGCACGTGCCGAGATGATCGTGACCGAAGCGCTGCCGTTGATGTCCATCGGCGGCGTGGACGGCAACGGCCTGTACGGTCGCCAGACGCTGCGCGGCAACCTGGCCTACGGTGGCGGCCCGCACGAGTGGATGGACCTCGCAGACGTCAGTCGCGAACGTCCGCACTCCACGCCCTTGCAGACCGGCATCGCCAGCCGGCTGGCGGCCTTGCTGCCGAAGGCGGCGCATGCGCGCGTGATCCGCAGCTGGGCCGGCTTCATCGAGAACACGCCCGACGGCCGCCCGGTGATCGACCGACCCGCCGCGCTGGACAACCTGACGGTGGCCACCTTGTCTAGCGTGGGCTTCGGCCTGTCGCCCGCCAGCGGCCATGCGATCCGCGATCTGGTGGTGGACGGGACGTGCAGTTTTGCGGATCTGTCGAGCCTGTCGCTGGGACGTTTTGCCCAGCTGGAGCCGGATTGGCAGCGCATTCAGGGATGGATGCCTATCGCAGCTAAGCCCACAAACGCGCCTACGACCGCGGCTGCGCCGCCCGCAGCTCGGACGGACTGGTCAGGTATACCCGCCTGACCCACAAGGCCAGGTGCGAGGTGGACGCAAAGCCCGTGGCCAGCGCCACCTCGGCCACCGGCACGCTGGAATACGTCAGCATCTCGTGCGCACGCGCCAGGCGCAGCAGCACGTAATACCGCGCCGGCGGCAGCTTCAGGTGCTGGACGAACAGGCGTTCCAGCTGGCGCGGCGACAGGGCCACCTGCGCGCCGATCTCGGCGATCGGCAGCGGCGTTTCCACATGCGCGTTCATCACCTCGATGGCGCGCCGCAGGCCACGCGGCAAGCTGGCGTGATTCTGGTCGCGCCAGCCGCGTTGCACGTCCTCGCCATCGCGAATGCGTTCGTGGTGAAACTGGTTGGCGACGCGCGCCGCCAATTCCGCACCGTGTTGCGAGGCGATCAGGTGCAGCATCATGTCCATCGCCGCTACTCCACCTGAACAGGTCATGCGATCGCGATCGATTTCATACCGCGTGCCTGAGCAGGCCAGGTCGCGAAATTCCTCGACGAAGGCCGGCAGGTTTTCCCAGTGGATGGTGCAGCGATAGCCGTCCAGCAAACCGGCTCGTGCCAGCAGATACGTGCCAGTGGACAGCGCGCCGATGACCGGCGCGTGCCGCGCAGCCTGCCGAAGCGCCTGCAGATACGGCGGCTCGGACGCCGGGTCCAGCCGCAAGCCACCGCAGATGAACACGTAGTCCGCTGCGTTCAACAAGGTGTCGATTTTTTGCGCCGGCAGCGCGATGCCGTTGGATGCTTCGACTGGTTCGCCATCGAGGCTCGCCAGTTGCCAGGCATACAGCGTCTGCTGGGCAAGCCGGTTGGCCGAACGCAGTGGCTCGATGGCGGACGACAGGCTCATCATCGACAAGCCTTCGACCAACAGGAACACAAAACGTCTGGGGTCTGAGGGCACGGCGATTCTGGTTCCTTGTCCGCGTGGCTGGATCTTGCGATAGGCGCAGCGTGATGGCTGCACACATTGCAAGTTTGCCGCAAACAGGCTGACAAGACCGTGGGTATCGGGAACGCGCGTTTACGCCTTGCGCAGGGACGTCACCCCCAGTACGGCGTCGAAAACCTTGTACAGCGCAGCCTTGAAGGTGCTAGGTTTCTTGCCTGCTGCCGCACTCGCGTCAACAAGCCGATGATGGTTGTCAGATCCCACCCACAGCGTACGAGAAGGATGCCAAATGAGCGGACAAGCAGCAGTACCGGTGCAAACAGGATCATCCCGGCGACAGCTTTTGAAGGCGGCGCTGGGCGCGGGGATGGCAATGGGCACCACGCTGGCAAGTGCGCAGTCTGCCGACGCCCCTGCAGGTCCGCGTGTGTGGCTTGGATACGATCAAAAACAGCTGGATGACGCCTACAACCAGGCGGTCTGGGCGCCGAACATGGCCACCTTGATTGCGCGCGGGGTCATCAACAGCGAGATCGCACGACGCTATCTGCCGCCCAAGAAGGTCTGGCAATACGGCACGGGCCCCGACCGGAACATCGAAGGATATCTGGCGAGCGGGAAAGGGAAGCTGCCCATTCACGTCTTCGTCCACGGCGGGGCATGGCGCGCAGGCGCAGCAGCAGACTACGCGTACCTGGCCGAATCTTTCCTGGCCAAGGGGGTGCACTTTCTTTCCTTGAATTTCCCGAACGCGCCGCAAGTCAATGGCGACCTGGCCATCATGGGCAAGGACGTGCAGGATGCCATGGCGTGGATTGCACGGCATGCGGCGGAATTCGGTGGCGATGCCGACGAGATCTTCATCAGCGGGCACTCATCAGGAGCGCACCTGGCGGCCGTGGCCCTGACCACCCGATGGGAACAGCAGTACGGCTTGCGCGCCAATCTCATCAAGGGCGCGGTGTTGATCAGCGGGCTGTACGAGCTGAAACCCGTGCGCCTGTCCTCACGCAGCAGCTATCTGCGCATCACCGATGACATCGAACAGGCGCTGAGCCCGCAGCGCTATGTGGCGCAGGTCAATGCACATGTCGACATCGTGCATGGCTCGCTTGAATCACCCGAGTTCAAACGGCAGTCGCGGGAATTTGCGGCCGCGTTGCGTCAGGCGTCCAAATCCGTTGATCTGCTCATCACGGAAAACTACAACCATTTCGAGACCGTCGAGGGGCTGGGCAGCCCCTTCGGTGCAGCCGGTCGTCTGGCCTTGCGCCAGATCGCAAAACGCGCCTGATTGCAGGATGCTGGCGGGTCATCGGTCGGTTGACCGGGCGACCCGTTCCATGCACTCAAGCCTTGCGCAGAAATTCCGACTTCAGCGAGAAACTCACACCATCGACCTTGCCGTCGACGTCGTGGTCGCCGCCGACCACGCGAATGCTCTTCACCTTGGTGCCGACCTTCAGCACGATGGACGAGCCCTTCACCTTCAAGTCCTTGATCAGCACCACCGAGTCGCCGTCGGCCAGCACGTTGCCGTTTGCGTCCTTCACCACGGTGTCGGCGTCGTCATCTGCAACTTCTACCGCGGCCTGCGGCCACTCGAAACCGCAGTCGGCGCACACGTAGTTGGCGCCGTCCGGATAGACGTTTTCAAGCGTGCATTGGGGACAGGCGAGCGCGGTGGTCATGGGACATCCAGGTAGGTGGGAGGGCGCGCGAGTATAGACGGCCCGGATTTCATCCGGGCTGCGCCAGATCAAGCGCCCTGCGCCTTACTCGTCCGCCATCCATTCCACTTCAGCACCCACCGAGCGCAGGTTCTCGATGAAGCCCGGATGCGCGCGGCGGATCGGCGTGGCATTCATGATCTGAGATTCGCCTTCGACGCTGGCTGCGACCATCAGCAGCGCGATGGCCACGCGGATGATGTAGGGGCTTTCGACCACGGCCGGCACCAGCGGCGAGCCGCCGAAGGTGATCAGGCGGTGCGGGTCGGACTGGAATACGTGGGCGCCGAACTTCGACAATTCACCCGACCAGCCCAGTGCGCCGTCGTAGACCTTGTTCCAGAACAGCGCGCTGCCCTGGGCCTGCACGCCCAGCGC
>Ga0265798_10005335_pt1 | contig 17360 bp, 17 predicted proteins | sample P3T30metagenome_FD_192430 | JGI IMG/M metagenome (GOLD analysis project Ga0265798, IMG submission 192430) | Plant litter microbial communities from East Loma Ridge, Irvine, California - P3 T30 | ecosystem: Environmental > Terrestrial > Plant litter > Unclassified | place: USA: California... | reverse complement strand
CTTGAACGCCGGGCTGTGGTTCCGGCGGGGTCGCTTGCTCATCTTGCCTCCTGCTCGCGGCCAGCATGGCCGCTGTCAGATCGGCAATCCACTTATCCCCGCTGTGCAGATTTCCCGAGCCACCTCTCTTCCTTGCGCTGCCGTCCGACCTCCACCGAGCCATCCAGCAGATGCGTTTTGAGTATACCCTCAGCGTTCGGACTCAGGCCGGTCCGATTTCCGCCGAAAAGAAACTTCAAAAATTTGGCTCAGATTGGCCCTTTGGTCCGCCTGGAGTCCCAACCAAGGAAGACCAAACGGCACCCTACCAAACGGTACCGCGAAAGCTCCATTGAGGGTTGAAGCTCTGCTTTTTGTGCGCCCGCAAGGCGGTATCGGCGCATTGCAGTTCACTGCTGGCGATTGTCCCACAAACGATCGAATTTCGGGAATGTCCGGGTTGGAGAGGAAAACTGCCGTTCCGCAGTCGCCCACACACGGACATCAGGCCGTCTTGGCGATCGGATCGCGCCGGATCAAATCGAGAAAGTAATCACAGGCCAGAGCCTCTGTTTGAAAGACCTGCTCGCCGGTCCTTAACCCTTTCTCGCTGTAAAACACAGACCACGACGCTGGGCGTCCAACGATGCCCGAAGCGTCATATTTGAGCGTATATACCTCCGTCTTTTCTTCGTCGCCGACATTGTAGGAATCACGGGAAAATCCATCCGCTTCTAGTGCTGCGATTAACTCAGCCCGGTTCATTATTTCTCGCCTCCAGCAATCTATCGGCGATTGATACCAGCGGTGAAGTAACGTGCCAATGTCCGCTCGCCACCAAACCTGACGGCTAGCTGCCACAGCCACCTCGCTGTTGAAGGGTTCGCAGCATTTCGTCTTGTTCGGCATGGTCAACGTAGCCATCGACCAGATCCCCGATTTCATCGAACCGACTGATAATCTGCACGATCATCTCCTCGTCGCCCTCATTATATTCGATATAGATTGGGCATATTACACTACTACCCCGTCCAGCGACGAACCCTCTTCAGACAAATGAAGCCCCTTGCTGAACGTTGTCAGCTACGTACTGACCGTTACGCCAATCGCTCAAGACCTTCACTAAGGCGGATCGAGATACCGACAGCAGGGGTAAGTTAGCGGTAGCACGCTGTAGTTTAACTTGGTCGGCGGACATAATCGCCGGGAGGGCAGCCATATCGCCTGCAACGACTGCTGAGAGAGCGGTTTCGAGAACATCCATTATAGGCGCAGTCCGTCTGTCATTTGCTTGGCGATACGATCGACCATCCATGTCCGCAACTCGACCCTAGCAGTCGATCCATTTTCCCGACAAGGAACCCACAGCGAGACAGTCGCCGGCGTAATCGCGCTGAAAGCCGTCCGGGGCACTCCCTTTCTAAAAATCTGTTCCCGTTTGCTCTTTCCCAAAAAGGCATGTCGGAGACGGAGAAACGGGAAAGATCGCGCTTAACGAATGGCTGCTTTCGGGAGCCCGGATCGCCAGCCTGAGCGTTCGGGTTTGGGCGATATGCCGAAAGCTTACACCGCCAACCCCAGCGAGGCGGCGTCGCAGGCGCGGTCGCGGCCGGCGGCCTTGGCGGCGTAGAGGGCGCGGTCGGCCTGCCGGTACAGCGCTTGCCAGTCGGCCTCGCCCAGCAGCGGGCCGGTGCAGGTGCCGATGCTGGTGGTGACCGGGATGTCGAAGGGCATCCGGGCGCGACGCAGGTCGGTCAGCAGCGTGGCGGGCGCGATGCTGGTGGCGGCGTCGCCCAGCACCGCGAACTCCTCGCCCCCCAGCCGGGCGACCAGCGCGCCCGGCGGGGCGGCGGCGGTCAGCGCCCGGGCGACCGCGCGCAGCACCTCGTCCCCGCCGTCATGGCCGATCGATTCGTTGATCGTCTTGAAATGGTCGAGATCGGCGATCGACAGCGTCTGCGGCCCCGATCGGCCGATCGCCTGGGTCAGGAACGCGCGACGGTTGAGCAATCCGGTCAGCCCGTCGATATCGGCCAGCGCGCGTGCCACCGCCTCCCGCTCGCGCGCGGCGTCGCGTTCGCGGCTGAGGGTACGGATGCGATAGGCGATGCCGATCGCCGACAGCAGCGCCTCCAGCGCCATCGCGCCGATCGTCGAATGTTCGATCCAGCCGCCCCAGACGATCAGGCCCATCGCCGCGGCGACCCGCGTCGAACCGACCGCGATCGGCGCCCCCCAGGCGATGGCGAAGACCCACAGGTAATTGCTGCGCCGCCGCCACGCCTGCACCAGCACCCACACCACGATCCCGACCAGCAGCAGATAGGTGGCGGTGACCAGCGCATCGAGCAGGCGGATGTGCCAGGGGGCGGCGGCGGCGAACAGCACGGTGGAACTGAGCAACGCGGCGACGACGACCGCATTCGCGCGTTTCAGCGGCCCATCGAACACGCGGGGTTCGAAGAAGAAGCGGGCGAACACCAGCACCGAGGCCGCCGATCCACCGAGCAGCAGACCGCTCCATCGCAGCCGGTCGGTATCGCCCATCGTCGGCACCCATTCGACGATGATCCCCGACGAGGTCAGGCCATAGCCGATCAGGCAGAGCAGCATCAGGCAATAGGCGGGCTGGAACGCCTGCCGCAGCGCGCCCCACAAGGCGAGATTGTACACGAGCAGCGCCACCGCCATGCCGAAAAACGCGGCATAGATGGCCCGCATCGTGCCATCGCGCCGCGCCGCGCCCTCGCGATCGATCAGCATCGGCTCCAGCAGCAGCCCACGGATATTGGCCGCGCCGCGGATATGCCAGAGCAGCCGGACGGGGGGCGACGATCCGGCGGGCAGCGCCAGTTCGACGACCGACCCGACCCGCAGATAGGGGGCGATCGCTTCGCTGCCATAGCCGACCCGGTCGATCGTGCTATCGGCGCGCAGGACGTGCAGCGTGACATGCGTGCGCCACAGGCTGCCGGTGCGGACCACCGGCATCGATCGCCCTGCCCCGCCTGGGCCCCCGATCGCCGCCCCGATGGCGGGTAGTCTCTCGCTCAACAGCCAGAAATCGCCGCTGCCCAGGACGCGCTGATCGATATGGCAGTCAAAGGCGGACGGCCGCGTGAACAGGGCGGCGGCGGTCATTGCCGGGCGAGCGGGCAGGACGCAGACGGACAGGACCCGGCCATCCGTGCCGGCCCCGGCATCGGCCGGGGTGCCAGCCGTCGCGGGGACCGCCAGCATCGCCAGCAGCACCGTCATCCATCCGCAAAGCCACTGCCACCCGGTCATGGGGACGGTCTGTTAGCGCCCCGGCATGGAAACGTTAATAGCCTTGGACGTACGAACGGAGATGGAACACCGTTTCGGTTCCATCTCCGTCGGACATTTCATGCACCCGGCGGCGCGACGGTGCCTGGATCACTAGACCTCGACCGGCTCGGTCTTGCCACCCTTCTTGCGCGGCTTCTTGGGCGCGGAGGGTTCGATGGTGAACGACAGCGCCCCGTCCTTCATCCGCACCGTCACCTCGCCGCCATGGACCAGCTTGCCGAACAGCAGTTCCTCGGCCAGCGGCTGCTTGATCTTCTCCTGGATCAGGCGGCCCATCGGGCGGGCACCATAGAGCTTGTCATAGCCCTTCTCGGTAAGCCACGCCTTGGCGGCATCGTCGAGATTGATGTGGACGCCGCGGTCGGCTAGCTGGAGTTCGAGCTGGAGGATGAACTTGTCCACCACCCGTGCCACGACCTCGGTCGGCAGATAGCCGAACGGCACGATCGCATCGAGCCGGTTGCGGAATTCCGGCGTGAACAGCTTCGTGACCGCCTGCTCGTCCTCACCCTCGCGGCTGAGGTTGCCGAAGCCGAGCGTCTCGCGCGCCATGTCCGACGCGCCCGCATTCGTCGTCATGATGAGGATGACGTTGCGGAAGTCGACGGTCTTGCCGTGCTGATCGGTCAGGCGGCCGTTATCCATCACCTGCAACAGGATGTTGAACAGGTCCGGATGCGCCTTCTCGATCTCGTCGAGCAGCAGCACGCAGTGCGGGTTCTGGTCGACCGCGTCGGTCAGCAGACCGCCCTGATCGAACCCGACATAGCCGGGAGGCGCACCGATCAGCCGGCTGACCGAATGACGCTCCATATATTCCGACATGTCGAACCGCTGGAGCGGGATGCCCATGATCGCCGACAGCTGCTTGGCCACCTCGGTTTTGCCGACGCCGGTGGGGCCGGTGAACAGGTAGTTGCCGATCGGCTTCTCCGGATCGCGCAGGCCGGCGCGTGACAGCTTGATCGCGGAGGCCAGCTTCTCGATCGCGCTGTTCTGGCCGAACACGACGCGCTTCAGATCGGTTTCGAGCGATTCCAGCGCCTTCTTGTCGTCGGTCGACACGCTTTTCGGCGGGATGCGCGCCATCGTCGCGATGACCTGTTCGATCTCCCTGGGGGTGATCGTCTTCTTGCGCTTGGCGGCGGGCACCAGCATCTGCATCGCGCCCACTTCGTCGATCACGTCGATCGCCTTGTCGGGCAGCTTGCGGTCGTTGATGTAGCGCGCCGACAGTTCGACCGCGGACTTGATCGCATCGGGCGTGTATTTGACGCTGTGATGCTCCTCGAACGCCGAGCGCAGCCCGGCGAGGATCTTGATCGTATCCTCGATCGTCGGTTCGTTGACGTCGATCTTCTGGAACCGGCGCAGCAGCGCGCGATCCTTTTCGAAGTGGTTGCGGAATTCCTTGTAGGTGGTCGAGCCGATGCAGCGGATGCTGCCGCCCGACAGCGCGGGCTTGAGCAGGTTCGACGCGTCCATCGCGCCGCCGCTGGTCGCGCCGGCGCCGATCACGGTGTGGATCTCGTCGATGAACAGCACCGCGTGCGGCAATTTTTCGAGTTCGTTGACGACCGCCTTCAGCCGCTCCTCGAAATCGCCGCGATAGCGGGTGCCGGCGAGCAGCGCGCCCATGTCGAGCGAGTAGATCACCGCCTCCAGCAGCACGTCGGGCACGTCGCCCTCGACGATCTTGCGCGCCAGCCCCTCCGCGATCGCGGTCTTGCCGACGCCGGGATCACCGACATAGAGCGGGTTGTTCTTCGACCGGCGGCACAGGATCTGGATCGTGCGATCCACCTCCGGCCCGCGCCCGATCAGCGGATCGACCTTGCCGATCTTCGCCTTCTCGTTGAGATCGACGGTGAATTGCTTGAGCGCGCTTTCCGTCTTGCCCTTCTCCTGTTGCCTGGCGGGCTTCTCTTCCTCAGCCGCGCCCTTGGGGGGCGTCGCCTCCGCGGTGCCGCCCTTGCCGACACCGTGGCTGATGAAACTGACCGCATCCAGCCGGCTCATGTCCTGCTGCTGCAGGAAATAGACGGCATAGCTTTCCCGCTCGCTGAACAGCGCGACCAGCACGTTGGCGCCGGTCACCTCGTCGCGGCCCGACGACTGGACGTGCAGGATCGCGCGCTGGACGACGCGCTGGAACCCGCTGGTCGGCGAGGGATCAGTCGCCGCCTCCACCTTCAGCGCGTCGAGTTCGGTATCCAGATAATGGGCGACCGTGGTCTTCAGTTCGCCGAGATCGACATGGCAGGCGGTCATCACCTTGGACGCGTGCTCGTCGTCGATCAGCGCCAGCAGCAGATGCTCCAGCGTGGCATATTCGTGGCGGCGGGCCGATGCGGCCTCCAGCGCCTTGTGCAGCGTGGTTTCGAGGGCGGGAGCGAATGACGGCATTACGATACTCCAGTCGGGTCCGAGGCCGGACCCTTTCCGTCTATGTCGGAACGCACCCCCCCGGCATCAAGCGCCCCGTCGATCGAAGGGGCCGGGTGCCGGGGGAAAGCTACGTTCATCATCACCGGAATAGGGCGTCGGCACTTGCGCGGTGATTAACGGCGCGTTCCAGGTGGCGGCGGGACCGCCCGATCTCGCGTTCCAGCGCGGTGATCCGCGCCTCCAGCTCGGCGACCGATAGCGGGTCCAGATCCTGCATGGCCAGCACGCCGACCGGATCGTCGGACAGCGGGCGGGGATCGTCGGGTTCCATGATGCAAACGTTGACCCGTGCGTGCCGGTTGTCAATAACGGCGCGCACCGCCGACCAAGCCCCCCCCTACAGAGACAGGCCCCGATGGACCCCATACCGACGACGATGAAGGCGATCGACCCTGCGGAGCCGGGCGGGCCGGAGGTCTTGCGGCTGGTCGACCGGCCGGTGCCGCGGCCCGGCGCGGGCGAGGTGCTGATCCGCGTCGCCGCCGCCGGCGTCAATCGGCCGGAGGTGATGCAGCGTCAGGGGAAATATCCGCCGCCGCCGGGCGCGTCGTCGATCCTGGGGATGGAATTGTCGGGCACGATCGTGGCGGTCGGCGACGATGTGGAGCTGTTCCAGATCGGCCAGCCGGTATGCGCGCTGGTGACGGGCGGCGCCTATGCCGAATATGCGGTCGCCCCGTTCGGGCAATGCCTGCCGGTGCCGGAGGCGGTGACGATGGCGGAGGCGGCGGCGCTGCCGGAGACGCTGTTCACCGTGTGGACCAACCTGTTCGAGCGCGCCTATGCCGGCGAGGGCGACAGCGTGCTGGTGCATGGCGGCACATCGGGCATCGGCACGATGGCGATCACCCTGGGCAAGTTGTTCGGCCTGAAGACGATCGTGACCGCGGGCAGCGACGACAAATGCGCCGCCGCCCGGCAACTGGGCGCGACCCATGCGATCAATTACCGGACGGAGGATTTCGTCGAGCGGGTGAAAGCGATCACCGGGGGGCGCGGCGTCGACATCGTGCTGGACATGGTCGGTGGCGATTACGTGCCCCGCAACCTGCAATGCCTGGCGGAGGATGGCCGCCACGTGTCGATCGCGGTGCAGCGCGGGGCGTCGGCCGAAATCCCGCTGTTCGAGATGATGCGCCGCCGCCTGACGCTGACCGGATCGACGCTCCGCCCGCGCAGCGTGGCGTTCAAGTCGCTGGTCGCCGAGGAGATCGTGCGCACCGTGTGGCCGTTCGTGGAATCGGGGCAGTTGAAGCCGGTGATGGACCGCAGCTTCCCCTTCGCCGAGGCCCCCGCCGCCCACACCCGGATGGAGGCGGGCGACCATGTCGGCAAGATCGTGCTGACGATGGAATAACCGGGGAAGTGATCGGGACGTGATCGGGCGTGCGGCCGGTGCCGGCGGGCACGGCGGCGGCGCCCGACCGACCGGATGATCGGTGGCGGCCGAAGGCGGTGTCCCGCCGGGCGCCAACGGCTTTGCCGCCCGCGCCTTGCCCCGAAGGCCGGTTCGCACTAAGTCCGTATCACGTGTGGCCGCTCCGGAAAGGGGCGGCCCTTTCTGTTTATACGGAGTCTGCCCCCGTGGCCCAGCCCCTGATGCCCCATGCGACCGCTTCCTGGCTGGTCGACAACACCTCGCTCTCGTTCGAGCAGATCGCCGAGTTCTGCGGCCTCCACATCCTGGAGGTGCAGGCGATCGCCGACGATACCGCCGCGACCAAGCTGACCGGCCGCGATCCGGTGCGCGCGCACGAGGTGACGCAGGACGAGATCGACAAGGGTCAGGCCGACCCCGAATACCGCCTGAAGATGACCAAGGGGCCGGAACAGGTCCGCCGTACCAAGGGCCCGCGCTATACCCCGGTGTCGAAACGGCAGGACAAGCCGGACGGCATCGCCTGGATCATCCGCAACCATCCGGAAATCACCGACGGCGCGATCGGCAACCTGATCGGCACCACCCGCACCACCATCGCCGCGATCCGCGACCGCAGCCACTGGAACATCGGCAACATCACGCCGAAGGACCCGGTGACGCTGGGCCTGACGACGCAGCGCGAACTGGACGCCGCGGTGTCGAAGGCCGCCAAGGCGACCGGCGGCGATGCGCAGCCGACCGATACCCGGCTGGAGGGTGACCGCGAGGCGCTGATCGCGCAGCTGCAGGCGGAGCGCACCAATGCCGTGCGCGATCCCGACGCCGGCCCGCAGGGCGATGCGGCGTCGCAGGCACGCGCGCTGTTCGAGGACCCGTTCCGCCGCTGATCCGAGGGGGGCCACGGCCCCCTTTCATCCCCCGTTGCACCGCGCCCCGACGTTGCTTACACCAATGTCAATGAGCACCGAATCTCCCTGGATCGACCATTATCGCCACCCCACGCGGTGGGACGAGCCGATCCCGGTGCAGACGATGGTGACGTTGTTCGAGGCATCGGCCGCGCGGCGCGGGGCGGCGCCGCTGATCGACTTTCTTGGCCGCCGCTACAGCTATGCCGAGACGCTGGATGGCGCGCGGCGCGTGGCGTGCGGGCTGGCGGCGATGGGATACGGCCCCGGCGATCGCATCGGCCTGTTCCTGCCCAATGTGCCGCATTACGTCGCCGCCTATTACGGCGCGCTGATGCTGGGGGCGACGGTGGTGAACTTCTCGCCGCTGTATTCGGCCGGCGAACTGGCGGACCAGGTCAACGATTCCGGCACGCGGCTGCTGTTCACGCTGTCCGCCAGCGCGCTGTTGCCGACCGCGATCCAGGTGCTGGAGCGCAGCGGGCTGGAACGGCTGGTGGTCGGATCGATCGCCGGCGCGCTGCCGCCGGCCAAGTCGCTGGTCTATCGCCTGTTCCGCCGGCGCGAGATCGCGCCGCGCCCCGACGATCCCCGCATCGTCGCGTTTTCAGCGCTGATCGCGAACAAGGGCACCTGCACCGTGCCGGCGATCGATCCGGACCGCGATATCGCGCTGATCCAGTATACCGGCGGCACCACCGGCACGCCCAAAGGCGCGATGCTGACCCATGCCAATCTGGCCGCGAACGCCGAACAGGTCGCGCGGCTGGACCCCGATCGCGGTACCGGCGTCGATCGCATCCTGGGGGTGCTGCCGCTGTTCCACGTCTTCGCCAACACCTGCGTGCTGAACCGCACGGTGCTGACCGGCGGCGAGATCGTGATGCTGCCCCGGTTCGATGCCGGGCAGACGCTGGCGGCGCTGGCGCGCACCGGCGCGACCACCCTGCCCGGCGTGCCGACGATGTACCGGGCGCTGATCGACCACCCGCGCGCCGCCGCCGCCGATTTCTCGTCATTGCGCGTCTGCGTGTCGGGCGGGGCACCGCTGCCACTGGAGTTGAAGCAGCGGTTCGAGACGGTCACCGGCGCGACGCTGGTCGAAGGCTATGGCCTGTCCGAAAGCGCGGGCGTGGTATCGAGCAATCCCTATTTCGCGGAGGGGCGCACCGGATCGATCGGACAACCCATCCCCGGCACCGAAGTGAGGCTGGTCGACAAAGAAGACCCGACCCGGCCGGTCGCGGCCGGGGAGCCGGGCGAGATCGTCATCGCCGGCCCGCAGATCATGCTGGGATACTGGCAACGGCCCGAGGTGGACGACACGACGTTCGTCGTCGATCGCGACGGCCGGCGCTGGTTGCGGACGGGGGATGTCGGGGAGATCGACGCGGATGGCTTCATCCGGATCGTCGACCGGCTGAAGGACATGATCGCGGTGAGCGGGTTCAAGGTGTTCCCCAGCCAGATCGAGGCGGTGTTGCACCATCATCCCGCGATCAGGGAGGTGCTGGTGGTCGGGCTGCCCGATCCCTATCGAGGGGAAGCGCCCCATGCCTATGTCACCGTCGCGGACGATCAGGCGATCACCGGCGAGGCGTTGCGCGAGTGGCTCAATCCGCAACTGGGCCGGCATGAGCGGGTCGACCGGGTGGTGATCCGCGCCGCGCTGCCGAAGACGATGATCGGCAAGCTGAGCCGCAAGGACCTGCTCGCCGACATCGCGGCGGAACGCGGCTTGTAAGTCTATCAAATACGCGAACCGTGCCCCCGCATTGGGCGGGAACACGGTTCGGACGTATCGGCTATCGGATCGACACGGCGGCCTATGCCACCGGCCGAAACCGATCAGCGCGGCGGCGTGCCGGGGCTGGTCGTGGTCGGCGTGCCGGGCGCGTCGCCCATCGTGCCGGTCGTACCCATCGTTCCCGTGGTGCCGGGCGTTCCCATCGTCCCGCCCATGGTCCCGGCCGTGCCGGTGCCCATGGTGCCGCTCGGATCGGTGGGCGTCGTGGTGCCCGTGCCGGCCGAACCGGGGCGGCGGGTACGGTTGGTCGAACGCTGGCCGTTACGGTTGCCGGTGGTCGACCGCACCGACGAGTCCGGCGTGCCGGGATTCACTTGGGTGGAATCCATGGTACCGGGGGTCGATCCGGCATTGTCGATTGTCTGGCCGGCCGTCGGCATACCGGTGCTGCCCATGGTGCCCGTGGTCGTGCCGTTCGTAGGCGATGTCGGCATGGTCTGGGCAAATGCTGCGGCAGGAATCAAGAGTCCAACGGCGATCGCCGGCAGATGAATACGCATGGTTTCTCTCCTGTATATTGTAAGAAGCCAAACGTATCTGATAGTTAACCGTTCCGTCTATTATCCGCACTGGGCGCGGTGGAGCAACGCCTGGTCGGCCAGGACCAGTGCGACCATCGCTTCCACCACCGGTACGCCGCGAATGCCGACACAGGGATCATGACGGCCACGCGTCGCGATTTCCGCCGCCGCGCCGTCGCGGGTGATGGTTTCCACCGGGGTCAGGATCGAACTGGTCGGCTTGAACGCGACCCGGAGCCGGATCGGCTGACCGGTGGCAATGCCGCCCGCGATCCCGCCGGCATGGTTGGCAAGGAATTCGGGTGCATCGGTGCCGGGTCGCATTGGATCGGCGTTCTGCTCGCCCGACAGCGCGGCGGCGGCGAACCCGTCGCCGATCTCCACCCCCTTCACCGCATTGATGCCCATGCAGGCGGCGGCCAGTTCGGCATCCAGCTTGGCATAAAGCGGCGCGCCCCAGCCGGCCGGCACCCCGGTCGCCTCGCACGCCACCACCGCCCCCAGCGACGATCCGGCCTTGCGCGCGGTATCGACCAGCTCCTCCCAACGACGGGCGGCGGCGGGATCGGGGCAAAAGAACGGGTTGCGATCGATTTCGGCCGGATCGAACGCGGCGGGATCGATCGCGTCGCCGCCGATCGCCTCCACCCACGCCCGCACCCGCACCTGCGGGATCACCAGCCGCGCCACGGCGCCAGCCGCGACGCGCGACGCGGTTTCGCGCGCGGACGAGCGACCGCCGCCGCGATGGTCGCGAAACCCGTATTTCGCGTCATAGGCGTAGTCGGCATGGCCGGGGCGATAGGCCTTGGCGACCTCCGAATAATCCTTCGACCGCTGGTCGACATTCTCGATCATCAGGCTGATCGGGGTGCCGGTGGTCCGCCCCTCGAATACGCCGGACAGGATGCGCACCGCATCCGGTTCACGCCGCTGCGTGGTGAAGCGCGAGGTACCGGGGCGCCGCCGGTCCAGCCATGGCTGGATATCGCCTTCCGTCAGCGCGATCCCCGGCGGACACCCATCGACCACCGCCCCGATCGCCGGGCCGTGGCTTTCGCCCCATGTCGTGAAGCGCAGGACGCGGCCGAAACTGTTCCAGCTCATGCGGCGCGCGATGCCGCGCGGGTCATGTCGCCGCGCCCCGCCAGGATGCCGGCAATCGAGATATCCTCGTCGAGCGCTTCCCAATGCAGCCCGCCAGCACTGATCTCGACCTGCCGCCGCGCCTCGGCCGAACCATGGAGCAGGCGGGGAAACCACGCCAGGGGCACACCGACGGTGCGGCCATCCTCCAGCCTTACCCACATCTGGTCGTCATCGAAATCGACGCTAAGCGCCCGTGCCGAAATGGTCATGCCACGCTCCTTCAATTTCGTTCCGGCGTGCCTCGACAATGGCGGCGATCCACCGCCGGGTGCGGACATCGAAGCCATTGTTATCGGCATAGGCCACCTCGGGGTAAAGCCATAGCTTCGCATCGACGCCATCTTTCAGGACATGGATGTGGGGCGGCTCCCGCGGATCGCCTTCGTTCGAGAAGAAGTAGAACCGGAATCCCCGTTCCCGAAAGACGACCGGCATTACGCCAGTGCGATGTCGGGCGCGTCCTCGGCCTTCATGCCGATCACGTTGTAGCCGGCATCGACATGATGGATCTCGCCGGTCACGCCGCTGGCGAGGTCGGAGAGCATGTAGAGGCCAGCGCCGCCGACATCCTCGATCGTCACGGTGCGGCGGAGCGGGCTGTTCAGCTCGTTCCATTTCAGGATGTAGTTGAAATCGCCGATGCCGCGCGCCGCCAGCGTCTGGATCGGGCCGGCGGAGATCGCATTGATCCGGATGTTCTCCGGCCCCAGATCGACCGCGAGATACTTCACGCTGGTTTCCAGCGCCGCCTTGGCCACGCCCATGACGTTGTAATGGGGAATGACCTTTTCCGCGCCGTAATAGGTCAGCGTCAGGATCGAGCCGCCGTGCGGCATCATCCGGCGCGCGCGCTGCGCGACGGCGACCAGCGAATAGGCGGAGATGTTCATCGTCATCAGGAAATTGTCGAGCGTGGTGTCGTAATAGCGACCACGCAGCTGCGACTTGTCCGAAAAACCGATGGCGTGGACCACGAAGTCGATCGTCGGCCATTCCTCGGCCAGCGCGGCGAAGGTGGCATCGAGCGCCGCCATGTTCGACACGTCGCAATCGAACAGCCGCGCGGTGCCGAGCTGTTCGGCCAGCGGGCGCACCCGCTTGGCCATCGCCTCTCCCTGATAGGAGAAAGCGAGTTCGGCACCCGCCGCCGACAGGGACTTCGCGATCCCCCATGCCAGCGACTTGTCATTGGCGAGGCCCATGATGAGCCCCCTTTTGCCTGCCATCAATCCGTTCACGCGATCCATCGCCCTATGCCGTCACTTGTGCCGTTGTTATCGGGGCATCGTGTAGCGCCGCTTCGGGCGGTTCCGCCAGTGCCGCGTTCAAATGCGCACCGAAAACTAGTCCCAACCCGATGATATAGAAGAACAGCAGCATCACGATGACGCCCGCCAGACTGCCATAGGTGAGATCGTATCCGCCCAGTTGCGCCAGCGCGACCGGCAGCAGCGCGGTCATGCTGACCCACCAGATCGTCGTGAAGGCGGCACCCGGCCATTTGCGGCTGTCGGTGTAGCGATACTTGGACGGGGTCACCGAATAGAACAGCATGTACAGCGCGCCGAACATGATGAGCCCCGGAATGAAGCGGGCCAGCCCGATCAGCCCGACCCAGTCCTGCGCGAACGGCAGCAGGCGATAGACGAACTGTTCCGCCGCGGTCAGCAGCCCCTGCGCCAGGAACGAGAACAGCGCGACGACGACCGAGAGGATGATGACGCCCGCCGAGGACAGCCGCGATTTCCAGAAGGCGGCGGTCGCCTTCAGCCCGTAGGCGCGGTGGAAGATGTCGCGGATCGTCTCGACGAAGCCGCTGACCGTCCACAGGCCGACCAGCCCCCCCAGCCACAGCAGATTGCCGGTCCGCGCCGCCAGCACGTCCGCGATCGGTTTCTGCAGCAGCGTGGCGACATCGGGCGGCAGGACATGCAGGAAGCCGTTGACGGCGCGGATCGTCTCCTCGCTCTGCCCCAGCAGCGACAGCAGCGCCGCCGCGGTGATGAAGAACGGGAACAGCGTCATCAACGCCAGATAGGCGAGGTTGCCGGCATGGGTGAACCCGTCGTTGAACACGCCGATCGCGGCGCGCTTCATCACCTCGAACGCGTAGCTGCCCGGCCGCACCTTGGCCAGCTGGCGGTCGAAGCGCGCCCGCGTGCCGTGCCGGCTGCGCGATTCGGGGGTAAGGTCATCATCGTCCACGAGGCGTTCAGACGCCCATGGCCGCCCGCGGGTTCCCCTTGTCGCGTCCCGGCCACCCCTCGACGAAGCCGCGCAGCGCCGCATCGTCGGCGGGCAATTCGACCATCAGCGTGACGAGCTGGTCGCCACGCTCGCCGCCCTTGCGGGGAAAACCCTTGCCTTTCAACCGCAGGACCCGGCCCGAGCTGGTGCCGGCGGGAATGGTGAGCATCACCGGATTATCCACGGTCGGCGCCTTCACCTTGCCGCCCAGCACCGCCTCCGCCAGCGAGATCGGCAGGTTCAGGCGGATATCGTCGCCGTCGCGCTCGAAGAAGCGATGCGGCTGGATCTCAATCGTGACGATCGCGTCGCCCCCGCCGCCCGGCCCCGGATCGCCCTTGCCCGACAGGCGCATCTGCGTGCCGGACTGGACGCCGGCGGGCAGCTTGACCTCGATCGCCTTGCCGTCGCCCAGCGTCACCCGCTGCGGCGCGAGCGTGGCGGCATCGGTGAACGACACCTGCAACCGGTACTGGACGTCCGCGCCCTTGGGCAGGGGCTGGCGTCGCCCGAACCCGCCCTGGAAGCCACCGCGCGGCGCGCCCCCGCCGCCGCCGCCGAACAGCCCCTCGAAGATGTCGCTCATATCCGCGCCGTCGCCGCCGAAGTCGAAGCCCTGCGGCCGGGCACCGGGCCCCGGGCCATAGCCGGGGCGGCCGCCGGCCGGGCCACCGCCGCCGAAGCCGAACGGCGCGGCGGGATTGCCGTCGCCATCGATCTCGCCCCGGTCGAAACGGGCGCGCTTGTCCTTGTCGGACAGCAAGTCATAGGCGTTGGTGACCTGGCTGAACCGTTCCGCCGCCTTCGGATTGTCGCGATTGCGGTCGGGGTGCAGCTCCTTGGCGAGCTTGCGATAGGCTTTCTTGATATCGGCCTCGGCCGCCGTTCGGGCGACGCCGAGGGTCTTGTAGGGATCGGCCATTCACGCGTCCTTGGTGTATTACCCGGCTATGTTGGTCGGCTATGTGGGGCAGCGCGCGGCACAGTGCAACGCACTTGCCGCCCCCCGATCGCGGACCCGTGCGTTATGCCATGCGACGACATGGAACGTGGGAGAAAAAGCATGAGCGACAAGCAACCGATGCAGGCGGCGGGCGACTGCAACAATGCGGGCCGCCCCGACGGCGTGTCCGACACCCCCGCCAAGGATGCCGGCGGCGAGAGCGGCGGCGGCGCCTATCCCAATCCGCAGACGGGCAAGAAGCCGAAGAGCGACGATATCATGGGCCATGGCGGCCAGACCGAGATCGATTATTCCGGCCCCGGCGGCAACGGCGATGGCGGCGACAATCCCAACGCCGCGACGGGGACGTGACGACCGGGTCGATCAACGGATGATATCCCGTCATCGAGGGCGGGGCGAAGCAACCCGGCGTTCCGTGTGACGCGCTGGATCGCTTCGCTCTGCTCGCAATGACGGGAAGAAGATGCCGTCAGGGCTGGATCACCAGCCGGGCATTGAGGAAGGCCGGGATCGGGCCGTTCCAGCCGTCATCGGGACCATCGTCCACCTGATGGCGGCGATAGTCGCGGCGGGGTTCGCGCTCCTGACGCTCCGGCCGGCGATCTTCCCGTACCGGCGAGGGCGCGGCGGCGCGCGACGGCGCGGCTGGCGCCTCCACTGGCGCAGCCACGTCGCGCACCGCTTCGTCGCGCACTGGTTCGTTGCGCACCGCCTCCGGAGCCGGACGCTCACGCCGGTTGCGGCGGGGGCGCTCCTCACGCGGGGCAGGTGCTTCCGCCACCGGTGCGGCGACCGCGACGGGTGCGTCGAGCCGCGGAATCTGCTGGCCGGTCAGCTTTTCGATGTTGGCGATGTTCTCGTCATCGTCGGGGGCGACGAAGGTATAGGCCGTGCCGGTGGCCCCCGCCCGACCGGTGCGGCCGATGCGGTGGACATAATCGTCCGGATGCCACGGCGCGTCGAAATTGAAGACGGTGCTGACACCCTTGATGTCCAGCCCACGCGCCGCGACGTCGGAGGCGACGAGGATGTTGATGTGCCCGTCCTTGAACAGGTCGAGTTCGGCGATCCGCTGCGCCTGTTCCATGTCGCCATGGATTTCGCCGGACTTGAACCCGGCCTGTTTCAGCGTCTTGTTGAGTTCGCGCACCGTCGTCTTGCGGTTGCAGAAGACGATTGCGTTGGTGACCTCTTCCTGCGCCAGTATCTGGCGGAGCCGGTCGCGCTTGGCGGCGGTCGATCCGGCGACGGGGACCACCCACTGCTTGATGTTGATGTTGGTCGACGCGGGACGTGCGACCTCGATCATCTTGGGGTTTTCAAGGAACTTGTCCGCCAGCTTCTTGATCGGCGGCGGCATCGTCGCGGAGAACAGCAGGGTCTGGCGCTGCTTGGGCAGCTTGGTGCAGATTTCCTCGATATCGGGGATGAACCCCATGTCGAGCATCCGGTCCGCCTCGTCGATCACCAGCAGCGAACAGCCGTTGAGCATGATCTTGCCGCGATTGAACAGGTCCATCAGCCGGCCCGGCGTCGCGATCAGCACGTCGACGCCCTTTTCCAGCGCGGCGAGCTGGTCGCCCATCGACACGCCGCCGATCAGCAGCGCCATCGACAGGTTGCTGTTGGCACCGTATTTCTCGAAATTCTCCGCCACCTGCGCCGCGAGTTCGCGGGTCGGCTCCAGAATCAAACTGCGCGGCATCCGCGCCCGGCTGCGGCCATGGGCGAGGATGTCGATCATCGGCAGCACGAAACTGGCGGTCTTGCCCGTACCGGTCTGCGCGATGCCGATGATGTCGCGCATCATCAGCACCGACGGGATCGCCGCCGCCTGAATCGGCGTCGGCTCCGTATAGCCGGCATCGGTGACGGCGGTCAGTAGTTCATCGGATAGGCCGAGATCGGCGAAGGGCATGCAGTTGTCCGGATAGGAGGCGCGGTTGCCGCACCCGTGCTTGTCGGGCGCTTGCCGATATCACCGCGAAAGTCAAGGAAAGAGCGCGGTTCCGGCCCTGTTTCGCCGATACCGGACAGGATTTCGCCTATCGCCGGGCGACCAGCAACTTGAAGGCATCGATCGCGCATTTCGCCCCGGAGCGGACGCGGATCACATCGCGGTCCGCACACAGCCGGCCATCGGGGCCGGGGCGGATATAGAGGCCCGCATAGAAATCGGCGGAGCGGCAATCCCCGTCGAGCCGGGCGCGCATCCAGCGGCCGTCGTCCAGCAGCAGGTCGACCGAGGCGGGGACCGCGATCACCGCGCCCGCGACCTCGCCGATATCGATGCAGGACGGCCCCTTCTTCTCCTTCCAGCGGCTGGCGACCGGCGCGGGGCGGGAGATCGCGGCGGCGGTAGGAATGCGGGGCACCCGGACCGTGATGCGCTCGTGGATCACCAGTTGCGCGGTCGCGGGCGTCGACGGGCCGGCCAGTGCGGCCAACCCGACAGGGATGGAAAGGGCCAACAGGGCGGTGGGGATCGCGGGGTGGACCATGGGTTGGACATGGTGGTGCGGTGCGGCGATTGAACGATCGATGAACCTGCCGTCATCCCGGCTGCTTTTGCCCATGGCTCAGGCGGTTGCCAGCCCTCGTCCGCGATCGTAGCGAAAACAGATGA
>Ga0265798_10005332_pt1 | contig 17377 bp, 21 predicted proteins | sample P3T30metagenome_FD_192430 | JGI IMG/M metagenome (GOLD analysis project Ga0265798, IMG submission 192430) | Plant litter microbial communities from East Loma Ridge, Irvine, California - P3 T30 | ecosystem: Environmental > Terrestrial > Plant litter > Unclassified | place: USA: California... | reverse complement strand
CAGGAGAAATCGTGAGCCCGGAGCGCTTGGCGCTAAACAAGGAGATCAGCCCCGCCGGCTTGCCGCCGCCGGCGATGGATGCTGAGAAAGAGTAGAGATGAGAGCAGTCATTCGCTTTCAAATTGGGTGGCTGTTTAAGCATTTCGCATTCGTTGCATGGACTGGTGTTAGTGGGTGGCGTGTGGAGTCTGTACAGTATGTGGCTTCTACAGCAGTTTTGACCGCATCGCTAGCATTTTACCATATCAATCTACATACTGATGAATGGACTCTGATTCCCGCTCAGCCCCGTTCGGCGCTCGTAATCATCTTCGAGAATATCAAGCTCCATACCGCCATCTGTCTTGCCTGGAGCGCGTCCTTGTACATGGCTGGATACTGCCACTTGGGAACACTCCAGAAAAAGAACGCGAAAACCCATACCCGTCCGATGAACGCGCCCAACCAACTCTCTTTGACTGACTTCAGTTCTCTCTGATAACCAAATGCAGGCAGGAAGTGCTGCAAGAAAATTGTCTCCATCAAACAGGCAATGAAGTTGACCATGAACCACCAAACGTCCGTCCATCCATCACGACCTATCTGCCAGCTCACAAGACCATGAGATACCCCAGAAAGGCCAAACACGATAAAAGCAACAAACACTTTACACTCGTAGGAGTCGGAACGGAAGTTGAGCTGGCGAGCAAGAGCTCTTCCGATACATGTATACGGCTGAAGAGCAATCTTATGCCAGAATCTAGACCAGAACGTTCTCAACGAGGTAATAGAATTAGGATTACCAAATAGAGGGGGCCAATCCCAAGGACGATCCAGGCCGATGCTGACGAAAAAACTGGCGAGGATGGCGTTGGTTCCGTCTAGGTACACCACGCTTTGCCAGACCCAGATGACCGAAACGTAGGCCCGGATCAAGAAGTCTCGTGTGGTGACGTCGTGCCAGCGTCGGAGTAAGATTTGCTTCTCTTCAGAGACGTCCTCGGGGTATATCTCGCTGAAGACTGCGGCGACGAGAGTGGGTAGGATTTCGAAGTTGATGTAGTAGTAGATCGGCAGTTTTACTAGTCGTAAGAACAGGAAGACTGAAATAGGTTGACTAGACTTGTCTGTATCGCTGGTAGTGTTGGAGTCCGGACTAACACTGATGAGTTGCGGATTACCCCACAAGCGATACGTTGCTTGCCACTGGTATCGGAACCGAGCAAAACGGCTGAGAGGCGGTGATGTAGCAGGTGGGCGCGGAACGGGCCATTTTCGTATGTAAAGTAGACAGAACACGTGAGGAACGTTCAGCACCATGGCTTGCGTCCAGAGACTGGTCAGCCCGGGTATCCATATGAAGTGTGTGGAGGATGTGATGGAGAGGGAGGCGAAGAGGAGGAAGAAGGGTAGGAAGTAGTATCGATGGGTCTGACTGTGACAATGTAGCGCGAGGTGGAATATGAGGATTGAGGTGGCTAGGTAAATGATTGGGATGAGGAGGTGGAGAAGCATGATGGTATGGTGTGAATGAAGGTAGTGGAGGAAGGAGCGAAGTCGTTTGGGGCTTTGCCTCTTCTTATCGATAGAATACCCTCGCAAGCTGACGCGAATGATGTCAGCATGTCTCAAGAGGCCACACAGATGGGAACAATCATATCCACGGGTAAGCCTGGTCACTGGATCTGGCCATGCAAGCGGAGGTTCATGCATTGAAGGTGTAATTCGCCCGAACCTCTTCTTTATTGCAACCCCCACTTCATCCCTAGTAGGTCTTATAGCTTTATTGCGGTTCAAGTGTCAAAAGGAGCTGACATCACATCATGGTCAATTAGAGCTTCTTGGCCAAGATTCTTTTTCTACTTCAGTGCATGTACGTACAACCAAACGAGTGTGTGATCAACCGAAAAGAAAGCTACAACCGTTCAACCAAGACCACTTCCAATAAGAGATTGAGAGTGAGATCTGGGCGTCAATTCTAGGTAGGCCTGGCATCAAGCGCATCCTGGATAGCCTGAACGTCCTCGTTGGAAAGACCAGTGAAGGAGATGGAGTCAGTTCCCTGGGGTACAGGGTTTCCAGCGTTGAACTTGCCAGTAATGACAGTGGCCAAAGTCATGCACGCAGGGGGAATGCCGCTGACGAGAATGACTGGAAGACACGACGTTAGTGCACAGACAAGTTGCAGTAGTAGAGCGAATCGGACTTACCACCAGGACCGGTTCCCTCGAAAGTCACGTCAGCTCCCTTGAGCTGATCGGCGCAGTCTTGCCACGCGGTTCCAGTGCCGAATTCCTCATCCTGGCGCTTGGAGACGTAGCTGTGAAGTCCAGCCCAGTTGTCGCGGGCGTGGATGACCTGGGTGCCATCGCGGGCCCTCTTGCCGTTAATCGCAGTCACGACGGTGCCGGCGACAGTGCCAGCTGCGGAAACAGCTGCACTCTACATCATGTCAGTGTTGTCTACATTCGTGGTTGCGAATGGATGCACTTACGGCAGCGCCAATGCCTGCAGCGGTAGCAGCGGGAATGGCGGCGAGGAAGGGCGCAGGGCAGTGCTGAGCCAGTGCCAAAAGGGCAATGGGAGCAATGAGGCTTTTGGCGTTGGAAAACATGTTGATGATGTTGGGTTGAAGAGTTTTTTGCTGGACTTGTTGCCTTGAATGATGAGGAAATGTGCGTGCTGGAAACACAGTTGTACGGTGGACCAGGCAGACTTTATACCTGGGCTGTCTTCCTGAATGTGATGCTTCCAAGAGCTTGCCTTCAAGCTATCCGTCAGTTTTCGATCGAGAAGCTTACTTGCATGTAAGACAGGTGCTTCGTTTATTGCAGCAATTGGGGGCTGTTCAGTCAAAATGCTCCGTCGATGAGGTGATTCAGTTATTGTGGCCTATCAAGGATGAGACGGATGAGCTTTTTGAGACCATCCACCCGTATCCATGACTTTGAGAGATGATCGTGGGACGCCCAAGGCTAGGTTCGTGCAGGCATAAAGTAAAACATTCCCGAGATGCCTTACCGGTGAGGTATCATCCAGACGGCCATCGAATTGCGTGATTTGATGGTGTCTTACCATCCTTGATAGATTTGGCGTAATAGAATCGTATCATAGCCGTGAAATAAGGGTTATAAGGTGATGGTGGCAGTAGAGAGGTACGACGGAACTACATATCTTTACCAATGTAAGTCTTAACAAGCTACACGGGAGTTGAAACGCTTGCGTTTTGTGTGCACATGACTATATTTTGCTTGAAATCCCATCAATTAATCAGCGGCGATGCCTAGGTACCTTCAAGTGGCATCTCGATGCTCGGTTGACAAGCGTCTCATACGTCCAATCGGTGTTGCCGCGAAGCATGTCATCTCATCAGAATGGTATAAACGACGGTCGTTCAGGTAAAGGATCTGTCTTACATGAGTACAGTTCGGCAAATTCCTTGGTTTAGGACCGCACAAAAGTAACCCCCTACAAGGTCTATGGTCGTGTATCATCTTACGTTGGAGGTGCTTGATGCGCCCCACTCCATTACTAAACAGGCCATCAAATTTATCCATGGCATCTACATGCGTACACGAGAAACACAGACTTGTGCAAAAGATTATGGCTAAGACTGAACCAGTACGCTGACATTCGGGCATGCGGAGACACAGATACCGAGAAGTGAAGCCGGAGGTGAACTACTATTGAGCTAGCCGGCGAATATACCAGCAACTACGAGCAACAGTATGAGATATTGTGGCTCGAGGATCTTCTGAAGTGCAATGGAAACCCATCCAAGGTACGGTATGTATCCCACGACCAGGCCCATGATCTCGTCCCTCGTTACAGAGGTTTGTCCATCAGGATACATGGAAACGTCATCGACTTGATTGTTGTCACCCTTGGTGACTATGAGCTGCCTATGTTACTTTAGACGTGCTGTCGCTACACCGAAGCTGTGAGAATAGTCTTACCTTGACGGGGGACTATTGTCGTCTCCACCAATGCCAGAGACTTTGATCGCCCGATGAACCATTGGCAAAGCTCTGCCAGCAAACCATACGACTGGTATTTCGCCAGCTTGGATGTGGTTGCTCCGATTGGAGAGGAAGAGCAAATCCCCTCTATGAAAAGCGGGTGCCATGGACTCCGAGATGACACATACCATTGGCACTGAAGAAGCGGTAAGAGCCGAAAGCCCTTTCCACATCATCAATGGTGTGCTCAAAGTGGTCAAGATGGGTAAGAGGCGCAGCAAGTAGCAGCGTAATCGTCCGCTTTGGGATTGCTTGGCCGTTCGTCGAGAAGATGCTGGCATCTCCATCATCCAATGCAAGCGGTTGATGAGGAAACGGGTTGGCGATCACTTGCTCGAGGATGTGCGTATCAGGATGGAGCTGGAGTTGCATACCAGAATGAAGCGGTGGCAAGAACATGATGTACGAAACGCCCAGAGTTATTGTACTTGCTCATTCCCGAGAAGTGATGAGCACGATAAATCAGGCCGTAGTCTGAGGTGAAATCGCTGACTCATCTCCGTTTCCGGTACCCGCAGGTGGTATGGATATGGCGTAGCTAGAGAATACCATCACCATAATGGAGAAACTAGAACAAGGATTGGATTCAGAATCCCGATTTGGGCGAGACACCGGTGCAGTGGTATTCTCCGTCTCCAGACAAGATCTGCGTTGAAGCACAAATAGGAAAGCGTCTGGGTAAATGCAGCTGGCAGCCGGTCAGCGTGACATGGCTTGCAGCAACATGAAATTTATAATCACCGAGACATTACCCTTGCACTATCCTTGATACCAGACGCATGTCGCGAGTTCAAGTCGTCTGCCGAGGAGGCAACAAGAGGTGTATGTGGATAATTCTGCCCTGGCGGCTTATGCCGAGACCACGTGCTGATGGACAAGCGGTCCAGGCAGCGGTTAAACCCGATCACGATGCTTCGAGGGGTTTCTTGTGTAAGGGAGGACATCGCAGATCGCGTATAGCGAGTCACATTGTCTTAGCCAAGAGTTGCTGAGTTGCGCAGTTAGTTCTTATGGCGCATGCGAGTTCCGACCTGCATTCCTCTCTTTCTTCACCGAGGGGTTGTTGAGGCCTGCCCATCTGTCTTGTCGCATTGTTCAGCTTTTGCGACCGCGAATACTCGCACCTAGCTTACCCCTGAAACCTTTCGACATCCATTGTTCAGTTGGCAGTCGACATGGCGGCAGTTCTCGAGTTCTGCTCACTTCCTTTCAAGATCTCTGATGCCCCCATCGCGAATGGAGAGACCAGCATCTATATCAGATGCCACGATCGATTGTTTTCAAACGTCACCGTTGTGGATGAGAAAGGCCAAGAGCTCTTCGTTGGAGGAGGACCTGGGCCAATGAAGTCTTGGTCATGGCGTCGACAGGTGAAAGACACTTCGGGTGTGCCGATCTTCGACCTACGACATCACGGGTCGGCAATGAAGAACCTCTGGACGGTGGAAAGTCCAGATGGTCAGCGCATAGCGGAGCTGAAACATGTCTCTTCTGGCCGCCGATCGGATCTTGATATGGTCGTTCCCACCGGGAAAGACAAGGAAGACGACGTGGTGCTGCAGGTTCGACAAAAGGACCAGAGCGCAATTACGACTAGGGTATTCTCCAAAGACATCTGTATCGCCGAACTGCTGCTGCAAGAGTCGAACGATATCTCCAACCTCAGTCAAGTTGACAGAAGCTCTTGGAAGGTTCGGATCGCTGGTGGTGTAGATCCAGCAGTGGTAAGCCATCTATCGATCTTGTATACGGATTGAAGCTAATCAGTGATTCAGATCTTGATCATAGCTCTATGTCGGGCTGAGATGCATCATGTATGGAGACAGTAGTACCTCATCTGAGAACATCGTCGCTCGAAGTGTGGAGATCGTGAGGGACTCGTTGTCGGGAAAGCATCAAACTGGCCATGGCGTTTCGCTTGCGCCAGGGTGTTTGTGAGGCCTTAATGTTCCTTCAGACCCTTGTTTCGCTGCACTGCATGAGACGCAACCACCTACGTAGATGTTAAACGACGGCTTAGCCTAGTCGGTGAAGTTCACCAGCCTGGTCACTCATTTACCAATTCATCGAGTTTACTGGAGAATTCCTTCTTAATTGACAAGTCGTGTATTTGTAGATTTCGTCGTAGACGTTTGTCGAGCGTTTGTTGGGCGAGGTAAGTCAGATGGATCGGAGCCAGGTCTCAGTACGGTCGCAGGTGTGCCATTATTCCTTCCTACTCTTCAATCGCATAACGATGCGACCTGTTGCGATGAACTTTTCCTTCTTGGCTATATATCTACGCGCGTAGACATCGCGTGTAGACCCGACTGAACAAGCGACAGACCCATACTCGAGGAGACATTTCGCATGCACTCCGAAGATCTCGCGAGGATTTAGGCGTCATGAAATTGCTGAGTTGTTGGAAACTGCGTGCTTCGGATGAAGGAGGAGTTTAGAAGGGTCTCAGCAAGTGATAAGATAAAGACGTTCGTGAATAAGAGGGTCCGAGAATAGCTCCGGTTTTTGGCCCACCTTGAACTAGCAACCCCGGATCTCCACTTCAAGCTCGAAGTTGTAGTGGAGTCTACTTGTTCCATGTGAGAATGTGTAAGCCACTGCTCATTGAACGCCTCAAGTTCAGAATGGCATGATATCGATCCAAATTCCCAATTTCGAGAATACGACCGTGCGCCTCCCTGCCTTCGGTAACCACCCCTCAACCAGCTAAACTCGAACTAGACCGATTTGCTCTCTCCTCGTGGCACCAACACCAAGCTGAAGAAACAGTATGGTCTGCGAACTTTACAAGATGCCGACCTCCGATATGTTGTTGGCTCCCCAGGTACCGTCACCTGCTGGCGCCCACCCTCTCGCCCACCGTCGCTTACTCCTTACCGCTGGAACACTCTGAAGCGCGCGATCAAGATCCGCACGGCTTACCAACATAAACCATTCCAGAATGCCAGAAATCGTCAGCTTCGGCATAACGGACGTCATCCTGTGAGGTCTCCTAACAACAATCGCTCGCCCTAAGCCATTTGCGCTAATCGCAATCTTAATCACGACCGTCTTCTATGTTTTTCTCCGAAAACTCCGGCCCCTAAGCCTCGCCGAGGCCGGTTTTGATAGCATCAAGAGTCTATAATCTTACTGTTGAGGTTTTTGGCGACATTTAGAATGAGTTGCATTGCACTTGCCATTATTTATCTGCTAAGGCGCCGGGGGTCGAAGTATTGGAGGCAATTATTGTAGGGGAGGCTGTCGGTGATCAAAGCTCCTACGGCGAACGCTCTGTCCTCTCACTTCCAAAGTTTACTCACGAAGTGTTAACTTGTGGGCTTCCGGTGATGCCCTTACCGTGTTTAAGTTTTTGCGTTTGCAGTCCGCATTAGGTGGCGTGCGGCAACCTACGTGGTACAATACTCGCCCAAAGTTATATAATGCTCGGCATTCATGTTGTTTGACGAGGGTGATTGAGTTTGTTGCCCTAAACTCATCAACGTCCCTAACGTCAGCTTCCTGCACCGTCTCACACCTGACGCTGTGCTGGTATCGACTTGGGTTTATTCGGGCCGTGCTCGGGTATGAACAGAACACGGCGGTCGCTTTCGCGACAATGGAGTGCGCCTTTGGTTCAGATTAGTGCCTGCCCAGGTAGTCTTGAGTCGGGCTGGTACGCCAGTACCAATCAGCAGTCTCTCCAGCAATTGAGCCGATCCCCGGCTTACTTCCGATCTTAGCCCAACACGGATCTAAAACAGGGACGTGCGCGCCGGATTTGGGATCAAGCATGTGGATCGGCTTGTCTGTGGAGAAGTCTGCCAATCGGGAAGTCAAATGGTGGAACGAACCGCCAATCAGGTAGGGACCAAGCATGCTTCAGCTGTAAATTGGCAGCCATCGCAGGTCTAGGTCTCTCGCAGGGCGCTGCCACAGGCCGGCGGATAGCTTCAAAACCATGCTTCCCCTCGCGCATTCCATCTCGTGTCAGTCTAAAGCAAACCTCATCGTTGATCACACTTCACAGTCGCTTTCAAGTAACCAAACTTTGCCAACATGCGCTTCTCCATTATCGCCGCTGCCGCTGCATTGAGCTCTACAGCTCTGGCCCAAGGTCTTCTTGACCAGATCCCGCAATGTGCTGTGAGTTATTGACCATAACTGCCGGCGAACGAAAGCTAACGAAAATGCAGCAAGCCTGCTTCGGTGGCAACTTAGGCAGCTGCGGTGCCACTGACATTGCATGCATTTGCGAGAGCAAGATTATCGACGCTGTATCTTGCTGTGTGTTCGCTACTTGCTCACAGTCGGATATCGCTGGTATGTCGCCTGCCATTTCGCGTCCCGTGCCAGCTAACAAGCATCACAGCGACCACTCAGTTCGGCGTCGAGATATGCAAACTTCAGAACATCGACGTTAACACCCAACCCTCCTGCCCGTCTGGCAGTGCGACAGCATCTGGCAGCGCGACACCGTCTGCTAGCGCGGCCCCGTCTGGCAGCGCGACCCCTTCTGCCGGCAACTCCTCTGTCACACAAGTGTCTGGCACCGCCTCCATGACCCCTTCAGGAAGCGCCTCCGCCACTTCAGCATCAGCGGCTGGCAACACTGGAGCAGCGCCCATCCAGACTGCAGGCGCGGGAGTTGGTCTTGGACTTGCCATGGTCGGACTGCTCGCTGCTTTGTAGGAGAACACTGTTATCGCCGTACGCTGTTGGACACTTCCCCAGCGCCCGTTGTTCGAACGGTAGCCCCAGCCATGCACCTGACGCGTCGTGTACCATACAACTTTCCGACTCGCGCCTCAAGAAAACCTTCCTGCAAACATCGATTGTTTACACCGAAGGCATGGCCTGGTTTATTTGTAGTGTATTCCCACAGTTTGGAAACTTCTTTGTTTAATAACATAATCTATTTCGACATTTACAACTGTTACTAGATCTGTAGCATTAGTGCTAACTTGTAATAACAAGTCACCGTGAATGCATCCTCTTTGGAGACATTTGATTGATGTATCCCCTTAAAGGGAGGTGCTATGAAACTACATACATCGATGATACCAGGCTGGAAAGCCTGCCTGGCTTATTTGGCATGAAACCACTTCAACTCTCTTACTTTAGAACGCGCTGGTAATAATTACAGTCTTCCAGACGCACACAATGACTGACTCCATCTTTTGTTCGCGACTGTACGACGTGCTGCGGGATAATCCAGCTGATCCGCCCAATCCCGTGCCCGTGCGGCTTATTCTTGAACATTCGAAGTTGAAGCCTCGTCGGCCCCTAGTCGGGACGCGCTCGGCCGCTACTATTTGCCATTAGCTGCCTTCCACCGAAGCATGTTCAGCTCCCGCGGCCCATTGGACGATCTCCACACCCCAGATCTTCGACCCTTCAACATCTCCGGCATCCATCACTGTCAGCCTTCATCATCAGTCCTCACTTCCAGCCTACTCCATTTTTTCCTTACATTTTTTGCGCATGCATTCCACGTAGCTGTTGCGACGCTCTACCGCAATCATCACTCATAAGGTCGTGCGACAATGGGTCTCGGCATCCTCTCTGACCATGCGCTCGAACAGGTCCCAGGGACCGCGCAGGTATTGGAAGGCGAGCAGCGGAGAGAAATCGAAAGAAATGCAGGAAATATTATAGGGAGGTCAGGCTTGAAGTACGACAAAACTGGGACAATACTGCTTGTTCCGCAGCCGAGTGATGATCCGAACGATCCGCTTGTACGTCTTTCAAACGTCCCATTTTGGCACAAAATCTAGGCAAGTGCACATAGTTGACTGATACTCCAGAACTGGTCGCTTCGTCGTCGCGACACCATTCTCCTTCTTCTATCCTCCATATCAGTCATCGCAAGCACCCTCTCTCCCATTCTTGCCGCCAATACTGTCTCCCTCGCCATTTACTTTGGTCACAACCTAACCGACATGGCTCTGTTGACCGGCTACCACCTCTTGGGTGTCGGAGTCGCAGGTTTTCTTTTCGTGCCGTCAGCGCGTATCTGGGGAAAACGACATGTGTACATTCTAGGAACTGTGATAGTCGTGGTGAGTTGTGCGTGGGGTGGCGCGATAGGAAACAATTATGCTGGGTTTCTATGGGCGAGGGTGTTTCAAGGCGTGGGCCTAGCGCCATTCGAAGCGCTCGTCAATGGTGAGTTCAAGCGTGGATATCTTCGAATCCTACTTGAAGCATACACTAACTTTGTATCTCGATTCAAAGCCAGTGTTGGCGATATGTATCACGTCCACGAGCGCGGAGTCCGCATGGCGCTGTCAAACTTCGCCGTCTTCGGAGGCGCGTTCCTTACCCCAGTTTTGGTAGGAGTGATTGCAGATTCAATCGGATATCAGTGGACATTCTATTTTGTCGCCATATTCTCGGGGATCATGCTACCGCTGATCATACTCTTCTGCCCGGAAACGGCGTTCAGGAGGGAAGAGAAATTTGACACCGACACTATGGGGAACTTACTGGTTAAGGATGGAGAAGAGATGAAAATCCTGGGTAATCGGGGGTCGAGTAGCACATCTGCTGAACACGAAGCAGCTGGAAACACGGATGAAAAGGGAGCAGGAAACTCTGCGGACCAGCATTCGGTGGGCGATTCGCCACGCAAGGCTACTTTTCTCGAAAGTATGAAGCCGTTCAATGGGCGGAAAACAGATGACCGGTATCTGCACCTCCTTCTGCGGCCGTTCTCGCTGTTCTTACATCCGGGTATACTATGGGCCTGTCTTATCCAAGGCAGTCTAATCGGTTTCACGGTCCTTATCGGTGTTGTGCTTGCAGCAATTATGCTTGGTCCACCGCTTTGGTTTGGAGAGAAAGAGACAGGATACATGTAAGTTGATACATTCCGTTCATATCTTGCACCTGCATGTCCTAATCCCATTAAGGTATACAGGCGCCTTCATCGGTGCACTCCTCGGCTTCGCCCTCACCGGCCTGATTAGCGACTGGTCCGCGAACCTGCTCACGCGCCTCAATAACGGCATCTACGAACCCGAGTTCCGCATGGTGCTCGTGGTCCCACAACTCATATTAGGTTGTGCTGGTATCTACGGCTTCGGTTGGACCAGCGCAGATACGGCAACATACGGCTGGTTTTGGCCTGATTTCTTCTTCGCGCTCGTAGTTATGGGTATGGTGTGTGGTGCTGTCGCCAGTGCGCTATACATCGTCGATGCGCATCGTAAGTCTCCAAGACCATGTCATGCTTTGAGATACTGACGTATATAGGCGGCATGTCCATCGAAGCTTTCACGTGCCTCCTCGTTTTCAAGAACGTGTTCTCCTTCGCCCTGACGTTTAAAGGCTTCGACTGGGTCGTTGAGGCTGGACGGCGGAGTGGGGTAGGTGGTGGTGGGGGAATCAAGACCCTGTTTATCGCCGTTGGGAGTGCGCAGGTCGCTGTTTGTGCGTTGACGATTCCGATGTGTAAGTCTCAGGGAGAAGGTGAGATGAGGGCAGTGGCTAATCCGTGCTTTTCTAGATATCCTCGGCAAGAAGAACCGGAGTTTCTTCCACCGCCACAATGTTTTCTTTGCGGTAACGGATTGGGTGGCGGATAAACTGACGTTTTGGTAGGAGGTTGTCAGAAGGCCATTGTTGGGAGAGGATCGCTTGGGGTGTATTAATGTGGACTTCGATTCCTGCACTGTCGTTTAATATGTTTGTTTCTATCTTCTGTTGTTCTTGTCGGATTAGAGCCATCTACCCCTGTCATCGCCGCATTGATTCTGCTTCGGTTACATGAGGTTTTGGTCACGGTGTACTGGCGGATTAGTAGGCTGTTGTATGTTTTGCTCTTTTTTGCGCCATGGTGGTGGTTATATATTTTTGCCCGCGTTCGCCCCACCAGCCTAAGGCCCATCAGGACAAGCTCTCAAGCTACCGAGATACCAACATTTAGAACAAGGAACTCGAAACCATAGGTTTTCTTAAGAATCGTGGTTTCTTCAACCATCATAAGCTCTGCATTCCCCTTGTTAAGCATGTGTACGTGATCTACGCGTACCGGATGAGCAGCTAGAAATGATTTGATACATGATGAAGCTTCCGTATCCATCTCATGTGAGATTTGAGCAACGCTTCAAGGTACCTAGGCACCCCTAATCGTCTCCATCCATCATGACATCCACAATGGCCTTCGCCTCCTCGAGATCCTCTTCACGGTAGAACTTGAGTCCATAGGAAATCATGAACTGCTCCGAATTGCCATAGTACTGTTCGATCCAATCAAGCTGGCGTTCAGTGAAGTTGTAGTCTGCCTGATGGCCTTCGAAACGTGACAAATCACCATCATCCTCCTCATCCCCGGACTCTTCCAGCTCGGACATCTCATCCTCACGCATGATGGCGCGTAAGATGGCGCGTCCCTCTTCGCGGTCTTCCTCATTGTGGATCTTCAGCCCGTGTTGTATTAGGAAGTGGTATTCGGAGCCATAGTTCTTCTTGAGGAACGTAGTTTCTTCGGCCGTGTAGGGCGCAGCATTTTGTCCCGGCGTGTTGAGTCCATTCCCAGCTTTGAACTCTTGCCACTTACGCTTCTCGGCATCGTCCCATCGACAGCCTAGCACGTACATTACGTCCTTCTTGAGCGCGTACGGGCCGAGCCTTGGCCCGTTCGGAGACCGGCGCACTTTGATTCCAAACAACGGGCTTTTGGGGTCGAAATAGGCAGCATTCCTGCCCTGGCTATCTTTGATGATGCCGTTGGATTTTCTATCTTTGCCGCCCAACATCATCACGTTATATCCATCATTGTACATGAGTGGTTGCCCAATGGTGTTGCAAATAAAGTCAGGCACGTGCAAGACCTCGTGGAGAAGAAGAGATCCATGCGAAGATACACCTGAAGCATTCGGCGAGCGCTTTGTTGGGATTTCGACGGTACCGATTCCCAGCACGGGAGTTTGCGTGTGCGGGCCGAAGAAGGGCGAGGAATTTACTGTTGATTTGAAGGGCGTGTACGTTTTAAACCAGCCTCTGTCCTTTGCGACGCTGATAGCCATATGTTAACGGTGGATACTTCTGAATGAGTCGTAGCTCACCTACTGTACGTTGGCATTGTTTAGAAAGACCCAATCGGGACAGAGGCGTGAATTGGTATCCGGATTCATCTCGTTATCAGACTGCTTGCTGTAGGTCCGCACGGGTACTTCTGGCGATCGAGGCTAGATGGACAGGAGCTGACCGATGAGTGTCACCCTATGCGGGGTGATGCGGCTGGGAGATTAGGTATATGTACTTGCGCGATTCCACGGTTGTTTGCTGCGCGCGATTGTCCCGAGGTAATGCCGCATTGACTAGGGGCAACCACGCTAACGAACATTCACCTGGGCACTTGCAGCTGGCCATTGGCGAGTTGCCCCCACTGTTGCTGAGCTGAACCGACTTCACGGGCAGACTGCATGCGCAGATAGTACGCGCAAACCAAGGAATTTAGACAACGTTGAACGGGTAATTGTTTTCGGGCATTTTGAGGTAATCGTGCGACAGTCTCCTCCGTGGCTCGCAGCTGGAGCTTATCCGGCAAATCCCTTTTGCGCGGTGCCCAATCTTGGCCGAACACGTTCCCCAAAGGCCTTCGGGAGCTCTAACTGGGAATCGGCCGCGATGATTCGCGTCCACTCAACCTTGTACAAGCAAGATACTGGTGTGCTAGTAGCTAATAGATGACTACTGGCGATTTTTGCTGTTATAAGCTTCTGACTTCGTTTGTGCGCCGAAACTTAACACATCTTTTGCGCTCAGATTACATCCATTAGACTACGACCCACTACTACAACCTCTCAAGATCATAACAAAGTTGGCTAACTGATGCTCAAGACGACATTAATAACTCACGAAAGTCCCCTCTCTCTCTCCCGTGCCTCCGCCCAAGCTCCAAGGTCGCCGAAGAACTGTTCAGATTCACCACCATGCCAGTCGCGCAACGCAAACCACAGATAGCGCACATCTTTTCCCGCTTTGATCGCGAATTCGAAATCTGGCGCATGCGTGTACAACTCCTGTTCATTGTACCAGGTGTTAGCGCACCATCATGGTAAGCAGGATTCGGTACAGACGAACCTTGATGTAATGTCGCGACCAGGTGGCATATGCTTCTAGTTCCGCAGCCGTCGATGATCCAGGTATCCTAGTGACAGCCGGCTCAGCACGCTCGTTTGTAATTAGATCCACAGGACCAGCCGCGACGAGTGGGTCAGCTAGTAGAGCTGGAACAATGCATGCTGTCTCCCAGTCATATAGCGACGTGACTCCGGGCATACAGATGTCGTCTGTGATGATCGAAGTGTTGTGTATCCCAAAGTCACCGTGCTCAAGCACTAGCCTGTAGAAGATGTCGGAGTTCTCTTGCGGCAGTAGATGTGGTATCGCTTTGAGGAGAGACTGCTTCGCTGCCAGTGCGACAGGTCCCACGGTTTCTTCATCATCTTCCCATCCAATCATGTCACCTCCGTTCTTAATTGTTGCTTCAATCTTTGACTGTATTACGTGTATCCAGAATTCGCGAGTAGGCGCTACGGGTAGTCTGAAAGCATCCGGTTTGAAGTCAAAGATACGGCTATACAGGTACTTGACTGCAAAGCCAGAGGGTGGGCAATAGTTGAAGAGGGCGGCACGCATGCGTGCGAGCTGATCAAGGAGAACGGTCTGAGAGCTTTTAGTATATCTCAACGCTTCGAAAAATGACTCATACCTTTGCCTCAGCATCAAGCCCTTGCCACACATTGTTTGTGCCGTCTGATCGTTCGAACACAAAGATGCGTCGACCCGAGAGATCTGCTGGTATCTGGACTTTAGGGCCCGGTTTGAGAACCGGTGCGCGGTGATAGAGCAGGCGAGACGCGCGGACTTCTGCTTCGTCACGCAACAGGTTATATATGGCTGCTTCGAATTCAACTTCTGCGATCTGCCGCTCGACGACAAAGCCATCGAAATCCGGCATGTTGACGTCGCCGCGAGCTAAACGAACTACCAAGTCCGGTCCATCACGAACCTGAAGGTGAAATCCCTAAGCACAAATCAGTAAACTATAGTTGGCAAGCGAGCTGATTTAGAATGGCGTTAAGCGTCAATATTGTCTCCGCCGAGCCTATCGTGTTGGGTCGGAGGGCTAGATCAGCCGACTCGAGGATGGCCATGATCATACACGTACATAGTTGTTGGAGCCTTTATCGATAGTCGGGATATCTGTTACTTTAACTTGGAGCTTCTCTTCAATGTCATCGATGAGCAACTGCACGTTCCAGACGTCTTTAAAGGGACTAGCATTGTCCCGCGCTAGTGTCAGAATATGTTTGCCGTCGTACTCTTCTCCATTCAATCCAACGGGCCACTCATCGCGCCAGGGCATACTTTCTTAGAGTTCGATGCGACTTCGCGATTTCTTCGTGTGGTCGATATTCGTGAGACAGGTGGAAGGTGAGTGATCAGTTTGGTATTACTCGATGCCAATTTGTGTTTGCCTTCGCTCGCTAATCGTTACACAAAGGCGTCTAGACGGCGAACGCCCCGTGCGTTGCATGATGCAAGGGTACGCCGTATAACAGCAATAGATATGAGAAGACCTTTGTATACTACTCATACCGAGCCTCATCCGTCCCGCTTTCTACTCTGTTGAGAAGCAGAGGTCAAAGACCGTTGAGCAAAGTCGTTATGTTTAGGGTAATCTGTTGTGATGAGTACACGAGACCGACAGAGCACTATAGCGCCTAGAGGAGGTTTCGCAACCTCCGGCTGCGCGCACGCGTGGGAGACGCGCCAGTAGAAAAGTGGGTCTTGTGACGTCATGTCGACGCGTCGACGGTGCGTGGAGTTTTGGCAAGTGCAACGCGCATCCTGAATTTCCACCACGCAGCGCCATAACAGCAACAACTCTGAGGGAGCAACGCATTTGGTTTAATGAATATGAAGTAAGCAACTCACTCCGATGGTTTAGGTCGTGTATCCATGAATAACGTGATCGATTTAAAGAGTGGCACGAGGAAATGGCACGCGCTTGCCAAACCCTACAGTTTCAAAATTGGAGAAATACATCAACGAAAGGAAGCGCAACTACGGAAACACTAGCGAGCCAAATTGGCTTCATCACAAATAACCCGCCCAAGATTGCGCTGCCGAAGCCGAGTTCGCTGCAGCAATCCCTCCGGCGACATCGCCCTTCGAGCTACCCAAGCCAATCTCGAAGCTGTCGTAACCACAGCTGGTGGGCGCGCCAGCTTCAGAGCCGTCTAAGCCAGGGACGATCTGCCAATACAACTACAATGCACGTTAGCATGCTGTCCATCGAGTATTTGTTCTTGTCGTGCTTACCCAAGGAACTCCAGCGTCGTTGAATACTTGGACCTGCGTATCGAAAGAGTCCTGGTAGTCGACCGAGACACCCCACTCTTCCATCATGATGTTCTTGCCTGCAGCCCTGGCTCCGCTCAAGACTTCCCTGTCGCCCGTGATGTAGTAGGCCCAGTCGGACGCCTTGCTCATGTATCCGTGCATGCTGATGATGTCGATGGCATCGCACTGCATAGCCTTCTCCAACGTGTTGAACTCGTGGTCACAGCAGTAGTGAGAGCCGCCGACACCACCTGTGGCAACCTTGATGTTGGATGATCCAAGAGCACTGCGCAATGCTCCAGCACGGCCACACAACCAGTCGTCCGGGTCATTGGCGTTCAACAGGTCGATTTGTCCGATCAGCGGCTCGTTCTGGAGGTCGAAAGCCATAATGACCTCTTCCATATCTTTCCAGGCTTTGCCAAAGTTTGGTGACTGGTAGTTTAGCATCTCGTTGAGTCGGTTGTCGTAGTCTGCTTTGGCGTTGGATGAAGAATAGAAGGTAGGTGCGTCGCCATACTTCTGGCAGTATGCATCGCACCCCGCGCTACCCCCCAGTGTATTGGCGTTATGGGGAGATATGATTGCCTTCATTCCGTTGTCGTGCAGGAGTTTGAGAGTGTCGTCAAGCTTAGCTAGAACGGTGGCATCGTACACACCGACCGTCTCTTCGAAAGCTGGCACGGAATTTTCGATAGTGCTGCCCTTCAAGCACCCTGTAGCAACGTTCGTCGCTGCACAAGGATTGTCAGTACTGCAAATCTTCCCTAAAGTCCACTGCTAAGAGGATGCAGAATTATTTCAAAGGTGTTCATTATTGTTCAAATGCTACTCACCCCACAGCCTCAGGACCTTGGCGCCCCATCCAGCAAGAGTTTCAACATACTCCTTCTGCTCGGATGCAGAAAGGGCGTGGAGAAAGTACTCATTACTTCCTGCGAATGAAGTTGAAGTTTGCCTGCGAGTTGGTACCAAACCGTTGACTACCGTTGTCGATAGCCCCAGCAAGGAAGTGATAGCCACAAGGCTGCGCATCGTGA
>Ga0265798_10005331_pt1 | contig 17378 bp, 9 predicted proteins | sample P3T30metagenome_FD_192430 | JGI IMG/M metagenome (GOLD analysis project Ga0265798, IMG submission 192430) | Plant litter microbial communities from East Loma Ridge, Irvine, California - P3 T30 | ecosystem: Environmental > Terrestrial > Plant litter > Unclassified | place: USA: California... | reverse complement strand
AAATGACACCGGCGAAGGGCCGGCCGATGTCCGACCCGTACCCGCTGGAGCTGTTGGGTGGCATCACGCAGGAACTGACGACGGCCGGCTACAGCGTCGTGCTGACGTCGAAGCAGTTGCTGGATACGGCGCCGGTGCAGGGTGCCGATGGCCTGATTCTGCTGGGGCAAGGCTCGCACGGCACGGCGGTAACGACGCTGCAGAAGACCGGATTGCCGCTGGTCGTCTGGGGTGCGCCGGAGCCGGGCTCGGACACGATCGTCGTCGGCAGCGACAACCGCAAGGGCGGGGCCAGCGCGGCGCAGCGGTTCCTGGAGCAGGGCCGCACGAAGCTGGTCTTCCTGGGCGACGTCGATCACGCCGAGGTGCAGGAGCGCTGCGCCGGCTTTATCGATGCGATGGGCGGGCGCGGCACGGTGCACATCATGCGTCCGAAAGCGTTCACGTTCGAGGCGGGCTTCGACTGCATCACGGCGCTGCTGAAAAAGAAGGGGCAGGTGTTCGACGGCGTGTTTGCCGCCAGCGACCTGCTGGCCATGGGCGCGATCCGCGCGCTGGCCGAGAAGAACCTGCGCGTGCCGGAGGCGGTCTCCGTCATCGGCTACGACGACACGCCGGGCGCGGCCAGCTTCGTGCCGCCGCTGACCAGCGTGCACCAGTACCTGCGCGACGGCGGCGTGCTGTTGGCGCGCAAGATGCTGGACCTGATGAATGGCGAGGCGGTGGCTTCCGAAGTGCTGCCGACGATGCTGATGGTGCGGCAGACTTGAAGTTGGCGTCGCCTTCAGGCTAAAGGTCGGGGACAGGCACCTTTCTCCGGGTCGGAGACCCGCAGAAACGTGCCAGTCCCCAGCTGCGGCAGACATAAACACATCGGGGTCAGGTCCGACATTCGGACTTTGTCCGAATGTCGGACCTGACCCCGCATTTTTAACCTGGTTTCCAAACCGGTTTGGAAACGACATCAACGAGGAAATCCGTGTCCGATAACTCTCCCTTGAGATTCGCGCCCGATCCGTGGCGCCTGCGTGAAACGGCGCCCGACACCACGGCGCACTTCCTGAACGAGACGCTGTTCGCGCTCGGTAACGGCTACATCGGCGTGCGCGGCACGGGCGAGGAGGGCTACAGCGGCCCGGCCGGCACGTCGATGGACGGCACTTACCTGAACGGCTTCTACGAGTCCGAACCGATCCAGTATCCGGAGACGGCCTACGCGCTGGCGAAGACCAACCAGTTCATGCTGAACGTGCCGAACGCGAAGGGCATCGCCGTGTACCTGGAGGACGAGCGCTTCGATCCGCTGCACGGCACCGTGGAGGCCTATGAACGTACGCTGGACCTGCGCAGCGGCATCCTTGAACGCACGCTGCGCTGGACCTCGCCGTCCGGCCGCACCATCGACTACCGCAGCCGGCGCCTTGTCTCCTTCGACAACAAGCACCTGCTGGCGCTGCAGGTGCAGGTCACCCCCGTGAACTTCGCGGGCACCGTGCGCATCGTCGCGACACTGGACGGCGCCGTCAAAAACCTGGAAGCCGGCGACGATCCGCGCGTGGGCTCGGCCATCTCCGGCCCGACATTGGCGCTGCTGTCGGTGGAACACGACGAGCGCTTTGCCGCGCTGGTGCAGCGCACCCACAACAGCGGTTTTCACCTCGTCAGCGCCACCTCGATGCACGTCGGCACGGCGCACGAGGCCACGTTCGCACAGGACGGGTTGCGGCTGGCGCAGACGTACACGGTCAACGCGGCGCAAGGGCAGCCGATCCACGTCACCAAATATGCCAGCTACCACTCGTCACGCGACTATCCGGAAGGCGAGCTGCTGGAACGCAGCCGCGCCGTGCTGGCACAGGCGGCACACGACGGCTTCGACGCGCTGGCGCAGCGCCAGGCCGACTATCTCACCGATTTCTGGCAGCAGGCGGACGTGCAGATCGACGGCGACGACGCGCTGCAGCAGGGCATCCGCTTCAATGCGTACCACCTGCTGCAGTCTGTGGGGCGCGACGGCAAGACCAATATCGCGGCGAAAGGCGTGACGGGCGAAGGCTACGAAGGCCACTATTTCTGGGACACGGAGATCTACATCTTCCCGTACTTCCTGTACAACAAACCGGAAATCGCCCGCAAACTGCTGGACTACCGCTGGGCGGGGCTGGAGTCGGCGCGGCGCCGCGCGCGGCAGATGTCGCACGAGCGGGGCGCGCTGTACCCGTGGCGCACCATCGCGGGCGAAGAGTGCTCGGCCTACTTCCCGGCGGGGACGGCGCAGTACCACATCAACGCGGACATCGCCTACTCCATCAAGCAGTACTGGGATGCGACGGGCGACATCGACTGGCTGCGCGCCAGCGGCGCGGAGATCGTCATGGAGACGGCGCGTATCTGGACGGGCATCGGCAGTTACGACCGCAAGGGCCGCTTCGTCATCAACGAAGTGACGGGGCCGGACGAATACACGGCCCTCGTCAACAACAACTACTACACCAATGCGATGGCGCAGCAGCACCTGCGCTTTGCCGCGACGGTGGCCGACAAGCTGGCCGCCGAGTACCCGACCGACCACGCCCGCATCGCAGCGGCGATGGCGCTGGCGCAGGACGAACCGGCCGAGTGGCGCCGCGCCGCGGAGGCCATGTACCTGCCGTACGACACGGAGCTGGGCATCCATGAACAGGACGACAGCTTCCTGTCGAAGAAGCGCTGGGACTTCGCCAACACGCCGGCCGACAAGTATCCGCTGCTGCTCAACTACCACCCGATGGTGATCTACCGCCACCAGGTGTGCAAGCAGGCGGACGTGGTATTGGCGCTGCTGCTGCTGTCCGACCAGTTCACGCTGGCGGATAAACGGCGCGACTTCGATTACTACGAAGCCGTCACCACGCACGACTCGTCGCTGTCGTCGTGCATCTATTCGATCGTCGCCGCGGAGGTGGGCTACCAGGACAAGGCCTACGACTACTTCATGGAGACGGCGCGCATGGACCTGGACGACACCCACGGCAACACGCGCTACGGCGTGCACACGGCGGCCATGGCCGGCACGTGGCTGGGGGTGGCGTACGGCTTTGGCGGCATGCGCGTGGTCGATGGCGACGTGCGCTTCGCGCCGACACTGCCGACGCAGTGGCGCAGCTACCGTTTTCATATCCACCTGCACGGCTGCCTGCTGCGTGTGGCCGTCGATGCCGGCGGCACCACGTACACGCTGCTGCGCGGCGACGCCTTGCGCTTCCACCACCGCGACAAACCGGTCGTCATCACGCAGCAGAACGCCACACACACGGAGGCAGCATGAAACAGGCAGTCATCTTCGACCTGGACGGGGTCATCACCGACACCGCCCGCTATCACTACCTGGCCTGGAAGCGGCTGGCCGAATCGCAGGGCGTACACTTCGACGAGGCGTTCAACGAACACCTGAAGGGCATCGACCGCATGGGTTCCCTCGACCTGATCCTGGCATCGTCGCCACGCGTCTACACGCCGGAAGAGAAGCTGGCGCTGGCGACGGAAAAAAATGAGCACTACAAGGAGCTGATTGCGACGATGACCCCAGGCGACCTGCTGCCCGGCGCGGTGCAGGCACTGGACGAGTGCCGCGCCGCAGGGCTGAGGATCGGCCTCGCTTCTGTCAGCCGCAACGCCTTTACGGTGCTGGACCGGTTGGGCATCACGGACAAATTCGATTACGTCGTCGACGCGGGCACGATCGCGCGCGGCAAGCCGGACCCGGAGATCTTCCTGGCCGCCGCCACGGCGCTGGGCGTGGCACCCGGGGACTGCTTCGGCGTCGAGGATGCGGTGGCGGGCGTCGCGTCGATCAAGTCCGCGGGGATGTATGCGGTGGGCGTTGGCGATCCGCACACGCTGCGCCAGGCCGATGTCGTGATACCGGACCTGACGCAGTTCAGGCTGGGCGACTACCTGGCGGCATAAAAATAACATTGGAGGAGACACCCCATGAAAAGCCGCCGCATCCTGTTCATCCTGTTCCTGATCTATTTTGTCTTCGCCATCCTGCTCAACAGCGTTGGCACGGTGATCCTGCAGATCATCAATAACTACGGCGTCAGCAAGTCCGCCGCCAGCGTGCTGGAAGGGTTCAAGGACCTGCCGATTGCCGTCGTCTCGTTCCTGGTGGCGTCGTTCCTGCCGCGCCTCGGCTACAAGCGCGCCATGCTGATCGCTCTCGCCATCGTCACGCTGGCCTGCCTGGCGATGCCGCTGCTGCCGGCTTTTGCCACGGCCAAGCTGCTGTTCCTTGCCGTCGGCGTGTCGTTCGCGCTGATCAAGGTGTCGGTGTATTCGACGCTCGGTCTCGTCGCCACCAGCCGGCGTCACCACGCCGGCATCATGAACACGCTGGAGGGCTTTTTCATGCTGGGCGTCCTGTGCGCCTACTGGGTCTTCAGCTGGTTCATCGATTCGGCCGATCCGCGTTCGCACAGCTGGCTCAATGTCTACTGGCTGCTGGCCGCGCTGTGCGCCGTCACGTTCGTGCTGCTGCTGACGACGACCTTTGACGAGCACCTGGCGGCTCTGCCGGCCGAGCGCACGCCGGCGCAGGATTTCGCCGCGATGCTGGCGCTGTTCTTCAAACCCCTGGTCTGCATCTTCGTCATCACCGCGTTTTTATATGTCCTGATCGAGCAGAGCGTCGGCACGTGGCTGCCGACGTTCAACAACGAGATCCTGCACCTGCCGGCGGCGATGAGCGTTCAGGTGACCAGCATCTTTGCCGCGTGCCTTGCCGTCGGGCGCCTGTCGGCCGGCATCGTGCTGCGCCGGATGCACTGGTATCCCGTGATGAACGCCTGCCTGCTGGGCATGGCCGCCGTCGTGCTGGTGGCGCTGCCGCTGACGCGCGATGCCGTGCCCGATGCCGGCATCACGTGGGCCAGTGCGCCACTGGCGACGTTCCTGTTCCCCCTGATTGGCCTGTTCATGGCGCCGATCTACCCCGGCATCAATTCCGTCATGCTCAGCTCCCTGCCGCAGCACCAGCATTCGGCGATGACGGGCCTGCTCGTGATTTTCTCCGCACTGGGCGGCACCACCGGCTCGCTGATCACGGGGTATGTGTTCGGTGCGTTCTCCGGTCACTTCGCGTTTTACCTGACGCTGGTACCCATCACCGTCGTGCTGGTGATGCTGTACTTCTTCCGCCGCGCGGTGGAAGGCAACGGCGCGGGGGACGCGGAACCCTCCGCTATAATCCGCGGCTCGCATTGATGACAAGACGATGAACCTGAAAGCGCTGGCCGATACGCTCGGCATGTCCAAGACCACCGTCAGCCGGGCCTTGAACGGCTACCCGGAGGTCTCGGAACGCACGCGCGAACGGGTGCTGGCCGCAGCCGCGGCGGCCGGCTACCAGGCCAATCCGGCGGCGCGCACCCTGGCGGTGGGTCGCAGCAATGTCCTCGGCATCATCTATCCGCTGCTGCCCGCCGACCTGGGCGACCCGATGTTCCTGGACGTCGTGGGCGGCATGTCGGCGGCGCTGGAGTCGGCCGGCATGAACCTCATCATCGTCCCCGTCTCGCCCGCCAACGAAATGCCGACCTACCGCCAGCTGGTGCGCGGCCGCCGCGTCGATGGCCTCGTGGTCAGCCGCACGCTCGTCGACGACGAGCGCATCGCCTGGCTCAGCGACGCGGGTTTTCCATTTGTCGCGCATGGCCGCACGCGGCTGGATCGTCCTTACGCGTGGTTCGATTACGACAACGCGGCCGGCATCGAGCTGGCGGTCGAAGCGCTGCTGCGCCATGGGCACCGGCACATCGCGCTGCTTGGCTCGCCCTTGTCGCTGCACTTCGCGCGCCAGCGCCGCGACAGTTTCACGGCGGCGCTGGCCGCAGCCGGCATCGCCGTCGATGCACACTACCTGATCGAATCGGCCATCGACCGGCGCAGCGGCTATCAGGCCATGCAGCGCCTGCTCGCGGTGTCGCCGCGGCCGACGGCCGTCATCGTCGACAACCACCTGTCCGGCGTCGGCGCGGTGCGGGCGCTGCTCGATGCGGGTGTGGCGATCGGCACGGAGATGTCGCTGATCGTCTGGGGTGGCATGGCCGATACGCTGGCGGGACTGGACGTGACGACGATCGACCAGCCGGACGCGCGCGCCGCCGGCGCGAAGATGGCCGTGATGCTGCTGGCGCTGTTGCAGGGCGCCTCGGCGGATACGTTGCAGGAGCTTTGGCAACCGCGCCTGCTGGCCGGTGCCACGGTGGGGCCGTGTTCTGCTGGCAGGGCCTAGGCCAGGATCAGGCGGTTGATGTAGCGGTCGAACGCGTCGGCAGCGGGATGCGGTTCCGGTTCATAGACATAGGCATAGCTGCGAAACAGCGAGTACTGGATCTGCAGCATCAGGCGTGGGCGCTCCGTCGGCGGCGCGCCCTTGTGCACGCCCGCGGTGTCCACGGCGAAGCCGAAACCGCGTTCGCCCATCGCGACGATCAGCCGTTCGGCGCCATACTCTTCGCTCACTTCACCATCGGTCTGTAAATGCAGCCGCATCGGCGCACGTGTCTGATGCGTGCCGCGCACGTACACATGCGGCCCGTCGCCGGGACCGACGTCGGTCAGGTAGACGATCACCTTGAAATAGCGCCAGTCCTCGGAATCGCGATGGAACGTCTGCAGGTCGCTGCCCAGCCCCGTCCGGGGGAAGGACCAGCGCACGCCCAGCTGGGAAATCGTCGGCTTGCAGCCGATATAGCTGGTGGCCAGTTCCAGCAGCCGGCGGTCGTTGGCCAGCGCCAGGATGTGCGGGCAGTGCACGATGTCGCTCAGGCTGTACTCGGCCAGCCTGGCGCTGGCAGGCACGCTGTCAATCGTGAAGGTCGATGCGGCGTCATGCCGGTCGGTCAGGGTACGCGGGACGAAATAGCGGTGGATGTCATCGCACTGCGCGCGCGTGAGCACATTGCCCAGCGCCGCATAGCCTTCCGCGTGCAGGCGGTCCAGCAATTGTCGTTGTGCCGGCGGCGGCTCGGTGATGCCGGCGCCCTGGCGTACGCGGACCCACTGGCGGAACAGGCGGACGCACAGCCCGCGCAGAGGAGGCGACACGACGATACGCTGCAGGTAGTAGAAAAAACTGTTGGCGGGTTTGAAGCCGTGCCCCGGCGTCAGGCGTGCGTATCTCATTTACGGTCCTCATCAGGGGGAGGCCTGTACAACGAGTTACTACGTTAGCGGAGGGGAACTTTCGCGTATTGATCAGCAGCAGAGGTTGCTGGTGATGCGCAACGGAAGTTATGTATAGATCAATACCGTCGGCAAAATGCGGGGATGATTGTGTCAGGCGCGGATGATTGGAGCGTCGCCCTTTAACATTGATAGTTTCGTGTCAAGTTGGTAGCAAAGTCGGGGACAGGCACCTTTCTGCGGGTCTCCGACCCGCAGAAAGGTGCCTGTCCCCAGCGGCATTACATATTGCGGCGGTACTGGCCGCCGACCTCGAACAGCGCGGTGGTGATCTGCCCCAGCGAGCAGACGCGCGCCGCATCCATCAGCTTCTCGAACACGTTCTCGTTGTCGATGGCGGCGTGCTGCAGCGCTGCCAGCGCGGCCGGGCTTTCGGCTGCGTGGCGCGTGTGGAAGTCTTCCAGGCGACGCAACTGCGACTGCTTCTCGTCGTCCGTGGAACGGGCCAGCTCGATCGTCTGCGGCGCTTCGCTGCCCTTCGGATTACGGAAGGTGTTGACGCCGATGATCGGCAGCGAGCCGTCATGCTTCTTGTGCTCGTACAGCAGCGACTCTTCCTGGATTTTGCCGCGCTGGTAGCCCGTTTCCATCGCGCCCAGCACGCCGCCCCGTTCGGCGATGCGCTCGAACTCCTGCAGCACCTGTTCTTCCACCAGGTCGGTCAGCTCGTCCATGATGAACGCGCCCTGGTTCGGGTTCTCGTTCTTCGCCAGGCCCCACTCGCGGTTGATGATCAATTGAATTGCCAACGCCCTGCGCACCGATTCGTCCGTCGGCGTCGTAATCGCTTCGTCGTAGGCGTTCGTGTGCAGCGAGTTGCAGTTGTCGTAGATGGCGATCAGCGCCTGCAGGGTCGTGCGGATGTCGTTGAAGTCGATCTCCTGCGCGTGCAGCGAGCGGCCGGAGGTCTGGATGTGGTACTTCAGCTTCTGGCTGCGGTCATTCGCGCCGTATTTGTCGCGCATCGTGACGGCCCAGATGCGGCGCGCCACGCGGCCCAGCACCGTGTATTCCGGGTCCATGCCGTTCGAGAAGAAGAACGACAGGTTCGGCGCGAAGTCGTCGATGTTCATGCCGCGTGCCAGATACGCTTCGACAAACGTAAAGCCGTTCGACAAGGTGAAGGCCAGCTGCGAGATCGGGTTCGCGCCCGCTTCGGCGATGTGATAACCGGAGATCGACACGGAGTAGAAATTGCGCACCAGGTGCTTCACAAAATATTCCTGGATATCGCCCATCACCTTCAGCGAGAATTCGGTGCTGAAGATGCACGTGTTCTGGCCCTGGTCTTCCTTCAGGATGTCGGCCTGCACGGTGCCGCGCACGTTCTGCAGCACCCACGCGCGGATCTGCGCCGCTTCTTCATCGGTCGGCTGGCGGCCCTTGTCGCGCGCGAACTTGTCCATCTGCTGGTCGATCGCCGTGTTCATGAACATGGCGAGGATCGTCGGCGCCGGGCCGTTGATCGTCATCGACACGGACGTCGTCGGGCTGCACAGGTCGAAGCCGTCGTACAGCGCCTTCATGTCGTCCAGCGTGGCGATCGAGACGCCCGAGTTGCCGACTTTGCCGTAGATGTCGGGACGCAGCGCCGGATCGGCGCCGTACAACGTGACGGAGTCGAAGGCGGTGGACAGACGTTTTGCGTCCAGACCTTCGGAGACGAGCTTGAAGCGGCGGTTGGTACGGAACGCATCGCCTTCGCCGGCAAACATGCGGGTCGGGTCCTCGCCCTCGCGCTTGAACGGGAATACGCCGGCCGTGTACGGGAACGAGCCCGGCACGTTTTCCAGCATCAGCCAGCGCAGCAGCTCGCCGTGGTCCTCGTACTTTGGCAACGAGACCTTGCGGACCTTGTTGCCGGACAGCGTGTGGTAGACGAGGCCCGTACGGATTTCCTTGTCGCGGATTTTCACGACGAACTCGTCGCCCGCATACGCCGCCTGCACTTCCGGCCACGTCGTCAGCAGTTTTTTCGTGTTGGCGTCCAGCCCGTTATCGCGTTCGACGATGACGTCGTCGAAGTCCGCGCTCTTGCCGGCAAGCGCCAGCATGCGCTTCGCCTCAAGCAGTTGCTGGCGCTCGCGGGCCAGCACGGACTGACGTCGCACATTCTTATGGTAGCCGCGCACCGTGTCGGCGATTTCGGCCAGGTAGCGGGCGCGCGCCGGCGGCACGATGACGTTCTTGCCGGAGCTGAAGCGCACGTCCACCGGCGCCAGCTTGCCGGGCTGCGTGTGCAGGCCGTGTTCCGACAGTTTCGGCAGCAGCCCCTGGTACAGTGCCGTGACGCCGTCGTCGTTGAAGCGCGACGCCTGCGTGCCGTAGACGGGCATCTCCTCCGGGCGCTTGCTCCACAGCTCGCGGTTGCGCTGATACTGTTTGGCCACGTCGCGCAGCGCGTCCTGCGCGCCCTTGCGGTCGAATTTGTTGATGGCGATGAAGTCGGCAAAATCGAGCATGTCGATTTTCTCCAGCTGCGACGCGGCGCCGAATTCCGGCGTCATCACGTACATCGACACGTCCACGTGCGGCACGATGGCGGCGTCGCCCTGGCCGATGCCGGACGTTTCGACGATGACGAGGTCGAAGCCCGCCACCTTGCATGCCCGGATCACGTCCGGCAGCGCCTGGGAAATCTCCGACCCCGCTTCACGTGTCGCCAGCGAGCGCATGAAGACGCGCGCCTGTCCATTCCACGGATTGATCGCGTTCATGCGGATGCGGTCGCCCAGCAGCGCACCACCGGATTTGCGGCGCGACGGGTCGATCGAGATGATGGCGATGTTCAGGGTGTCGTTCTGGTCCAGGCGGATGCGGCGGATCAGTTCATCCGTCAGCGACGACTTGCCGGCGCCGCCCGTGCCGGTGATGCCGAGGGTCGGCGTCGCCAGTTCATCGGCCGCCACCAGCAATTGCTGGCGCAGCTCGGGCGCGGCGCGGTCGTTTTCCAGCGCCGTGATCAGCTGGGCCAGCGGGCGATGGCGTGCGGCGATATCCCCTTCCTGCAGCGGCGCCAGCGACGTGGGCGAATACTGCGACAGGTCGATGTCGCACTGCTGCACCATCCACTGGATCATGCCGACAAGGCCCATGCGCTGGCCGTCTTCCGGGCTGAAGATGCGGGTGACGCCATACTCGTGCAGCTCGGCGATCTCGGACGGCACGATGACGCCGCCGCCGCCGCCGAACACCTTGATGTGCGCGCCGCCGCGCTGGCGCAGCAGGTCGATCATGTACTTGAAGTATTCGACGTGGCCGCCCTGGTAGCTGGAGATGGCGATGCCCTGCACGTCTTCAGCCAGCGCGGCGGTGACGACTTCGTCGACGGAGCGGTTGTGGCCGAGGTGGACGACCTCGACGCCGTTCGACTGCAGGATGCGGCGCATGATGTTGATCGAGGCATCGTGGCCATCGAACAGCGAGGCGGCCGTAACGAAGCGCACCTTGTTGGCCGGCCGCGCCTGGTCGGCTTCGGCGGCAAGGGTCTTGGCGGAGGTCAGATCGTTCATGAGATTCCCTGGAATTTCGACGGATCGTGCGATCCGATTATATGACGTTTACGTTAACGTAATAACGACGTAAAAACTGCGCGTAAAGCCGCTGAAAACCGGTGACAGACACCTATTTCCACATCGTGGAAATAGGTGTCTGTCACCGGTTTTTTTCACGATGCTGGCTATGCCGCGTGCTGGCGGGCGCCGCCGAAGGCTGCCAGCAGCCTGGCCTTGTCGGCGTGGAACGTGGCGACCGCTTTTTCTTTCACGTGGCCGAAGCCGCGGATCTTTTCCGGCAGCGCTGCGATCGATACGGCCTGCTCGTAGTTTGCAGCGCTCATCCCGGCCAGAAGCTCGGCGACGATCTGGCGGTATTCGCCGATCAACGCGCGTTCCATCTTGCGCTCCTCGGTGCGGCCGAAGATGTCGAACGCGCCGCCGCGCAGGCCTTTCATTTTCGCCAGCACGCTGAACGCCTTCCACATCCACGAGCCGTATTCCGCTTTGACCAGGTGGCCTTTGGCGTCCTTCTTCGAAAACAGCGGCGGCGCCAGGTTGAACTTCAGGCTGAAGTCGCCCTCGAACTGCGACTTCAGCTGCTCGACAAAGCGGCCGTCCGTGTACAGGCGCGCCACTTCGTATTCGTCCTTGTACGCCATCAGCTTGAACAGCGATTTGGCGACCGCCATCGACAGCCGGTTCGGCAGCCCCAGCGCCGTTTCGCGCTCGCGCACCTGCATCACCAGCTGTTCGTACTGCGCTGCATACGCCGCGTTCTGGTAGCCCGTCAGGAACTCGATGCGCTTCTTGATCACGCTGTCCAGGCTTTGCGGCATCTGCATGACGATGGCCTGCGTCGGCGTCGCGGTCAGCTCGACCTTTTTCACGTCGACAGCGGCGCGGCGGCCCCACAGGAAGCTCTTCTTGTTCGATTCGACAGCGACACCGTTCATCTCGATGGCGCGCAGCAGGGCCGCTTCCGACAGCGGAATTCGGCCGCGCTGCCAGGCGTAACCCAGCATGAACAGGTTGGCGGCGATCGAGTCGCCCATCAGCGCCGTGGCCAGTTTCGTCGCGTCGATAAAGTCCGCCGCATCGGCACCGCCGACGGATTCGACGATCAGCGCGCGCACTTCCTCGGCCGGGTACTGCCAGTCGGCGTTCTGCGCAAACGTGCCGGGTGGCTGCTCGTGCAGGTTGACGACGGCCAGCGTGCGGCCGGGACGCATTTTCGACACCGCATCGGCCGCGCCTGCGGTCAGCATGTCGCAGCCCAGGATCAGGTCCGCTTCACCGGTGGCGATGCGCTGGGCGCGCAGGTGCGCCGGCGACGTGGCGATCTTGACGTGCGACGTGACGGAGCCGTTCTTCTGCGACATGCCCGTCATGTCCAGCACCGAAGCGCCTTTGCCTTCCAGGTGCGCGGCCATGCCCATCAGCGCGCCGACGGTGATGACGCCTGTGCCGCCGATGCCGTTGATCAGGATGTTGTACGGCTGCTCGCAGTCCGGCAGGCGTGGCTGCGGCAGCACGCCCCAGTCATCCGGCGCTTTACTCACGCCCGTCTTCGATTTCTTCAGGGTGCCGCCTTCGACGGTGACGAAGCTGGGGCAGAAGCCCTTCACGCACGAGTAGTCCTTGTTGCAGCTGGACTGGTCGATGGTGCGCTTGCGACCGAACTCCGTTTCCTTCGGCAGGATCGACACGCAGTTCGACTGCACGCCGCAGTCGCCGCAGCCTTCGCACACGGCCTCGTTGATGACCATCCGCTTGTTCGGGTCCGGGAACTCGTTCTTCTTGCGGCGGCGGCGCTTCTCGGCGGCGCAGGTCTGGTCGTAGATCAGTACCGTGCAGCCGGGCAGGTCGCGCAGCTCGCGCTGGACGTCGTCCATGTCCTTGCGGTCGTGCAGCGTGACGATGGCCGGCAGGTTCGAGCGGTCGGCATAGCGCGACAGGTCTTCGGTGACCAGCGCGATGCGCTTGATGCCCTCGGCCGCCATCTGCTGCGCGATCATCGGCACGGAGACGGTGCCGTCGACCGGCTGGCCGCCCGTCATCGCCACCGCATCGTTGTACAGGATTTTATAAGTGATGTTCACCTTCGCCGCGACGGCGGCGCGGATGGCGAGATAACCGGAGTGGAAGTAGGTGCCGTCGCCCAGGTTCTGGAACACGTGCGGGACCGTCGAGAACGCGGCCTGGCCGATCCACGGCGTGCCTTCGCCGCCCATGTGCGTCGTCAGCTTGTTCATCTCCGGGTAGATCGACGTGGCCATCACGTGGCAGCCGATGCCGGCCAGCGCGAAGCTGCCCTCCGGGACTTTCGTCGACGTGTTGTGCGGACAGCCGGAGCAGTAGAACGCGGGACGGAACGGGGTGCTGATGGCCTTCTTCAGCACTGCATCCTTCGCGTCCAGGAACGTCAGGCGCGCCTTGATCTGGTCCTGGATGTGGGTGTCGTCGATGTAGCGTTTTACACGCGAGGCGATTACTCGTGCCACTTGCGAGACGGAGAAATCGGCCTTCGGCGGCAGCAGCCATTCGCCGCGCGGGGCGACCCATTCGCCCTTGTCGTCGAACTTGCCGATAACGCGCGGGCGCACGTCGTCGCGCCAGTTGTACAGCTGTTCCTTCAGCTGGTATTCGACGAACTGGCGCTTCTCTTCGACCACCAGGATCTCGTCCAGCCCTTGTGCGAATTCGCGCACCGAGTCCGGCTCCAGCGGCCACGGCATCGACACCTTGAACAGGCGCAGGCCGACCTTCGCGGCCATGTCCTCGTCGATGCCCAGTTCCTCCAGCGCTTCCAGCACGTCCAGATACGATTTGCCCGAGGCGATGATGCCCAGCTTCGCGTTCGGGTTGTCGATCGTCGTGTGATTCAGCTTGTTTTCACGCGCGTAGGCCAGGGCCGCGTAGATCTTGTAGTCCTGCATCAGCGCTTCCTGATTGCGCGCCTGCTGGCCCAGCGGGATCGACGACAGGCGGGCATTCAGCCCGCCTTCCGGCATGGCGAAGTCCTGCGGCAGTTTGACCTGCACGCGGAACGGATCGGCATCGACGGAGGCCGACGATTCGACGGTGTCGGCCAGCGCCTTGAAGGCGACGGCGCAACCGGAGAAGCGCGACATCGCCCAGCCATGCACGCCCAGGTCCAGGTATTCCTGCACATTGCACGGGTACAGCACGGGAATCATGCAGGCCGAGAAAATGTGGTCGGACTGGTGCGGCAGCGTGGACGAGTACGCGCCGTGGTCGTCGCCGGCGACCAGCAGGATGCCGCCGTGCTCCGACGTGCCGGCATGGTTCATGTGCTTGAAGACGTCGCCGCAGCGGTCCACGCCGGGGCCCTTGCCGTACCACATGGCGAACACGCCATCGTATTTCGACGGGCCGATCAGGTCGACCTGCTGCGAGCCCCAGACGGCAGTCGCAGCCAGATCCTCGTTCACGCCCGGCACGAACTGGATGTGGCTGGCTTCCAGGTGCTTTTTCGTCTTCCACAGCGTTTCGTCCAGGCCGCCCAGCGGCGAGCCGCGGTAGCCGGAGATGAACCCGGCGGTGTTCAGGCCGGCTTTCTCGTCGCGAATCTTCTGCATCATCGGCAGGCGCACGAGGGCCTGGATACCGGAGAGGAAGATCTTGCCGGACGTGGCGGTGTATTTGTCGTCGAGGGTGACGTCGTTCAGAACGACTGGCTGCGCGGGCGCGGCGTCATGCAGGGACGCGGCGGCACCCATTGCCGGGGTATCGGGCATGGCTTGTCTCCAAAATGCTTTATTTCGGTTGCGCCTGGCTTTGGTCCGCCGGATGGGCGAAGGCTGGCTCAGGCTACGTGGCCGCTTTTTGCGGCGCTGCCCACTCTGGCGGTGGTTGACGTGTCAGTCTACGCCTTGGTTGACGTATACGGAAATAGCGTTTGGGGATGGGGGTATAAGAAATTGTGATGGCTGGCGTAATAAAGGTCGGGGACAGGCACCAATCACGGGCCATTCGGCCCGAGATCGGAGCCAGTCCCCGGTGCTTCTTACAGCAACTTCGCCCCGGGCCATGCATCGCCTGTGCACAGCTGCCCGGCGACGTCGACGGCCAGCTTGCTGATCGCGCTGGCCGCATTCGTCAGCGGCAGCGTGCGCGAAGCGCACAGCACGACGGTGCGGGAAATGGCGGGGCTGTGGATGGGCAGGGCGCGCATCAGGCCGCGCTCGATCTCGGGCAGCACGGGCGCCACCGGCAGGATCGTCGCGCCCATATCGGCCATCAGCGCCGACTTCAGGATGGCAATGGAATTGATTTCGATGACATCTTGCGGCGCCAGCCCGGCGCCGTGTGCCACCGCTTCGATGCGGGGCCGCACGCCGTGCTGCAGCCCGGGCAGGATCAGCGTGGCGGCCAGCGCTTCCTGCAGCGTCACGTCAGTGCGGTCGGGAAACCAGCGCGCATCCGTGCGGCAGATGAAGCACAGCGATTCCTCCGCCAGCGGCGTCGTCACGAACGGGGTCAGCTGGCCGTCGTCGAACAGTACCGCCAGGTTGACGCGGCCGGACTTGAGCTGCTCCGCAAGATTGCCCGTCAATTCCTCCGTCAGTTGCAGGGTGATGTCCGGGTACTGTGCCCGTGCCGCCTCGAGCAAGGGCAGCGCCAGGGCGGCGGAGATGCTGTGCGGCAGGCCGAGCGTGACGCTGCCGGATGGCCGCGCCGACTGCGTCACCGCCGAACGGGCATCCGCCACCTGCTTCAGGATCGCCTGCGCGTGCTCATAAAACACCTTGCCGGCGTCCGTGCTGTGCACGCCCTGGGCCGTGCGGTGCAGCAATTGCGCGCCCAGGTCGGCCTCCAGCTGGCGCAGCTGCTGCGTCAGCGCGGGTTGCGCAACATGCAACACGCCGGCCGCCCGTGACAGCGAGCCGTGATCCACGATTGCAACAAAATAGCGGAGTTGACGCAGTTCCATAAGAATTCCGGTGCCTTAAACTTATGATTAGTCCCGTAAGGCAACTGTTTGGTTATACTCCCATTGTAGCGCTCGCCGCTTAACCACCGCAGGTTGCCATGTTGAAGAAAGTCGACGCCTCCCAGTTAAAGGTGGGCATGTATATCCATGATCTCAGTTGCGACTGGATGGACCATCCATTCGTGCGCAGCCGCTTCGCCATTACGACCGAAGCCGAGATCCGCAAGATTCTCAACGCCGGTATCCGCCAGGTGGTGATCGACTCGTCGCGCGGCCTGGATGTGCGGGACGCGCCCACGTTGCGCGAAGCGGAGGCGGCCATCGAGCAGGAAGTTGTCGAGATCGCCAGCGCGCCGGCGCGGCCCATCCGCGTGTCGCTGGCCGAAGAGCTGCAGCGCGCGGCCCGCATCCGCCAGCAGGCGTCGGGACTGGTGCGCAACGTCATGGCCGATGCGCGCCTGGGCAAGGCCATCGAGATCGGGGCCGTGGAGCCGGTCGTGCAGAACATCACCGAATCCATCCTGCGCAATCCGGGCGCGCTGGTGGGCCTGCTGCGCATCAAGAACAAGGACGACTACACGTTCCTGCATTCCGTCAGCGTCTGCGCGCTGCTGGTGGCGTTCTGTCACTCGCGCGACCTGGAGGACGACATCACCCGCGAGGCGGGCCTCGGCGGCCTGCTGCACGACACGGGCAAGGCGCTGGTGCCGGACGAGATCCTGAACAAGCCGGGCCGCCTGACGGACGCGGAATTCGACATCATCCGCAAGCACCCGGAAGACGGCTACCAGATCCTGCTGCAGTCGCCCGACGTGGGGCCGATCCCGCTGGACATCACACGCCATCACCACGAGCGCCGCGACGGCAGCGGCTACCCCGACAAGCTGGCCGGCGACAACATTTCCGAGCTGGCGCAGATGGCGTCGATCGTCGACGTCTACGACGCCATCACGGCTGACCGGGTGTATCACAAAGGCATCCCGGCCGCGGCGGCGCTGCGCAAGATCTATGAGTGGAGCAAATTCCATTTCGATCCGCAGCTGGTGCAGCAGTTCATGCGCTGCGTCGGCATCTACCCCGTCGGCACGCTGGTGCGGCTCGAATCCGGGCGCCTCGGCGTGGTCGTGGAACCGCACGAGACGAACCTGCTGTCGCCCAAGGTCAACGTGTTCTTCAACACGAAGACGAACGTCTACATCAAGCCGGAGATGGTCGATCTGGCGCGCGGCCTGGGATTCGGTGGCGCCGAGAAGATCGTCGGACACGAGGATCCCGCGCAGTGGAAGGTCGATCCCATGCGCTTCCTGGTCGTTTGATGAACTGAAGATGAGGGGCCGGGCCAGCGGCCCGGCTCAGAAGAATTCCGCCGTATCGTTTGATTCCACCGTCGCCAGCAGGCCGCCACTGACCAGTTCGTCATAGTGGCATGCCATGTTGCGCCCGTGGCTCTTGGCGTAGTACAGCGCCTGATCGGCGCGGCCCAGGATGATGACGGGCGCCTCGAACGCGCTGATGCTGACGAAGCCGACACTGACGGTGACCTTGCCCACCTGCGGGAAGTCGTGCTGCTCCACGTTCATGCGGAACCGGTCGATGATTTTCTTGGCGTTGTCCAGTGTGGTCGAGCGCAGCAGCACGACGAATTCCTCGCCGCCGAAGCGGAACACGCGGTCCTGCGCGCGGAACGACGATTGCAGCAG
>Ga0265798_10005329_pt1 | contig 17384 bp, 10 predicted proteins | sample P3T30metagenome_FD_192430 | JGI IMG/M metagenome (GOLD analysis project Ga0265798, IMG submission 192430) | Plant litter microbial communities from East Loma Ridge, Irvine, California - P3 T30 | ecosystem: Environmental > Terrestrial > Plant litter > Unclassified | place: USA: California... | reverse complement strand
TCGGGCCAACTTGTCCTCCGTGTGTACCCATAACCAGAACTTCTCTTGTTCCACCGCAGTTGGCAGTAAGTCTCGGAGGAGATCGGCGTCATTCGCGTAAATGCTGTCGTCTTCCTCGTCCTTGGGGGCTTTGGTTGTGTCCTTGGGGGCTTTGGTTGTGTCCTTGGGGGCTTTGGTTGTGTCCTCGGGGTCTTTGGTTGTGTCTGATCGAGATTGCTCTCGCTTCGCGAACATCCTCTTTCGAATTTTGGCAAATTTGACAGCTTCTGCGAGAGTGTAGTGAGTGGGAGGAGAGAAAGCCTTGTCCCTGTATTGTTCACCAAGCTTCTCGTTCGTGATTTTGCTCTTTTTCGCCTGAGCCTCTGACATGATTCGTGCAGTGGAGTGAGGGGTTGACTTTAGAAACGATGTTACGCGGACAGTTCCCTTGGTTGTGAGCAGAGATAGTTATGGTTGCACTTGCGCTAAGCGAGCTGGAAACCAGGGTGAAGTGAACCGAAAAGCGTCGAATAAGGATTCCAACGTTGACTCACCGCCTTTAATAAGTGATATGAAAAGACGTGATTGTATCTGTAGTGATGCGTCCTGCGCATGTCCACGATTGCCTCCACATGGACTATGCATGACTTGTCAATCAACTCAGCTTGCGCGTGATTGCCGCAGGTACACATACTGGCTAGTAATATCAGAAATCTGTTCATCAAGCACGAGGAGTTATTGTCGAACCAAGACCGATTTTGGTCTTGTTTGCTCAGCATCCATGTACTCAGATGAACTTTGGAACAGCTAGATAGATGGGGGTTCGGGGCGCCTAGGCAACACGTGCGGTCCGGTGCGGAGCGCAATGGAACCGTGGACCGACTGACATCAATTGTGATATGAGTGCGAACAGTATATCGAGATCTTTCGCGTTGGAATGTGACGGTATCTACGCGGCTTGCCACTGGGTGGTGGCAGCAGTTTCCAGGGTCCACGGGTGTGTCCAGGGATCAGGCAGCTGCAGTTTGTACCACCGCCCAATCAACTTGAAGAAGGTAGACGTCATTGGCACAAGCGCATGTTAACATGCTTCCGAGACATTCGGCTTGAGCAAACGCTGCACTACGCGGGTAATCTGATCCCGTTCAGGACATCAACGTCTAGACCGCGACGGCGCGACCCAACCCGCAAATACTCCCCGTGCTGGATGAGGCTCGACAGCAAGCATAAACTACGAAAGCTAGATGAGCATAGCAATCATAGAGCTTGCGCCTTCGATGCACATGAAAGCGAACCTTGGAATGCAGACCAGACCTCGGGACCTCGGGAGTGTCTAGGTGTACTATCCAATCTTCAAAGCTATGAGCTACCAACATTGTGAATGACACAAACAGATCCCACCGTCGACAACGGTGAAAGACCAATTCCTGGCAGTCACAATACAGGCAAAGTGCAAGATACGACAGTACAAACGCGTAGATGAGAAATACATAGACAGCTTGACAGGATGTTTGACGGGCAAAGCTTCCGTGAAGAGCTGCGCACAATTGTGGTGCACTTCGTGCGAACATAGGAGAGGGGATGTAGTCTCAATGCTCCTTTGCTGCCACCGAAGTAGGATATCTCGTCCGGGCCATCAATGCGAAGTCTTAGTACGCAGCAAAATATACACGTGGAATAGCCTGTAGAAGACGGTTTGGTTGAAGATCATAATTACGATCAAGATCCATGACATCCGCATGAGACTCATGATCCCGCATGACTATCGGTATAATCCAAGCTGCTTGTTCTAATCTCTTGTTCGGCCTCAAACAGCAGTTTGCGAACAACGTCATTGGGAGACGGGAGCAGCAAAGCAACTGGAGGAGTTGTAAAATCACATCGGGCTTGCTAGTTAACAGCTTGCTCTACCAAATGGCTTGATTGTGCACCTGGTCAGGGAAACCCCGTCACGAGCATGGAGGTACGTCAAATGATGGAGGCCAGCAAGCGTATTTTTCCGTATTTATACACCCAGAACCGTTCTTCACAGCTTCACTCATCACTACGCTCAAGGAATTCCTTTCCTCAACTTGAATTCCTTTCCTCAACTTGACGCAACACTTCTCTTGACTTAGGAGAATGGAGGTGGTGGCTCCCGATCCGGAAAAGAGCGCTGCTCCCAAATCGTCCCCTGGTCGCCGACCCAGACATTATGCTACGAAGAATTGGGACAACCTTTCGACAACCTGGCAGAAGGCCACTTCACCCAAGGGATTGATAATGCAACATAAGAAAAGAGTCCTAGCAATCGCAGCAATAGCGGATCAGATACGGTGGACCTGTTTGCAAATGAAGCTCGAAGACTGGCCCGAAAAGAAGACAATTGTAGCCATGCAGTTCATCAACTCTAATCTAACCCAGCTTCAACTGATTTGCTATGAGCCGATCAAGGAAATTCGCGATCACATCAACAAATTCGGTCCTGAAGTCATGACCATGGTACGTTTCCTCTTCTTATCAAAATGATATTCAGATGCTAATAACAATACAGCAGTTTGGCTTGAGAGACACCAGCTATTGGCTTATGCCGTCGCAGAAGAGACAAGTTGAGCCTTTTGTTGTAGAGCCGAGCAAAACCAAGACAACAACCCCCATTCCACCCGAGAGTGACCAAGTTCGACATAATCTTACTACCATGGGACTGGAGGCAACTCTGTACTTGGAAGCTCTGGACACCCCCGAAGCTTATATGAAAGAGATCAACCGACTCAAACACGAACAGCTTGGCCATTTTGAGTACGAACTGCCCTCGACGCAACAAGGCGAGACGTGGGAAGATGCAATCAGGTCTACAATGAGAACCATTGACGCGGCAGAGATGGAAGTCGAACGACACCATCAGTGGATTATTGACAACAAGAGAGTATCGGACTGGGACCTCCAACCGCTCAGCATTTTGCGAACCAGAAGGGACATGCCCACTCGATCAAACCAGGAGCTCTTGCTTGAGATCGCCGTTCAGGCCCGACTCGGTAGCCCAACCACACAGACCCAAACTACGATGCAAAACTGGACCACCGAGACGGAAGTCAGGAAAAGCCTTGATGTTCAATTAGGCCGTTTCATGGTTAAAGGAAAACGACCAAGAATCTGGACGAACTACTTCACTCACGCCATTGATCACGCTAGCGGCGCGGAGCCCGCCATGTTCTTCATATGTCAGCATGAGTATGCCAAGGGGAATACCAAATGGATCATCGGAGCCAGCACACCTCTCACTGGGCCGGACGCACGCACAAAATGGGCCTGGGCCGAAACCGTTTACAAAGCGGTCAGGGATCAGGGCATGGGAGCAATCTGGGTTGAGGCTGTGAAAAGGGTTAACGATCGTCAGCGTCAGGAGGAGCGTAAAGAAGCCGCCAAAGGACCCGTGCCCCCCCCCAAGTCGCCAGAATGGGTGTCCATCCGACAGGAAGTGCTTGCGACACTCCAATCTGATACAGCTCACCAGCGAGAGGTAGCTCGACTGGCATGCAAAGGGCTGGCCATCGACAAATCAATGGTACCAACGCAGTGTTGTTACCGTTGCCAAGCGAACTTCCAGTACTATGTACTGTCAAATCACTTGACGCCAACCATCCCAGAATATTCCAAACATCTGCAAAACTACGACTGGGTATCTCAATGTGGTTGGGACCAGCAGTGCGCCGAGGCAACTGCTGCATGCCAATGCCAGAATCTCGACGACGAGAACAACGAGGAAAACAGACCCAGCTCGTTGAACCGGACAATAAAGAAGAAAAAGAGTATGGGGGCGGGATTCTTGTTCAAAAGATAAGGGCCCATCGCCATCGGTCTCGAGCTCCTTTCGTTCCCCCCCCTACGAGTGGCTACAACTCGTGCCGCAGTTTGCAGTATACATCCTACGGAATCTTAGCAAGTCAACACCTGCTAAGATGATGTATACTCCAACCTCGAAAAGTCTGCGACACGATTCGTAGCCATCCATGGTGCTCCTGTCTGGCATCGTCGTCGCCGAGGCCTCTTTCTCAGATCTGTATCTCTTTTGTCGCGTTGCTTCCTTTCATCGCCTTCCCCCTCCCTGTCACCCTCTCCTTGTAATCGCTCTCTCTTGCTATTCGCGTTGGTTTTGGCTCATGTACCCCCCTAGATTTTCCTTTCTTCTTCCACCCCTTTCCCCACCCCGCTGCCCTCTATCCACTTCATGTCTTCCATTGAATCCCCACTCGCCTCCAGTCTTAGATCGTTTGTGTATGCTGTTTCAGAGTTTCCATCATTTTCCAGTTGCTTTCCCCTTCCATAGAAAAAACCCAGAAATAAGATTCATCTTGCCAACCCCGTCTCTCGTATCGTGATCTGCTTGTCTGCTCGATTATGTTGCCAGAGGTAACGATCATTTTGCCAGAGATAACGATTATTTGTATTGTGTTCTACAAACCTATCATTGAGCCAGACGTATACATTGGACTTGAGTGTGTTCACTCATCGAGGTTCAGTCATGTGTATGCAGCAATATGCGACACCGACTCTCGTCTTCCTTAAGAATATCCTTCTCATCTAGCTGCTATCACACTTGCAGTCGTGGATAGCTTGCTTCCGACTAACAACAGTTCATGGTCTTTGGCTGGATTGCATTGAGCTTACGATCGCCGATATACTAACAGTTCACCTTGATGGACATGGTTCAACCAGACCTCGATCACCTCGGCGCATCAACACCGCACACACAAGCCACACATAACACACGCATCCAATAAAAGTTAAAAAAGATATATCATTCGCGCAAAAGAACCCCAGCATTAAATACCCAACATCATCATGCGTCATACGCGCCCACTGAATCCTCCCCACGAAAAGTAAGTTAGTAATTTCGAAGCAAACACCCCCCTCCCCCCTTTCCATCCCTCCCAGAAGTTCCAGCAACTAGACCAGAAGACAGAAAGAAGAAGGACACAGCTTTGCTCCTAACAACTTTACAAACATTGGGAGTTCCCCATCATCATCATCTGCGGCGCTTACTTTCCTCCCGTTGTCGTCTTTCTCGTGCGCGCGTGTCGTTTCATGTGTCTAATACCAAATTTTCGCTCGCTGTGCTGACAAAAGATGCTAAAGTTCATGCTTCAATTCCTTCTTCAATCGTACCGTGGCCGTTCATTCCGTTGCCGTTCATGCCCATGCCGCCGGTGAGAGCCTGCATGGCGTCGCCGTTGCTCTGGCCGTTGGGCATGTCGTCGTCGAACTCGAGCTTCTCTTGCTGCGCAATGGCTTGTTGCGAGACGATCTCTGCGAGGCGCTTGAGGCGGGGGGTTTGCAGCCCTGTCGATTGTATTAGACGTGTGCCGATGGTGCGGTAGATGGTTGAAAGAAAATACTTACAGGAAGGCGTGTATGTCTCGAGTGCTGTTATCACTCTTGGCTCCGCGATTTCGTACGGGCCACTATCCTCCATGTCGACTGCGGTGAGGAGAAGAACGTCGCTCTTCTCCGTCACACGCGACGCGACGGCCTTCATGATCTCGCCGTTGATGGGCTGCTCGTAGTCGGCTACCAGGTACTGGTTCAGCAGCTTCTGGATCTGGTTCGGACTCAGCATCCAGCAGATGTCCTGAATAATCTCAATGTCGTTCAAAGTAGCCTTCTTCAGCTGGAGCAACTTGGTTGCTTGCATCAGATGCTCGAGTTGCAGTGTGCCCTCTGGCATGTCATGCGACTTGCACCACTCCTCGATACGGGTGATGTTGTAGTTGATCTGCAGACCTCGCTTCCATGAAAGGAAGTTGCGGCGCATGAGCAAGTCGTTGAAGGCAGTGACGCCCACCAACCTCAGCAATTCGGTGACACACTGTGTGATGATGGAGTCTTCCAAGTAGTAAGCCTTCATGGCCTTGTAGACGCTGTTTAGTAGGGTGAGTAGGTTGTCCATGCTGTAGGCAGGGGTGTTGCTGCCCTGGAGGAGCTTTCCAAGGAAACGGTTGCTCTCGTTGGTAACGAAGCCGGGCAGTGATTGCGACTCGATGATAGCAGGGATGATCATCTTGTGCAGCTTCTTCTTGAGCACCTTCATCCAGGTGTGGTAGATGTTGAACTCGAGACTCTCAAGATCGTGCTTGACAATCTCCAGCAGTCTGTCGTACTCGTAGTTGTCGGTCTTCTGTTGCTCGTACCAGTCTTCAGCCAGGAAGACGAACGAGAGCATCTCGTGGACGTTCGACAACCAGAAGGCACCTGGGTTGATCGCGTCTTCGGCATCGTGCTGCATGACCTCTTGTTGGATCGACTGCATAACGTTCGCGAGGAAGCGCTCTGATTCCTTGACGAAACCGTTGTTCCACATCTCGGAGGTGACAAGGTTGATGAGGTATGCTGGGAAGAGAACCTCCTTATCGGTAGGTGGGGGTGTTGTGGTGGGCGATGGGATCTTCAGGTTCTTGATCAGGCCAAGAGTGACCTCATCGTTCAGCATGTCCTCCTCAGCAAGGATGTTCTCAAGCTCAAGCTCGACGTTATCGAGCTGAGCAAACGTTGAGCCGGAGAGGTTTTGCCTGTGAATGGTGGAGCCAGGAGCCATGGAGACAGGTCGCGGGTTGTATTGTTCGCTGAATCGGTTGATGTCGCGGGTGTCTGGTCCAGCACTGCGCCTCTTTGGCTTCTTCGACGAGACAAGCTTGATCAAGCTGCTGGGGGCTATGGCAGTGGAGTGACCGTTTGTCAGCTCACCAGGCATTGGGCCAGATCGCTTCATCAGTTCAACCTGCTCTTGCAGCTCGGCGAGTTGCTGGCGGAGCGACATCTTTTCGGTCTCAGTGACATTGCTCCTCCTCTTGGATTGCTCCAGGTCGTCTGTGGTCCTCTTAAGCGACGCACGGAGTTCCTTCTCCTCTTCTTGAAGATGGCGCATCTTTGCGGTGCTCTCTTCGTAGCTTGTCTGCAGCTTCTTGTACTCGTCTTCCATCTGACTGAGCTTGGCAGCGGTGATACCAGCCTGATTGGCCTCGGCTTGTAGCTCCTTCTGGCGGTTCTCGAGTGTACGGCTGCGCTCCTTGTACGATTTGATCTGGCTCTCGTAGTTCTCCACTTGAGACTTGAGCGACTTGTTCTGCTCCCTCATCGTACCCAGATTCTGGGTAAGCTCGACAACCTTGTTTTCGAGCTTGTAAGAGATGTTCTTGAGATCGCGAGATTCGGCGCGGAGGACCTTGTATTCCCTGCGGGCCTTCCTTCCCCTCCAGAGCTTCTGGACAGTGATGATGTCGTTGATCTCCTTCTTGTAGGCGCGGATGTATCTTTGTTTGCGCCAGTTGCGTTGGATCATGCGAGCAGCATCTCCAAGCCTCTTGTCCAGGATGTTCTTACGGAGCAAGAATCCCTTTGCGGCAGCCTCAAACTTGATAAGCGAGTTTCGGACAACAAGGAAGCGCTTGCGGTCTTTGCTACCACGCCAGACTCTCTGAATGGTGGTTGCAGCCTTGACCTGCCTGGCCTCCTCGGCTCGTTCCCTGGTCATGTAGCCCCTAGCCAATGATTGCACGTGGATGACAGCCTCGCGCATCTCGAGGTAGATACGGCGGTAGTATTTGGCTCGGAGGTTCTTCTGGATCATGACGGCGGCATCGTTGAGTCTGGCTGTACGCAAGTTCTCGAGGAACGCAAGCATACCAGCGCGGAAGAAGATCTTTGTCAAACCCATCTGGTACTTGTCGGTGCCATCGTTCTTGCCGGCACCTAGTGCCTTCTTCAAGATTGCCGTGGCCATGTTTCGGATTTCGGGCGTCCAGTCAGCGGATCTGACCAACATGTAGTAACGCAGGGCGAATTCCTCATAAGTCCATCGTGTGGGGTAACCGGCGCAACTGATCCTGACAGTTTCGAGAACACCACAAGCGCGCAATTGGCTGAGAACCATGGGTCCATCGAATTGCCAAGCAGCCTTGGCCTCGTTGGGCTTGATACATCGGATATAGTGGACGTCGGTTGAGTTGATGGTCTGCATGAGTTCGATGAGAGACGATTTGAAGATACCACCGAGTGTTGGCTTGCGGTTGGTCGCCATCCTTCGGCCAGCCGACATGGCAGTGCCTGGCTTGGACGAAGCGCTGGTAGCATTCTCCTTCTCTCGGATCGACGCAGCAACATCCAAGACTTGGGTCAAGAACTTATTGCTTGCAGCCTTGAGGACCTCCATGTGCTCATCCGGCACAGTATCTCTGTTCTTCTCGATGAAGCCATCAGATTCGTACGTGACATCGATGGCGTAATGGCAGACGGTGAAGGACGACTTGCCGAACCGGGGCTTCTTGTAGAATTTGTGCTTGTCTCCGGAGTAGTTGTGGTGTAGCTTAGTAACGAATTGCTCATCCGAACCCATGGGCAAGCGCGACTCTTCGTCTAGTAGAGACAAGATACCTAGCTTGCCTTCAATAAGATCGATACAAGGCTGGTTGTCGGCGAAGTCGATGAAAGTCCAGTCGATTTGTTCGCGCATGTACTCCTCCTGCTCCAGCTTGAAGACGTGTGCGTTAAACTCTTGTTGCAATTTTTCATTAGCGTAGTTGATACAGAACTGCTCGAAAGAGTTCTTTGCGAAGTGCTCGAAACCGTAGATATCAAGGACACCAATGAAGGTGTGGGCTTGCGCGATAACCTCTTCGGTGGCCAGACTCTCGTTTGTGCGCTCAACCAGCCAGTCGAACAAGCTGGAATAGATAAACTTGGCAACGGAGTCTCGGACCACGATAGCCTGCTGCTGCGTCAAGTTGGAGACAATTTTCTCTCCTCTGGTAATGAGCTGCTTCTTTACGATCCACTTTGCGAAAGTGTTGGCGTCAATTCCTAGCAGCGAACAAGCCTTGACGAGAGAAGGCTCAGCTGGGTCAAGATTCGAGTCTGTCCGAGTTGCTGTGATCTTAATGTCTCCCATGTGCAACAGCGCCGCGAGCAGGCGCCAGATGCCAGCTTGGGTTTCTGGCGGCACACCAATCTTGGTCAAGGACTGTCTTGTGGCCTTGAACTCAGCCACGTCGTCCATACCCTCAATCACAGGCGCACTGCCCTGGTTGAGGTAGCTGAAGTCCTCGACCGACTTCAGGGAGAGCTCTTCGCGCTCCTCATCCGACGCACCGGCTACCAGCTGGTAGAAGACGTGGTAATTCCGCTCCTTAAGCGGCTGAAACACCAGTCTCGACCGTTCCAGCAGATATGTCCTGATCTTCGCACCAATAATATCCGTCTGCTTGTTGAACATGATCTCGATGTATTTACCGAAACGCGAGGAGTTGTCGTTACGGGTGGTTTTGGCGTTACCGAAGGCTTCCATGATGGGGTTGGTAGCCAGAATCTGCTCTTCGGTCTCGCTCATCGAGTCGGACTTGCCTCTCCGCTTGCCTGGGTTGTCCGGGGACTCTCGTGTGGCAAAGTATCGCATGATGTATTTGGCGCTGACCGTCTTTCCGGCTCCGGACTCTCCAGAGACGACAATGGTCTGGTTCTTCTGGTCTCGCAACATGTCGCTGGAGAAGATTAGTCACTGCCATGACGGGTCGTTGGGAGATGGGCGCGGGGAACTCACGCAAAGGCTTCTTCAGCAATGGCAAACAAATGCGGAGCGCCATAGGATCTCTGCTTGCCAGCGTAGACCTGCACCATGCCGGGTACGTATAGGGAGTCGACTCGCGCAAAGGGATTTGTCGCGATCAGGACGATACCCGAGTATGTGTAGATCTCCTTCTGCAGGTAACGCAGCTTGATGGCCTGGAGCACTGCACGACCGTCAGTATGCCATGTCTTGTGTGTGGGGTCGGGCGACTGTACCAGCCGGCTCGTTCAGATGTGACAGGTTCGTAAGGTCATCGCTGGCCTCGAGCATGGCCGGGTTCATCAGCGGAGGGAGATTGGGGTCATTGCCGGTCTGGATGGCCAGAATCGTCGTCTCGACGGATTTGGTCTGCGCAGCGAAGCATCGTCAGTTGCCGTGTCCTGCATCAATATCACGCCCGTGGGTGTGCGTACCTCGCCATTCTCCAGCGTGAACACCAGCTTCACTTTGTCTCCCGCGATCTGCTTGTCCGTCACCTCGGAGGCGACCCAGCCCTCGGTGGTATCGGGCTGCCATGCCCGGGTGCCGAGGTCGTAGATGTGAGCCATGGTGGGTGGTTGTGTATGGGTTGTCCCCCTCCAAATGGCGGTGCGGGTTCAGGGTCCAGAGGCGGCTCCCTGGTGGTGGGATATGCTCAGCTCGCTAAGTCGGTGCGGTCGCTGGCTGCGTGGGTGCGGTCGTGGACGTCGTCAGCGTGGGATGTCGCTGCAGTCACAGGGCTCGATGCATCCCTGGAGGAGAGAAGGGCAATCGTGTGGGCGAAGTTATGCGAACTGCTGCCCGCCGTGTTGTCGACTTTCTCTGGTCACGCTAATCGCCTCTCACCGCCAACATCCCGCCAGCCCGCACAGACCACCTCCAGGGGGCCGAGCCAACCACCACCGCTCTGCCACCTGGAACCGCGCAGACAGGCGTCTCACCATATGCACCTCCTCACTTCTGCATCCCAAGTAGCCTCACCAGCTTGCATCCGATCTGCAGCCTCACTCGGCGCACCTGGAGCAGCCTGTGACGCTGTCCGGCCTTCCAACGTGCTGCGTACCACACCCACATGCAGGCCAGCATTCTTACTCGCACTGTCCCATTCCCCACCTGTCATCTAAAGCGACAGTCCTTCCCCAGAGTTTATGCAGGTAAACTCCCTGGACGTTTCGCCTCTCGGATCTCTTTCTTCGCGCATCCGTTCTTGCTGAACCCGGCCAACTGAAACATGCCGCCTCAGCATGATACGTGGGCGTCACGACTTCATTGTACTTCAAAGACCAGGAATTCGGGGCTTCAGTAATCATCAAATCGACTAACTGTAAAGGGGACGCATGGCCAGGGCTCGGTCATACCCACCATAGCGTGAGTGACTCCTTGGATATCTCCACACCTGGCTGTCGTCGTTCTCCACGAGCTCGCTACTCGCTACCAGTCAAAGTGTCCATGTGTAACCATCACGCTGGTAAATTTCCACCAAGTGGCTAGATGAACATTGCCAAACACGTCCAATGATATCCCGTTGATCACAACTTACACGCTCTTGAAGTGTTCGTAGCGTACTTGCCCAGATACATCATATTGTACACCAAGACACCTGGGCAAACACGTCACATGAACGATCACGTGCGATAGCGCTTATCGCCCACGCCACCTGAGCTGGCAGTCACGGCTGCCGACAACCACAGACAATTTCTTTCAGTCGTACCAGCACCTTGAATTACTCACTGCAGACTAGTTGCGACCCTTCGAGCGTGGGGGCATGCTGTATACCTTCAGGCTACGTTTTCATAGGTACAGCACCAGCAAATGCGAGCTTCTTTGTCGCCTCACCATTCGTTCCACCCATCGCGAGCATCATGACAAAAGCGGTCGAACACACGGGGCAATTTCACCCGACAAAGAATCATGCGTGCGATCGATGCTTGTCCGTATGGCCAAGAGTACCGTACCAAGAAGAAGGCGCGGATATCTTTGGAATTGAAGAAAGCGCGGAGACCTTATTGACGTCAGCTTGTGAAGTATGCCAGGTACTTGGAATAGCCCTGCAGAAACATAAAGAGTGGAAGTCGGGCATGACAAGGCCCATGTTGCGTTGGGCACGGTGGCTAGGCCATTCAGGCAGGGCCGTCTTTCATTACCCTGACGGCACCAAGGAGGGGGATTATCGTATAACCGGAATGGTCAAGGTATGGTATCCGGAGCCTTCCATCGCTGATGATTGGAAGAGTGTGGAGACAGAGGATGGACGCATCGACTTTAATGCGGTCAAGGGTTGGCTTGACGAGTGCTGCAAGCTGCACATCCGCTGCAGGATCAATGTACAACAAGAACCTTACAATCTAAGAGTCATTGACTGCGCGGAGAGATCAATCATAGCGGCGCCAGTAGGATGTCAGTATCTAGCCTTGTCGTACGTATGGGGCGGGGTGTTCTGCAACACAGACACGAGTGCTAGCCATCTGCCTCGCGAGCTGCCTCGTACTATTGAGGATAGCATGAAAGCTACACTACTTCTCGGATATAAATATCTCTGGGTTGAGTAAGTTATGTCCCTCTGATCCTGGACGGCAACTGAGCTAATATGTTATTGGATGTGCAGCGCTTTTGTAAGTACCCATATGATACATCAACATTGCTAATCAAGAGGTCAGTGTATACAGCAAGATGATGCAGAAGACAAGCACCGCCAAATCCAACAAATGGATTCGATATACACCTCGGCAGTGCTCACTCTGATCGCAGCGGTAGGCGATGATTCCGCATATGGCCTACCGGGTGTAAGTAAGGAACGAAGAGTGAGGTATCGAGACGCTGCAGTTGGCGATATATGCGTCTCATATGTCCCACCCACGGTTCATCGCGTCATAAACCGTTCTCGGTGGTCCACACGGGGATGGACATTCCAAGAAGGCTACCTTTCACGAAGGCGGCTGTACTTCACTGAGAGTGCAGTCTTGTTCATTTGTAACCAGTTACAAGAGTACGAAGGCTTCCAGCGTTGCGCATCTGAGTCTGATGTGTTTATGCTCGAAGGCACATTGAATCCTCGAGCTCTAGGGGTCAGAAGCGATGGAGCTAGCGGGCACCACCAGGTCATGCGATTGATCGAACGTTATTCAGCTCGCGAACTCAGCTACGACTATGATGCTCTCAATGCAATACTGGGCGTTCTGAACTACCATCGCGCCAAGGATCAACCCAATGATACCATATGGGGCATACCGTACCGTTTAGCGCAGGCTGAGCAGCGTATCATTTGTATCAGTTGGAGGCACGCCTCAACCGCCATCAGACGACCAGATTATCCCAGTTGGTCACCACTGGGCTGGAATGGATCCGTCGAATTCCCAGCTGATCTTCACCAATTTGAGCTATCTGAGAAGGATGCTAGTAGCATTTCTGATCATGTTCAGAATGGGATCGGAAACCGGCACCTCGGGGAAAGCCCGCGGTACTTACGGATCACCGTCAAACTCCACCGATTTCCTGTGGTCAGCATAGTACGGGCAGGTGGAGTCGATCGGTGGGATACAGATTTAACTGAGTGGCCAAGAGCGTTCCTAGTATTGCCCATCGGCGGCGCTACGAGAGATGGGGCAGATATGAAGCTTTACATGCACGTACTATGGGATAAAGAACCCCCTGACGACTATGACTGCACCCAAACAATATGCGCGATCATACACGACAAAGATCTCAGATTCTTGTCGATGATGGTACTCCGCGACCACGGAACTCATTACGAACGCATAGGGTTTGCCATGACTGAACTCTCGATCCATGACCATATGATGAAGATAGGAGAAGGGTTCGTCGTGTTGGATTCTAGTACCAATGGTATCCAGACTCTTAGGGCTAAGGACACCCCGGGTTTCTTATGGAGGAGCTTGACGGATGGCCATGAAGAGTATCTATCCTGGATACGTCATGTGGAGTCTGTGACCATCCGCCTGGGCTAAAGACGGATTCGAAATTAAGTACAGGTATCATCGCAACGACCTCAACTTAGAACGTGTTGCATTCTCAGGACTTCATCAACAACAACTCAGAGGCTTCAAGCTAGTAAGCTGAACCCTTTCAGTCTCTATAAAGACTCGATTGGAATCACGCTGCTTACCAATATCGGCTTCAGATTGAAATGAATTCGCAGCTACGACGTCAGCACGGCCTATCTACGAAAGCTTTGTCTAACCAAGAGCGATTCTTCTCATGGCAATAACCTATGGATCAAAACAAGCAAATCACAACTATTCTACCTACGGTAGAAGAGTTCATCGACGACATTCTCTAAATCGACTTCACCGACGCCAACTTCCTGCAGACTTTGTACATCAAACCAATAATAACATCAATTCAACCGTACATACCAATGGGCCGCCCCAAGAAGTGGCGGTACCAACCAAGTCTCCATCTCGTCAACGTGGTTGTCGAAGATGGCTGGGCAGAGCAGCCTGCATCGAGCTCACAGGAAGAGACTGAGGAGCCAAGCACGGCTGTTCAGGATGGCAAAGAACGTGCCGAAATCGCCTGGGTAACCACACCACAGGCGAGAAGGAAGTGAATGTGGAGAAGGAGAAAGAATAGAACATAACAACGTCATGCATAAGTCTATGATATGGAGGCAGGGAGTAAATGATAATGAGGGTTGACATGGACTAGCTTTGGGCGTGGCTTCATACCATGAACAAAGCCATGCGTGTGCGCTGTAGCTCATGTGGTTCATAGGACATGCATAGCAGACATTTCCACAATGTACTTCTTGTGTCAATTCATCTCTTGTCTGATTCATTTCAGCAGTAATAATAACCCAGTGTTGAACTCTACGTTTCTAGCCAATGTATGCACACCCCCAAATCAGACGCCGTGCGAAAGCCTTCTACCCATACTTTTAAGATCCCTTATATGCGGCAGCGAACCCAACATATCATCCCTCGTATCATTCTTGTGTTGTTCAACAAGGTCAGTCTCATCTGTCTGCTTGTCCACCTCCATCCGCTCTTCTACGCGACCGTGAAAGGGGCTGTCCGCCTAGTACAGGACCCTGGTACGGATACACGCTGCGTTATGTTAGCTGTTTGCTCAACGGAAGGAGTAGTAAGAGGGTAGGTGAAGAGTGTAAACTTACAAGAGAGCTCCTCCAAACTCGTGAACAAATCCCTAATCTCACCCTCCTTAACCTCACTGATATCCGCCATGAGATACGCAACCTCGCCTCTTGAATCACTCATCTGCTTCTCGATATTGTGGTGAAGCAAGATACCGTTGACCTGTCTCAGCACACCAGGAACGTTCTTGTGGATGTAAATGACACGCATGCAATCGGGCTGGTCGAGCGTCAAGCTACGCAGATTGACTTCAGGTAGGTTGACGGCACCGAGAGTGGTGCCCTCGTTGACGTAGCGGACAAGTGCTGTGCTGACTTCGACACCGATGGCGGATTGCGCTTCTTCCGTGCTACCGCCGATGTGAGGGGTCAGGATGATGTTCTTTAGGCCGACGAGGTCCTTGGTCCACGCGTTGAGGTCGGAGCTGAAGTAGTCGCCGTTGCCGGCGGGTTCGTTGGGGAAGACGTCGATGGCGGCGCCGGCCAGTTTGCCAGAGCGGCTGGCTTCGATCATGGCGGGGATGTCGACGACGGTGCCGCGCGCGTTGTTGATGAGGTAGCTGCCGTCCTTCATCTTTGCGAATTGCTCTGCGCCGATCAGGTTCTTGGTCTCAGAGGTCGCGGGGACGTGGAGGGAGACGAAGTCGGCTTGGGCGAGGAGGTCGTCCAAGGATGCTACTTGTCGCGCGGTTCCCAGACCCATGGTGGTCAGGACGTCGTAGTAGATGACGCTCATGCCCATGGATTCGGCCAGCACACTCAGCTGGCTACCAATGTGTCCGTATCCGACTATGCCCAGCGTCTTGCCGCGGATCTCCCAGCAGCCCTTGCTGACCTTGTTCCACGTGCCATTGTGTAGTTCCATAGAGCGGTCGGCGAGCTGGCGGGCGAGGGCGATGATCTCTGAGATGACGAGTTCGGCGACGGAGCGGGAATTGCTGAAGGGCGAGTTGAAGACGGCGATACCCTGGCTGGCGGCGGTCTGGAGGTCGACCTGGTTCGTTCCGATACAGAAGCAGCCGATGACGATCAGGTTCTTTGCCTCCTCCAGCACCTTCTTGGTGAGCTTCGTCTTTGAGCGGATGCCAATGACGTGCACATCGCGGATCTTCTCAATCAGCTGGTCTTCTGCCAGACTGGCCTTGATCGCCTCGACCTGGTAGCCCTGGCCGCGAAGGATATCGACACCGGCCTCGTTGACATTCTCGAGCAGCAGAACCTTGATGTCCTTGGTGTCGAACGGTTTCAGTTGCTTGGCGAGTTGTTGCGCGTGCGCGCTGTTGCTGGCCTGATTGCTGAAGCTGCCAGTCGGCGGTTGGCGGAATGTGGAGGGCGGGCTGTGGAAGGAGAGGTTTGGGCTGGTGCTGAGGTTGAGGCTGTTGGACACTTGGCGTGCGAGTTGGCTGATGCCGCTGCCGGCAATGTCCTGTGCGGGAGTCATGGTGGGTGCGCGGAGGTTGTTGCGGAGGTGGCTCGGAGGAGGGATGCGACAACTCAATCTGGCTGTCTGATCCGGACGATGCTGGAGGAATCTAGGCTATTAATACGCAGTGACTCTTGACTACAGCTACCAAACTGCAAAATACTCAACGAATCACAGGGTAATCGCAAGGCAGGTTTTAGGATGTTGCGGCAAAGTATGACTGGCGGCTGCAATAGACAGCAACAACACACGCACAGGAGATGCTCCCCACTTTTTGCGAGTACTTGATGACTGGTTGCGTCTAATTTTGCCTACAGTGACACCTACAATTGACTCAATCGATGTCGTCTGACGCGACGCCTCTCAAAAATTTCTCATAACGCCGATGATGCCATCCCGCTCTGGCCCTGGACCCCACCAAGCATACCTAGCTTACCAGCCTCCGCTTTCGGAAGTCTAACGTGCTGGCCGGAACAAAGTGATCAGCAGCGGCCGATTCACCATCACACATGCATAATTAAGAGTTGTACGACATGCAAATGCCGTTGTATTCATTATCTATTGGCTTGAGTGCACCTAAGCTGCTCAACCCTCCCAAAAATGTATTCTTCGTCACCCCGAGCAGACCTCACCCGAGGCGCTTTCTAAGTGTAGTCACCATCTACAACTTCTGCTCGTTCATGGGCCACTGGTATCCTAGAATCGAGTTAGTCTTTGGGTTCAATGTCCTGCAGAGGTGAGGTCCTACCTGCTGCGTCGCTGAACTTGTATCCGTAAGAAGAAGTGAAGTCATCCAATACGGCAGGGCCGCGGGAGCCTGATAATAGTTAGCCAGTATTCGCTTGTGTTCTCCGCCTACTACGAACCATATGGGTACTCCATAGGAATGATCTCCTTGTTGTCATCAAGGTAGTGGAGAAGAGGCGTGAAGATCCTCCAGCTAGCGTCGAGCTCGTCGTCACGAACGAAGTTGGAGTGGTCGCCCTTCAGCGCATCGAGAATGAGCGACTCGTATGCCTCGGGGATCTTCAGGTCGGAGAATCGCCGTCTGTAAGTAAGGTCGAGTTCTGTGACGACAGTCTGCATGCTGAGACCGGGCAGCTTGGAGTTCATCTTAATGTAAACACTCTCGTTGGGCTGCACACGGATGACGAGCTCGTTTCGCGGGATGTCCTTGAAGATGCCAGAGGTGACATCCTTGAACTGGATGCGGACCTCCGTCTTCTGCTCGTTCAGGGCCTTTCCTGCCTTCAGGATGAAGGGCACGCCGTCCCATCGCTCGTTCTTGATGTAGGCAA
>Ga0265798_10005328_pt1 | contig 17384 bp, 14 predicted proteins | sample P3T30metagenome_FD_192430 | JGI IMG/M metagenome (GOLD analysis project Ga0265798, IMG submission 192430) | Plant litter microbial communities from East Loma Ridge, Irvine, California - P3 T30 | ecosystem: Environmental > Terrestrial > Plant litter > Unclassified | place: USA: California... | reverse complement strand
GAGAGGTGTGAGAGGTGAGCGGGCGAGTTCGAAGAATTAGCGCCGCAGGCCACAAGGCACCCGAAGGAGCGGGAGCTATGAACGTAGTACCGTACTGCCGCTAGCCCAGCCTGCTAGCGGACCCTCTTGAGGTCCCGCGCCGAACCCATCACTGACACACGGCCGTACCTTTGCCTAGCACCTGCATGCCCACCATGGCCACCGCCGTAAACTCCACTCAGCACCTGGACATGCTCCAGAGCATGCTCAATGCTGTGGTATGTCCGGTCACGTGTCTGCTTCTGCGATCGCGCTAACATGCATAGTTCCTCCATTCTGGGCGCTTTCTCAAAGAGGAGCAGGCGGGCGGCGGCACAGGGCGCATGAGGCAGCAGCTGCAGAAGGTCGTGCCTTCTGCTACTGAGCGCTTTCACGATGCGCTCGACGAGCTCGAGAACGAGGTCCGTCTGGCGCAGACCGTCCTGCGCCGCGACATGGCGCTGCTCAAGCAGGACCGAAAGAAGAAGGAGGCCGCAGCGAAGCAGCACGAGGTCGAGAAGGCGCGACTGGCAGCAGAGGCGAAGAATGTTCCTGCGCCCGTCGAGGAAGAGCCTGTGAAGGTGGAAAAGGTTGCGACACCAGCAGCGCCCGAGCCAGCCGTGTCGCAACCAGAACAGGCGCCCGACGCAGCGAGCGCAAAGGAGCCCGAGGCAGAAGAACCCCCGAAGAAAGAAGACGACGTGAAAGACGCGAAAGCAGCACCGCCACCGCCCATCGAGACCGACGTCGAGCCCCCGAAAGACCCCCTCTTCGACGGCACGCCCACCACCGGCAACGCGCAAGAGTCCGAGTTCGACTTCGATGCCATGTTCGGCGACGCGATGGACACATCGGGCGACAACCCGCACCACGACATGATGGATACCTCGGGCGACATCGACTTTAACCTCGATGACGGCAACGACGGACCCTCGCTACTACGCGGTCTCGAGGACTTCGCCAAGGACAGCGATGACGACGCGAACCAAGCCTCGGCCATGGACATTGACTTCACCATGGCAGACCTGCCAGGCTTAGATATGAATACCGACGCGACAGCGAACACGAGCGACAATGCGACAGCCGCGAAGCCAGCGGAACCAGAACCCGAGCCTGCAAAGGCCGAGGAGCCCAAACCCGCCGAACAGCCGCTCGTCGAGGAGAAGAAGGAAGAGCCGATCACTACTACCAACGACGAGATGATGGACACCATGACTACGGACAATCTCGAAGACCTCTTCAACATGGAGGAGTACGAGAACCCCGAGCAGTCGCAATTCGACGACGCGTTCTTCAATTTCGAGTAGTAATCGATCTTGCATGTGCGGCGTTGGTTCACAGGTTTGCAGCACTGGATAGCGCTTGCACGGCGTTGCAGCACATGGGTTGGTTCATGGCATTGCGATTACGGCGTACTGGAAGCATTTTGATACCCCAGCATATACCAGGAGGTAATTGTAAAACATTGAATTGAACTTAATATATCAACACCATCATTACAGTATGTCTGACCCTTCTCACCCAATCTCTAGCCTGCCCTGGATGCCTTCGGGGTGTCCCCGTCTCCGGACCTACCGCGGGCCCATGTGTCCAACCTTTCGTTGAAAGCCTTATAGTCTTCACTCTCAACATCGACGCAAACGCCTTCTTCTGCTGAACCTCTTTTCGCAAACCGTTGCGACAACCGATCAAGGGTTTTGTTGCAGTCTGCAAGGTTGTCCATGAGCCGCTGGAGTTCTGGCATCATTTCCTCAAATGCGTGGTCTGGATCCGCATCGTCAGAATCCGCATCATCGGAATCTGTATTGTCAGAGTCTGTATCATCAGAGCTTGGTTCGTCAGAGCTTGTGTCATCAGAGTCTGTGTCATCAGAGTCTGTGTCATTAGAGTCTGTGTCATCAGAGCTTGTATCGTCAGAGTCTGTACTATCGGAATCCGTATCATCAGAATCCGGTTCATTGGAGTCCGTGTCGTCTGATCTGTGTTTCTCGGTCAGGATACCAGACATCTCTACCAAAGTCGTCTCGATCGACCGAAGTTGCTGCTTTATCTGCTCATCGATTTGAGGGTCCACAATTTGATGGTTCAATGGGCCGCCAGGCTTTAGGGTAAGCTGCCGAAGCCGGTACTCGGGAGAGCTGTCATCGGGCTCAAATACACCATTACTCATTGCCCAGACATCAAACAACACACATTGTTGTAACACAGATCTATGTGACACGCTCTTCTCCATGTACTCCCTTACCGCCTCGCCACGTGGTTTGTCTCGTGCTCCAGCTTTTCCCTTATCAGATTTCGCTTCCTCCTGGGATGCCATCCAAGCCTCGAACATCTCGTTGAAGACGGCCTGGAATCCTTTATAGACCTTAAGGTAGTCGTCATGGCAGCTTTGAGCGAGCGCTTTGATGGTAACTCTATCAATGTCCATCGTGGAGTTTTCGGTTGCTTGAGTAGGCGACACGCCTGCTTTAGCTACGATGCTGCCACTGATCGCCTCCGTGTACCGCCATAGGCCTCGGTTCTGTCGAATCAGAGTGTTGACACATAACTCGAGCTCTGAGAACGGCGGGGTGCCATCCGACTGCGCCATTTCCGTCCATCTGGTATGTCCTTTAAGAATCTTGGAAATCTTGCTCAATTCCTCTTCAATGGCATGAAGTTCATCAATCAAGGCTGTCTCCACGTAAGATTTGGCTTGTTGAGACCATTCTTTAATCTCGCTTCGTTCCTTTGGGTCTTTCACGTCAAAGTCTGGCCAAAAGTTGTACTTGTGGAAGATCGCATCGCGCGGAAGCTTCTCGTAATGCTTTTTCCAATGGCACAAAACCTCGCCCTCGATTATGATAGCCCTGATTGGGATCTTCTTCTTTATCTGCTCTTCCGCTCTGTCGAAGTCTCGGATGACGTCTTCGTAGTGGGATTGGCAAGCTTGAGCAAGTTGCACGACTTCTTTCTTTCCTGTTTCTTCAATTTCTTCGATCGTGCCAACCGCGGAGTGAGCCAAGCAGCTCTTATTCAGCGTACCGATAGTAACGTCTTCAATCTGCGTCATGAGTTCTTCATCTACTCGACCGGGCGGCTGGGCATGCGTTCCGCTCCCCGACTGCTTCGTTGCCATGTTGCCTTTTTCTCGCGAGAGCAGCTAAGAAACGTTCTCGAGTTTCTGGTTTGCAAGAGACAGATGTTGGGGTTCTCGGTGCAGATATCGCTGGTTGAAGGATGAAGATGAGGAAAGCAGTGAACGTGTATAGGTTTTGATGTTTTATATTCAATTACAGTCACTAGTTGATACGACTCATCAAATGAGTGACTGAAGATTTGCGCGTCACAGCAGTAGATTGAACTAGTCACAACTGAGTAGGAAATGGTCGCTTGCGACTCTGGTGTCCGACCCTTCAACCAGCCCGTGATTAAGCATTCCGCTTCGAACGCCTCTGCTTCGACGGTCTCTACAGAACCACTCGTAATAAACGCATAAGCACCTTCAGCTGGCCCTTCTTCCCCGATCCTCGGTCATGGTCCCTGCCATGACGCATTTCGCAGTCCGGGCAAGCGCTTTCTTTAGCTGGGCGCTCTCCCCTCAAACCCTCGTCGGAAACCTTCTTGTGGTGGTCCTTAACGTCTGCACAAGCGCTTTTTTCAGTTGAGCCCTGATCTCCAACCATCTCCGTCAACAGCACAAGAATCTTGATGTATCTGCCCAGATCTTTTGCCTTGGGCTGGAGTTTCAGCTCCTTTAAATCATAGTCCGGCGCGTGACCCAGCCATTTTTCTAGATTCACACGGTCTCTCGCTCCCGTGATTGACATCATGTTGGCCAAGATGAAGTCGATGCCCCCAAGTGTCTCTAAGATGTGGTCGCGCACTCGAGATTCTCTCGATCGCCGGCCTATTTCCAGCACGGTCGCGTCTTCAGGCAGTTCCACTTTAACAAGTTTGCCCTTGATCCATATGCTATCCTGCAGAAACTCCTCGTTTCGCTCCGCCCATTCGCTGAGGATGAGGCGTTGGGCTTCGATATCCTCTGGTGGTGGTGCATGGGAGAGGATGCACAGAGCTTCGCTGACTGTGAATGCTTCACGTGGGAAGACCTCTTTACCTCCGATGATCATAGGAATTGATATCTTCGTTGCTCGATGCTTCAACGCATCGAGACTGTAAATAAGTCGCTAAAAGACTAGGTCACATCTTTCAACTCCCGATTTGATACCGGCGCTTACGCTGGCTTTCGGTGGTACTCCAGCGACTTGACCGGATGACGGAGCGCGTGTGCTGTCATTTGGACGTTTGGTTGCCATGCTAAATCCCTCGTTTCAAGTCAGCTATGTGACAGTCTGGATATCTGACGTGCTGGATCGAGGATGCGATTTCGAAGGCAAATATTTGAGTTCTCGCTGCAGACTCATTTGTCAAAGAGATGTGTATGAGGAAAGGAAGTGTATTGCTTCTGGCCTTCTGAAATAGATGCCATGACTATTTATGAAGACTCATACACTTGCTAATAAGCTGTGAATCATAGCATGAGATCATGACGATTCATCAACCGGTTTGAGCTCCATCTTGAGCCTTTAACAAGCATTTTGTGTCATGCGTGAAGGCTTCAGGGGGCACCTGATTCGGCGGACCGTTTCTGCGCGTCATCTAGATCCCAAGAAGAGCCTGGCTTTCGGCAACCGAGTCGAGAACTCGTTTGACCCTTATTTTATGTGAATTTTGGCAGCTTAAAGAACCGCTTCTCTTTTCTTGCGCGATTTCGGTCATCGTTTTGAGCGCAGTTTCGATGTTAAAGAGCGGCTTTAAGACATGCTTTAAGACCTGGCGTCTTGATTTGGAACTTGCGCGAGTTTCGTAGTCGAGAGAGACATTCTCTTTCGAACATACTCCGGTTATTTCCGCCCATGTGATTAGATCCTTACACAGGCGTCCAGTAGCCTCGAGTGCCGGTTCGCTATTTATCGGCTTATCCAGGTCGTCGATATTGCTCCACACCTTCCCGTAGGCGGCTAGGCAGCGCTTATACATCGTCATGGGAGTGAGTTTCGCATCGCCTGCATGAGTGCTCGATGCTTTGGTCGATTCGATCCAATTTTCAAGCTTCTTGTTGACCGCACCCAGCTGACCGAACATCTCGCTCGAAGTCGGCTCGGGCCTGTTCTTCGGAATCATTGTCTTTGTCGTTGGAGATGTTAACTTAATGTCCTCTCCAGCTTCGTATCGGTACTCACCGGTATCCTCATCTTTGTCATATTTATTGATTTGGTGTACTTGCTGAATGCATGCCGTAATAGAAGGATCTCGGAAGGAATGGTGAGAGCGGAAAGTGTATGCTGCTATTCATATTCTCAAATACCTACAATGAGTAACTGTGTATGATCAGTCTCTACGCAATCGTCGTGAATCAAAAGCGTGACTCTAAGAGTACCATAGACTCATTCAGGAATGATCCAGAGATCTTGTCATATCTGACCCCATGATGACCAACACGACTTGGTCTTTCCGTCATGCCCGTCATCATAATACGATGTACTGCCAACAATCATTTACCACCACTTCCGCTACTAATTATCCTCACGTCAATCCCACACCCTCCCTTCATCACCAGGTATGTCGCGATATGGCCCTCGTCCTCTGCACTGAAGCTGTTCGATCCGATCTTATTTCCGTACGAGATTATTTATCTCTCTGGTCAGAGACTCGTTGCATTGACGAAGTACCGGTATCTGCTCTTCCAGCTCTTTCGCACATTCTGAAAGGCTAATTCCCGTCTCAGACTCCCTATCTGAAGCTGCTAGTGGAAGACCCTCCCCCAAGACGCGCTTCTTCGGTAGTAACTCCATGATTCCTCCCAAGACCGACTCGACCGTTAGGAGATTATTGACGATTTGACCTCGGCTCTCGCTTTTGTCTGAGTCGACAATTTTGGTCTCCAGAGATTTTCTACCCTCACGAAGAATTCCGGCTTCACGGCCCCATCTGATGAACTCGTTGCGCGGGCCTTCGATATGACCGAATGCTAGCTTGTCCTTCAGACTCGAGCTGCTTTCGTGAATACGCTCAAAAACTGTCGTGTACTCGGTAGCACAGCGTCGAAAAAGCATCTTGATACCAGGGCTTGCGTCGTCTCTTCCAGCATTCGGTTCGTCTTCCTGATCGATTGATAGTTCCAGGTTGACGATGATGCACCTCAAGTTGCCGAGCTGCCCGAGAAGCACCCCTCTAATGTCAAAGTCAGGAGGCATGAGTTCATGAGGCCTTTCCATCCAGTGCTGCCCTTTCAGACCGACAGTTCCGCGCATGCCTCTTAGCGTGGCTTTCATTTTCGCGAGAGAATCGGTAATCGATGATTTTGTAACGGAAGGGAGATTGTGGAAGTCGTGCTTGATTTCGTGCTTTCCGTGTTCATACAGTCCTGTGTCTCTTCCCCACGCTTTCAAACATTTGAGCTCTTCCAAGAGACTAGTGCGTGTCGGGTTTATATACGGAACGGGTCTGTCATTCCTGTCGGGTTCGGAATTGTCGAATTCGTCCAAGATCGTATTGTATTCGTCCATACGATGTCCCATTATTTTTCGGGCCTCGTCTGCTAGTTGGGTTGCGTTGGACTGAGTCGTCATTTCGTACCGAAAGGTATCGCTCGATTAATGAGAGCTCTGGTTGTTTACGCGTATGTCTTTCCAGAGTCGGCGTGTAAGCGAAGAGTGGCACCACACTTCGTGTTCTTGAAAGGTCCACACTGACTGTGCTCATGATATGACTGGATTGCGGACTAATAGCTGTGAATCAGAGGGTTGACTCCAGGGTCATAGCACCCTCGACCTACCTAGAGACACTCACATGTCCACTTCCGGTTGACTGTCGTCAGGCATCTCAGTCTACGACGAGCCGCCGCCAAGCTTGATCTCTCCCTCAAATCCATTCACATGCATGAAGTTCGCCCGTAACGGAGTCACACTTGTGTATCCCTGCGCAACCGCCCATCCATCGTTGCCCGGCTCGCTAGCCTCCACACTCTCATATACGTCTTTGAACGTCGGCGCCCACTTGAAATGCTTGTGTGTATACCGCATATGCGCCTGGCCCGAAGGCGTCTCCCGTCCACTGTCCGTGCCAGACGCTCCACCCTGTATCTCCGCATTCGCCTTGAGCTCCTTCTTCCCAAACTTTTCCTCTTGCTTGCGGATCTGACCCTCAATGTCTGATGGCGTGTCGTCTGCTTCGGAGGGTACTTCGACGACCTGGAAACAGCTTCCGCTCTTCCACGAGTTCTGTAGCATGTTTGTCCAGAGGATCTTGCGCTCTCCCACGTTCTCGACCAACGGTACGTTGACTGTGTAGAGGTGTGTGTTTGTGTCCCAGTTGTTCCACAGGTGTTGTATAAGTTTTGCGCTGAGCTCGCTGGCGTCGCTGATGATCTTAGCGTCGTGGTTGCGGTCGAAGAACGCGTACGAGAGCGCGATGGACTTCATGCCGCATACTGCAGCCTCCATCGCGCCGCCTATTGTGCCCGATGATAGAGAGAAGATGGCGGTGCTGTTGCGACCGTAGTTCGGGCCGCTGACTACGAGATCGATCGGGCCGCGGTCGGAGAAGTAGTGGTAGAGACCGATCTGTACGCAGGATGCGGGTGTGGAGTCGACGAGCACCCATTCTTCTTCATTGGATGAGGGCGGTAGAGGCGAGTTATGGGTTGTGCCATGGTTCGTGAGACGTCCTTCGGCGTTGGTTTGGAGGGGCGCAGGGCGGTAGTACGTCGGTTGTATCTGTGGCAGTGAGTATGGCGAGCGGCGTAGTAGAAGTGGTGTGTCATACCGATTTGCCCACAAGATGTGCCTTGCCTATCCATGACCTCTGTGTATGCGGAAGAACGACTGAAACAGTATGCCCGTGCTTCTGCAGTGTTGACACCAGCGAATGTACGTATGGTGAGGACTGGTCTGATGGTGGGCCATCGTCGTTGGTGACCTAGATTGATCAGTACTTGCCATTGGCTTAGTAAGATACGACAATCTTACAAGAATATGCATGATTGCTTATGTGGACAGTGCAGCGGGTTCTGGAGATGCGTGTTGTGGATTGGAGAGGGAGAGATGCAGAGGGGCAGACAGTGACGTGCGCTACCAATAAGTCCGAAGCCCGTGGCAGGCAGTCACCGCCTCATCCTTCGCGTCAACACCTCTGCGCTTTCATATTTGTTTTCGCATGGCCGTTTCTTCGACAGAACAATCGCAAACGTCGTCCGCGAACGCTGCAGGGCAATGGCAAAGTCCGTCAAACTGGCAGTGGTACCTGCGCCATGGGTAGATCCGCTGATGCGCCCTGCATCGTGCCGACGATCAGAGCTAAGCTGCGAAGAAACTCGAACTTCGACGTCGCACCTGATAGCAGTGTAAACGCTTATGAACAAGACCGATGGTATGAATAGAAGTGCTTGCGACGCCGGACTTCATCTCGCATCTCCATGGCAGATCTGAACACCCTCATTCGGGGGTCAACCATGGCCCCTCCCCCTTCCGACGTCCGCACGACAGCCGGCACTTCATCCACGACATTTCGAAACGGGAGTGCAGAGTCTACCGGCAGGTTTAGCTGTGTGTAGCTAAAACGACCAGAGCTTCGGGCGCGAAGGTGTAGAGCCGCAGGTCCCTGAAGCAGCTATTTTCGGTGTTCGTTTCTTCGGATCCCCGCCCGTGCCCGCATACCGTGAACACCATTTGTTTCAATGCTGAGACTGAACACTCAAGATGTTTATAAAGAGGCAGCGCAAGATGAGAGAGTTAATCAGTATACCCAATCTACACTCACCACTTCAACATCTTCAAGCTCCCTACCTTGAAGCTCTCTATTCCATCATCCACCGACCCATCATCATCTAAACACCAACACATTATCAAAATGGTTATCAACGTTCCCACCGCCTCCCTCGAGGGACAAGTCGCTCTCATCACTGGTGCCGGTCGCGGCATTGGGAGGGGTTGTGCTATCGAGCTCGGCAAGCGCGGCGCCTCCGTCATCGTTAACTACGTTTCATCCGAAGGCCCAGCGAACGAGGTTTGCGAAATCATCAAGGGCTTCAACAACGGTGCCAAAGCCGTAGCCATCAAGGCGGATGTCAGCAAAGTCAGTGAGATCAACAGACTATTCGAGGAGGCGAAGAAGGCATTCGGAAAGATCAACATCGTCATGAGCAACTCAGGAACCGAGAGCTGGGACGTAACAGAGGAGATCAGCGAGGAGAAGTACGACCACGTATTCAACCTGAACACAAGAGCGCAATTCTTCGTTGGCCAGACCGCATACAAGCACATCGAGGACAACGGCCGCATCATCCTCATGAGCTCCATTGCTGCCGGTCTTCTCGGTGTCAAGGACCACGCCCTCTACAACGCCTCCAAGATGGCCGTCATTGGTTTCATCAAGGCCTTCGCAACCGACTTCGGAAAGCGTGGCATCACCGTCAACGGTGTTGCACCAGGCGGTATCAAGTCGGACATGTTCACACAGAACGCCTGGCATTACATCCCCGGCGGTTCGCCTGACTGGCCAGCGGAGAAGATTGAGACGCTCATGGCAAACCACTGCCCGCTCGGAAGGTGCGCAGTACCTGAGGATGTTGCGAGGGTCGTCGCTTTCCTCGCATCAGCGGACGGTGGCTGGGTCAACGGTCAAGTGCTGACCATCTCCGGTGGATCATCGCAGTAAGCTGAGACTGAGGTGGTGATGATGAACGAATGACGGTCGCATTGTATGTATTCCAGCGCATTTGATAGAGAGCCCGATTCGAAGCCATCGCTCGAACAAAAGAATGAATCATAGCAAAACTACTTAATGTGTTTCCCGCGTGTGCCAAAATCTCTACTGTGTGTCGTGATTCAGGTCTGTGGTCGCAACCTTGGAAGGCTCCACATACCCTGCCAAGACTTACGTCACCAAACGCGATTAGGCAACGCCATCACGTGGTTCGATCTGCCCGGGCACCTGGGCACTCATACCAGAAAAAAAACTAAACAGGCCTGCGGACTACATCAAGACAAAGACCTGCAATGTGGGTGGCCTAACGTTAATGTAGGCTCTAGGGTGTTTAGGTTTTTCCTAGGTTAGCGTGCGGGTATACCTACCTAGGTACTTTACACACCCTGCGACCTGTATCAGGACGTACTTTGGTGGACTGACGAAAATTAAGCGTCTGCCATGAACAGGATCTTGTCATTCGTAGGGGATTTTGACTTAGCCCAGCACGGTGGACCTTTCCCATAACCACGGTACTGCCGTGACACGCCGAACACTTCAGCAAACAACACCAAAGCGATCTCAATCATATCGTATACCAAAGTACACTCTTCATGATTAATCTGAACTACGACCAGGCTGCAGTCTGAGTTAATGGCGCACTCTATTCATTCTAGACGTTTCCCTCATCGCTTCCATAGGAACTTCAAACTACCAGTAAGAAGACAGCAGTTTGGCATCCGACCACACAACCAAAGTTTGAATATTCATGTAGGTCACACGAGCAGAATTTTATGTGATAATTTTGTAAGAGACTTTCCCCTATAAATACTCTCTACTTGTACTTCATACATATTCATCTCATAACTCACAAACCCCTCTCTCGGTCACCACCACTAAGCAAAACTGCCATAAGACATCCGCAATCTCAAGCAGTCAAGAACAGAACCCCTGTTATTTCATCATGTCGAACTCCAAGCTGTCTAAGTGCAGCCTGAGCGATTTCCCCGAAGAACTCCTTTGCGGAATCCTAGACGAAGTTGGCTCCGGCATCGATGAAGAATACGCCCCCGGCACCATACAGACTCTCCTCTCTCTATCCGCTACCAGCCGCCAGTTCAATCGACTCACAGAGTCTTAACTCTACAAAACCATCAAGACCGATCACTTTCGTTGCAGAAAGCTCGTTCAGCGTCTAGAGGACGACCCTACTCTAGTCACACACATCAAGCGACTCGTCTGGGACAAAAAGCCAAGCGAAACTCCAGGATGGTACAGGACGCTGTCGGGTCCGTTGAGTACACCAAATCTCGCACGGGTATTCAAGATATCCAATATCCCGTCGCACTGGAAGTCTAGTGACTGGAGGGATAAATGTGCCGCACTAACTCTGGTCTTGGTGCTTACTCCACGGCTAGAGGCCTTGGAAATTATGGACACAGATTCCCGATTTCGCATGACTGACGGCAGATACGGGCCATCTTTATGGTCCACGCTGAGGCGATTGCCCGATCCCAGACTTGTCGAGCGCTTCGCCAACATACGTACGCTACGATTTGGCCATCAAGACATGGACTTGGAAGCGCTTTTGTATGCCCTTCGATTACCAGCTCTACATACACTGAGCTTCAAAGGCGAGCTTGTGGACAAGGACAGATTCAATCACGGAGTTGTGAGACCGATAAATCCTTCCCTGGCACGATGCGCACAGCTGGCAAGGCTCCCACCTCGAAGCTCACCTATCGAGTATCTCCACATCGAGAACAGCGCTATCCACTCGAAGCATGTCGCCATGATCTTGCGCTCTATCAAGAACCTCAAAGACTTCAGCTTGACGTTTGCCGGAACCAGAACCGAACAATCAATAAGCAGAGCCATTTACGAACACAACGGATACGGAGTACCAGCGTTACACTACCCTACCCTAAATGGAGCTATCATGGAGCATTCCACATCGTTGGAGAGCCTCACTCTACAGACCAATCTGTCGCACGAGCCTAATATATACAACACAGCTGCGGCAGGATGCCTGCGATTGCAACAGGTCCGCAACCTTGAGTATCTCAGAACGGATATAGTTACTCTGTATCGCGACGAAACAACGAACCCGGACCGGCAACAGCACGAAATCTTCAACTCCCTTCCGCCTGATCTACGTCGACTTGGCCTCGATATGTACGAACCAACATGGCCGTACTTTAGGTGTCCGAAGGCTGCACTTATGAGTCTAGCTATGGACCATGCGCAAAAGTATCCACTGCTTAAAGACGTACGTGTGTTGAGACACACCACACGTAAGTCGAAGTTGTGGTGGGCGTTTTCGGAGGTTCTTGAAGAGGTTGAGAATGCTTTCGAAGCACAAGGCGTGACTATTCGGTTCTGCCATCGCACCAAGCAAGCCAGCAGTTCAGGTGACATGTACACTCCGATGAAGAAAAGCAAGAGTGTCTAATCTAAAGTATTCATTGGGTATATAGAGACGCGCGTTCCACGCTCGTTGCTCGTTCGCAGCCTGCCTGCTTGAAGCAAGGCTTGCTGAACCATCTATGGACTAGTATACAAAAATCGAATCATTCCTCGTGTGTTCGTGCCATGTTATTGCAAATCGCTAAACGCCGGTAAAGTCACAAAGTGTGACAAGGGGTATGCCGAATCGTGAACGCCGTGAATGTCCCTCAGCCTCAAACCGTGGGCTCTTCGGGTGTTTTCCCCATATCCTCCCTCTCGTCCTCTGGGCTTTTGGGCTCAAGCTTGATACTAGCGTCTAGAATTTTGCTCGTGACTTCGTTGATATCTGCCTCCTTGTTGGCAGCGCCGACGACTTCCTCGATCATGGCGGCGAAGTCGACAGTCATGCCACCGACGTTCATCTTGAGTAATGCAGAGGCATCCGGACTGGCATTTCCGTCAACACTTCCGCGTTTAGAGCCGTTTTCCATGTCCAACATCATGGTCTCATTGTCGAATATGTTATCGCCACTCCACAGGCCCACAGTAGAAGTGTTGGGGTCTTCGTAGAGGTCAAAGCCCAGTCCCAGTGAGCCGTTCTTCGACGGCGAGCTGCTCACAGGCATGTCACTGGACAGAAAGTCATCAGCCAGGAACTCGCTAAACTGAGCATCACTGCGACCGGGTGTTGTAAATGTGGGAAAAGCCGAGAAGTCGATAGTCTGGGAAGGCGACGAGATCGGGTGGTCGGATAGAAGTGCATTGAGCTGACGGGTGAACGGTGTGTCAGGTGCAGCTGTTGTCGAACGGGTGACACGAGGACTCAGGATATTGCGGGATGGCGTTGAAGGCGCATCTCCGTTCCCTGCACCTCGTCTCGGCGTCAGAGCAACACGTTTGCGCGTGCTTGGAGTAGGGGTCTTTAGAGGATCTTGGGCGATCTGGTCCCTCTTAGGCGTGCTCTTCGGCGTAGGTTTCCGAGAAGCAGGGTCTTCGAAAAGGTGGGCAAGATCGTCTGTCTCTGCGGCAGGGGGTGGTGGGCAGTTCTCCTTATCCGGATTTTCTTGGTCGACGATGGCCACTTGCGCCACTGGCTGCTTGAAGTACCACATAGTCTTTGACTCGCACGGAATGCAGCCATCGTGTCCTATACCAGCGTTCGCGCAACGTCCACACGGTCGTTCGCGGTCACAGCCTCTCTTAAGCTCCTTGCATCGCTGGCAACGGGGCTTCTTGGGTGCGTCATCGTCAGGGACATACATTGGGGTGGCAATTGGAGTCGCAGCGACGGGGGCTGGAGGTGGGTCGGCTAGCGTCTTACGCCGACCTTGTTTCCTAGGTGATGGGAAAAGTAGCCGCCTTGTAGGCTTTGGTGTAAGGTCTTGGTCAATGTCAATAGGAGAAGTTTTGCTCCCTCTAACGCCAGCGGGGCTTGACTCAATGGCTCGCTCGAAGGCAGCTTTAGCTTCTTCAGGGTCGAGCTCACCCCTGCTGGGTGCGACAGCTGGCGGTGCCATTGTTCCATCAACGGGCCTGTCAATGGATGAAGCAGCTTGATCTTGCTCAGCTGGCATAGCAGCGTCAGACTCTGGCATGATGGCGTCGGACATGAGATCATCACCACCAGTCATAGACTTGGAGCGTGACCCCGCCTTCTGCTGCCTTTTGCGGTTGGCGAGACGCGCAGCGCGATCCCATACCTTCTGCGGCCTCATCGAAAACTTCTTGATAAGCCAGAGTCCGCACGGGTTACAGAGGTTGAGTTCTTCAAATGCCTCAGAAGACTTCGCAGCCATGATGTCCTTGTCTTCGCGTGTCAAGTTGTTCTTGAAGATACGGTACTTCGGCTCAGCGTCCTCAGAGGATGATTCAATCACTTCGTATGCGATGATGTCGGTGCTAGCAGTATCGGTAGACAGCTCAATGTCCTTAGGTGTGCCATTCTCTACGCGTGTGTAGGCCTTTCTCCATGTGACTGTGTCGATCTCTCCGCAGTTCACACAGTGTGGTGGCATTTCGCCTTTCCGAATAGCCGCGTCCAGCCGGTCTTTGATAACCCTCTTCCTCTTCGCGCCGGATCCACTTCGTGGGTAGCCACACTCGGAGGGCGTGGGCGCATCAGACATGGGCTCTGCTCCAGACCATGTGTGTGACCTTGGTAGTCCTCTCGGCTTAGACGGCTTAGTTTGCTTCGGCGGGAGGTTTGGGGTTGCAGAGCGACTGTAGACTTGCGCTTCACTCTCCGCAGTCGGGGAGATATGCGACATCATGCCATCCGGCGAACCGGCTGTCGATACCGTAGCTCGTGACTTCTGTAAAGCGTTTTTATCCCCGAGGTTATCATCCTGCTGTACCATGGACAGCCTTGCGATCAGATCGCTGTCATCATTTGCGTCGTTTCCTTGGAAATAGACTGAGTTGAAAATGTCCTGGTCCATGGTGTCGAAATCAAAAGTATGAGCTGTCATGTCCATCTCAATGCTCTGAGTGACTGGCTGTGTGACAGATTCGCGACGATGATCCTGGGATTGTCCATTCCAAAGCTTTTCAAAATCCATACTATCGCCGTCTCGACTAGCCGGCATGTCGCTAACGAAACCGGAATCGTTTGGAGGTTGTGTTGGGAGGTCAGGGCTTGAGGCATCGGGCGATGTGGTTCGGACTGGTGCGATTGGCGGGGATGACGGCATCGGAGTATCTCCTGGGCTTCCATCTCTTTCATCTGCAGACTCCATCGCATTGTCTGAGAAGACGCTACTCTCATACGGAGACACGTATGGTCGTCCTCCATCCATGGATCCATGTCTTAAAGCACTAGGGGCGGGTGGGCGGCGTGATCCTCGTTGACTAAACTTTTCACCGGGGCGAGGCGTTGGCGCACGGGGCACCATATCTGAAGCGGCGCCTGAATTGCTGAGAGAAGGCTTGAGTAGGCGTACAGATGCCGCTGTGCTCGCTGTAACGCGCAGCGAATCATTGTGGGCGTTGAGCGGTGTATTCCTCGGTCTCGTGGTCTGCGTGATCCGTGCCCTCTTCTTCGGAGGTCCGTCTTCCTGTGGCTCGATGACATAAGGATCGCTAAACTGGAACTGCTGAGTCGGCTGTGCACCTTCACTTCTGACAGAGGTCCGTGACGCTGGTCGGGAGGGTGGATTGTACTGATAGTGATGGAATGAGAGAGTGCTCATAGCAGGACTGGAAGCCCTAGTCGGCTGAGACATGAACGACATGTTCGACTGATCGTAGAAGGAGTCGTTCCGGGGTGGCTCTTGCGACGGGCTTTGGCGAGTAAGCATCTGGTGAAAGGGCTCAACACCACCAATGGAAGGACGTGGCGAAGGCTGTGCGGGGTATGGGCTGGGTTGGGCCAGGTGACCCAATGCAGGGTTCTCCTTGAGAAAGTCGGACCAGGCGTTGTAATCGAACCCTTCAGGCATCAGCTGACTGAGGCTGTGGTACCGCTCCATGTTCTCGACATATTCCTTTTGCATGCATGTCGGAACAGGCACCAGCTTCAGTTTGACCTCCAGGGTTTCCTTGATTCCGTTCGAAAAGATGCCAAGAATGTTCTTGCACACGCGACCAGTGACCATGGTTTGGGAATCTTTGGCGGGGGCATTGGGAGTCGGCGATGCTGAAGCGAGGATCCATGATAGCATGCCCTGACCAACCAGCGGCGTTTCGTACTCGGAGAAGTCGTAAGCGTATACGGTGTAGTCGTGGCCTAGTTTGGCTACGAGCTCGGGGCTGTGACAGTGAGCAAGCTGTTTCAATCAACCAATAAGCGGAGGAGTCGGCCCACCTTGCAGTCACAATAGCCTGAATGCAGGTCTTGAGTTCGATGACTCCCACTTCGGTGGTCTCGTCCAGCGACACGACAGGCACGTTCAGCACGCTTGGCAGACGGGCCAGGCAGTTTGACTTGTTCTGGTCATCGAATGTGTAGAGTACTTTGACTGTGGTGCAGCTGTGTTAGATCAAGTCGTGATGAATGAGCAGATGTGCTTGCCTCGCATTTGCCTGCGCGGTATTTCGTCCATTGTGCTCTCCTCGGCAGCGGACGGTGTGGGCGCGTGCTGCATCGCACCAGGATCCGGCGTGGTACTTGAGGGCGTCGACATGGCTGCCTATGAGATTGACAAAGGATAGGCGGGCCGTGATGAAGAAGAGAGAAGAAGGTTGTCGGGGGCGACGGGGTGGTCTATGTTATATCGCGATCGGTGGCTGGCGTGCGATCATCGCGAACGCGTTCGAGGTGAACTAAGAAGCGAGACTAGAAGCGACAAGAAGACGAATTGGCGGGGTAAACGGGACTTTAAATATTTTCGCGTGTAGATGAATCCGAATTAGGCAACAGCACGCGTAAAGTGGCAGAGAGAAGGAACGTAGAGGGCGTCGTGAAAGAGGTCGTGTGGTGAAAGTGAAGTTGCATGCACGAGCTCGGAGGTTTGACGCTACCCGCTTCGCGCTAACGCGGGGAGGACAAAGACGCGTGACGCACCTTCCATGCTAAAGTTTCAGCCCCACCCCCGACGCGTTGATTGGCTCCAACCGCGGATAAAGTGTAGCTCCAGATCCGATTCTGCCAAGCTCGCTCACTTCATCGCCCTGCCTCATATCGTCGCCGACCGATCCACCTCATCCAAGCGCGTTGCCGTGGTGTTCCTCCTTTCTAAAACTAGGTCAGTCTTTCCGCTCCTGGTCTGTGCATATCTTTTGCGCGGCTCCATCCTTGCGCGCTACTTCCCTGAGCAGCGCATATCAAAATTCGCAGGCAGAAGCTCGAGAGCTGGAAAGTTAACCTGTAACAGTTCCAACCCCATATAGCAAATCTCCCCCTGCTACCTTGCACAAATCGACACCATGGTGGACGCAAAGATCCAGTATGTATTACCGCTAGCACATTCACCGCTATATGAGCTAACCTTGCGCAGAGAGCTTCTGTCCAAGCCGCGTTCGGAGTTGACGTACGTACACCCTCCAATCCACAACAATTCCTGTACTGACACTGCTGCCTAGCGAGTACGAAGTTGCTCAGGTCGAAGAACATGAGCTCACCACCGGCCCCCTCTCCATCCTCCAGACCGCCGTCCGCTCGCGCACACAAGTCCTGATCTCGTGCCGAAACAACCGCAAGATTCTCGCACGTGTCAAGGCTTTCGACCGTCATTGCAACATGGTTCTCGAGAACG
>Ga0265798_10005326_pt1 | contig 17385 bp, 25 predicted proteins | sample P3T30metagenome_FD_192430 | JGI IMG/M metagenome (GOLD analysis project Ga0265798, IMG submission 192430) | Plant litter microbial communities from East Loma Ridge, Irvine, California - P3 T30 | ecosystem: Environmental > Terrestrial > Plant litter > Unclassified | place: USA: California... | reverse complement strand
TGGCTTCGATCTCTCTGGCCGGGCCCGGACCACGCAACTGCTCTCGCTCAGCTCGACGAAGACCTTGATCGACTGGCTCACCGGTGATCAAAGGGCGCCTTAGCCCTCCAGGGCCGGTCAGCCATCCCCTAACGGACGGTGCGGTCGAACACCGTGATGAGGTCGTCGGCGAGGGCCCGCCCTTCTGCGCCGGCGCTGAGGTTTTGGAGGGCTCCGTCGCGGACGAGCGCGACGAGTCCGTGGGCGAATGCCCAGCTCACGAGTGCCATGAACGGTGGGACCCCTTCGGGCTGGGCGCCTCCGATGTCAATCATCGTCGTCGCCGAGGCGAGAACAGCGATGCTCTCGGCCTGGGCCCGCTGCAAGTCGGGGTCGTCCGGGTGAAGCTGCTCCGGGCGGAACATCAACTCGAACAGCGCCGGGTGGTCCAACCCGAAGTGCACATACGCGCGCCCCAGGCCGCCGAGATCTCGCTCTCCATCACCTGCGACAGCGCAAAGTTGTGCGGTCAGTTCCTCGAACCCTGCCGTCGCGATCGCCGTTAAAAGGCCGGCCCGGTCACCGAAGAAGTACTTCGGCGCCGCATGCGACACCTCCGCCCGGCGAGCGATGCCCCGAAGGCTGAGCCCCGCCAGCCCCTGTTCGATGAGCTCGGCTCGCGCCGCGTCAAGGAGACGGCCGCGGGCATCGAGAGACGTGCTTTCAGAAGTCATACAAGAATCTTCTCGAAATGGCTTGACACTGTCAATCACAGGTCGCATGCTGGACCTACTTGACAGCGTCAACCGGGTCCGCGTTCTCGTTCGGTTCGCTGTTCTCGATCGGCTCCATCGGGTCCGTGCTCTCCATCGGTTCCGTCGGAGAGTTCGGCGCCGTGTTCGGTGTCCCGGTGCTCCCGACCCTCCTCCGCGCACTCGGTTTCGCCGCCTAGCCCGACCACGCACCCCACTCCGTCCACAACCCACCAGACAGGACCCCAGCCATGTACTCCGTGATCGTGAAGCGCCTCGCCGCGAAGAACTTCGACCTCATCAACACCAAGGGCCACGCCGAGCTGCTCGCCTCGTGCGTTCCTGACATCAGCCACCGCTTCGGCGGCGATCACGCACTAGGAGGCCAGCGTCACACCCGCGACGCCCTCGCCAAGTGGCTCGACCGGCTCGGCCGGCTCGTCCCCAGCCTTCGCCTCACCGTCACCGACATGTGGGTCAAGGGGTTCCCCTGGGCCACCACCGTCATCATCCGCTGGACCGGGACTGCGACTTTCCCCGACGGCACCCCTTATCACCAGCACGGCGTCCACATCGTTTCGCTCCGCTGGGGCAAGGTCACCGCCATCGACGCCAACGAAGACTCCCAAGCCGTCGCCGAGCTCATGGCAGCCCTCGCGGCCACCGGGATCGACGAAGCCACCGCTGCACCCATCCTCAGCTGACGATGAGCGCTGTCTACTGGATCATGGCGTCGTTACTGGCGCTGTTCTACCTTTACTCCGGCGGCATAAAGGTCCTCCGCACCAAAGATCAGTTGCGCCCGATGATGAAGTGGATCGACACCATCCCTCTGGCTGCCGTCCGCACAATCGGCGGTCTGGAAATCGCTGGAGGGCTCGGGCTGATCCTTCCACCTCTGCTTCGCGTCGCCCCAGGACTTACTATCGCCGCCGCGGTAGGACTAGTCCTCATCCAGATCGGCGCGATCGGCCTGCATGCCCGTCGAGGCGAGGGCAGAACCACCGGACTCAACATTGCACTCGTCCTCGCCGCAACCGGCACCGCACTGCTTGCCGCTTTCGCCATCTGAGACAGACCATTCAGCCAAGGCCCTTCACCACGCAAGACCGGCGCCAGCATGCCTCGCTAACCGATCAGCCACCGACCAACCGCGGAGGCTAGCCACTCCCCTGCAGCTAAGGAGCGTCGACTACCTCGAAAGGTCAGCCCGAAACTGATCTCGGTGAACGATCCCCTATCGGGACGCGTTTTGACGTTGCGGCCGACTCGACCTGACGTCCCTCTAAGTGTGGGTAGGCACGGCGTGTCCGGACCGCTAGCTTCAGGTCATGCAGCCACGCTCAGCCGCCTACGCAAACGTGTTGGGCGACGTAGTCGTCAGGCAAGGACGACATGCAGGGCCTGCGGTCGGATGCGACTGGTCGACTGCGGTCCCTCAGTTCTGGGGGGCAGTTCCTCGTTCCGAGGCAGATCGAGCAGGAGCGAGTTCTGGTGGATCCGCGCGACCGATGTCGCCGTCGTGGCGCTCACCCTCTGGCTGGTGCCCCTGCTGACCGGTGTTCCCGCGGACTCCGGCGAGAACGCCAGCTACCAGAACGTTCCCGGCTTCCTCGGTATCGGGCAAAGCATCTTCGGCGTCACGATCCATGAAGCTCCGGCCGGTTCGTACATCGGCCCCGTCACCTTCTTGCTCGGCGGCCCGCCCTCGCAGTGGGTGCTCTTGATCTGGTGCATCGCGACCCTAGTGCCGAACCTCGCGCTAGGGTTTCGACGGCTCCAGGACCGCGATCTGCCCGGCTGGTACGCCCTGCTCGGCTTCCTGCCCCTCGTCGATCTCGTGCTGCTGTACCTCGCCCTCGGCAGGAGCCGACCGAGCGACCCACGCATGGATTACACCAGCGCCGACCAGAGCAGTCGTGACGATCGAGTGAGCCTCCCGTAGAGCCAACGGCCCGGTCATCGATCCCTTTCGGGCGTTCTCGCGGAACGGCCTCTGACAGGAACTAGTCCGTTCGGATGATCTCGATCCCGAACCCTGGTTCTGTCCTCGGTGACGTGCGACAGTGGCCTCAGCGTGCACGTTCAATGCTTGGGGATGCGCGCGGAGCAAGCCGCAGGGCCGGGGGGCCGCTGCGTGCCAGACGGGCCGCGGTCTCAAAGATCCCGCGGCCCGTCCTGGCACCGCACTACTTGCCGTCGACACAGGCGCCGGAGCGAGTGCCCGGCATCCGATTGGCTATCGAGATGGACCTCAAGCATCGGGAACGCCTGCTGATCTTCGCCTCACGTGCGTAGTCTCGAACCATCACCAGACGCACTGTCGCGAAAGGCGGACGCACGATGATGCAGCGACGCACTCTCTGGACCTCGATAGGGATCTGCGCAGCCGGGGCACTGCTCTCGGGCTGTAGCGCCGCCAACCCGGCCAGCACGGACGACCTTCGTACGTTCACGTCGATGGATGAGGCTTTCGCCGCCGTCGATGAGCAGCTCGACTGCGATCCCGAGGCCGCTGGGGAGCCTGTGGTACCCCACGATGACGGTCAACTCACCTCGGATCAGGCCCTGTGCCTGCCCCATGTGCAACTCGACCTCTATCCGGACCACGAGACAGTGGAACGGGCACTCGAGGTCTGGAGCGACACACGCCAAGGCGACGTCCCGATCGCACACGGGAGCAACTGGATGGTCGTAGACCTGACGGAAGTCGCTACCGGGGAGGCATCGTCCGTTGACCTGGAAGGACTCGCCTCCGCGACAAACGCCGAGTACGACGTCGTCGGCGACTGACCGCGTCACCCCCTCCACGACACCACCAAGCACACGACCAGCTACCGATCCCCTAGCGGGCATCAGTCGCGTTCCGGAGCGACCTCTGCCGCTTCCTCGTAGGCCTCATAAGGCAAGGCACGGAGATAGAACGTGACGCGGAAGAGCAGCGCACCGGTGATTGCCCCCATGCCCACTCCGAGCCACAGGAACCACATGCCGGTCCACAATGCAGCGAAGGCGAGCAGACCGGTGCAGAGGCCTAACGCTTGCGCTCCAAAGAAAGTGATTTCGCGAGGCAGCAACCCGGATATCTTGCGGTCCTCGAGAACGGTAAGGCTCATCACATCTCCTTTGAGCGCTGCTTCCTGAGCCAGCTGGCCAGCTTCAGCGTACGTCGTCGACAAGCAGGGCCCTCAGAAGTAAGACCAGCGAGAACCCAGTCCGCCAGGGCCCACCGGCAGACGATCGGCTATCGGGCATCTAGCTCCCGCTGAGTCCCTTGGCTAGGGACCGTACAGAAGCGTGACGAGGACGAACAGCAAGATGATCTCGAGTAGTCCACCTAGAGCAGCCGCGACAGCCCAAAGAGTGCGAGCACTGGAGCTGAGCGATTTGTCCAGCACCGCGGTCATGAAGGCTGCGAACGTCAGAAGAACGATGCCGAGAAGCAGAGCGGTGCCAGTTGGTACGCCACCAACGAGAAGAGCATCGCTCCGTATCGGCACAAGAGCGAGCAAGAAGGCTACGAACGAGGCTGCCATCAAGGAGACAGTCGGCCACGAGACTTTCCGCGCCATATCGGTCATAGGGTCAAGCTAGTTCAGCAAATCGATCGAGCGAGAGCCGGTTAGGTCAAGGTGAGCCGCGGGCGTCGCGTTGCGCGACCCCTATCGGCGGCTCAGAATGGCAACCTGTTGTGCCTTCCTGTCGCTCCAGCTGAACGAACGCGGCCGGCTCTCGGAGCAGAGGGCTCAGACTGAGGACATGAAGCTACTGACCCAGGAAGACCGCCGATGGTTCGTTGCGGCCATGGTTTTCGTGGTTGTAGGCACCGCGCTGCTTCTCCTACCCTTCGAGACCGTCCCGGTCTTAAGCGAAACGTCTCTAGCTGGCCGCATTATCGGCGGGCTCGGAGTCGGCATAGTGCTCCGCTCGGTCGTGCTCGTCGTTCTTGCTCACAGGCAGGCAAGGGCCAGCGCACGCCGTGGCGCGTGAGTAGGTACACCGGCGTCCAGCGTTCACTACCCCTGGCCGGAGAACGATCGTCTACCGGGACACTCCTCGTAGTCTGGGCAGATGGCCCGCGCGATCATCCTCGTCATGGCGGAGTACATGGTCGGCGACTCCCCGCTTTGGCATCGAGGGTCGCGCACGCACATCGGCACCGTCGATGCCGCCGGCATCGGACTGAGCGCGGCACTACGGCACGACCTCCGAGCATGGAACGACGTCTTCGACCGCCTCAGCGCGACTAATTACGAGTGGCCTTCGGACGCCACTCGGGACGCCCACGCCGTCAATGCCTTCAGCCTGGCCAGCCGCGTCCAACTCGAACTCGGTGACGACGTCCACGTGTGGTGCGCAGCAGGCCACGGCATCGACACGATCGCCCAGTGGGGAACGGCCGCCGCACTGACGAGCACACAGTCAGGAACCACCATCCAGGTCATCCGTGACGGGGCGTCCGACCTCGAGACGGCACGAACCGCGGGTGCGCTCGAGGTCACAGCGAGAAAGATCGTCGAGTGGCGCGCTCTCACCAGGAGGGTCGGGATGCCGTTCGGAGACGCTCAGACCCGTGCCCTAGGACTCCAAGCCGCCGGACGCCTGCAAGCCGACCTCGGAGAGCGGGCGCAGGTCGTCTTCCTCGCGGGTGCCTCAGCGCCGTACCCCCGCGCCGACCTCGGCTGAGCAGTCCCGCAAGAGGACCTCGAGCGCGTCCCGTCACCGATCGTCTATCAGGCACCTGTCTCAAACCTATGTGCTGAAGCACAGTGGGACTTGTTCTCGACGCGACGAACCACTTAGCTGGCCCCCGTGCCCTGCATCGCTGCTTCTCGCCTAGCTGTGGCCCGTTCGCGATGAGCCTCGAGGAGAAGCAAGCGCTCGACGGCGAGGCTTTTACCGCCGTGTCGAGCCCTGGGAACGGCAAGGACGCTCGACAGCTGCAACGACGCCGGACCAAGACGCTCTGGTTGAACTCGTCGCACGGGTTCCGCGAGACCACGCTCGAGCTCGTACGGCACCTACCCGCGACCGTGACGAGCATCCACATCGTTGCCCGCTGGATCGACGACCTCACGCCCCTCTACGACCTCAGGGAACGCTTGAAGTCCCTGCAGCTCCTCGTCGCGCCGGGGGCGACCCTCGACCTGAGTCGCCTTCCCGGCCTCACATCACTCTCGGCCGACTGGCCCACCGTTGAAGAGTCGCTCCACACCGCGACGGAGCTCGAAGACCTGTACCTCGGACACTTCAAGGAGAGGGATCTGACGCCCCTCTCGCCACTCCAGAGCCTGCGTCGATTGCGCATGAAGGACCGGCCCGCCCTGACCTCACTTGCAGGCCTCGACGAGCTCGTGTCACTGCGCTCTCTCACCATCGCAGAAGGTAGAAGGCTCACCGACATCACCAACCTCTCCGGCGTTGTCGGTAGGCAACTCGAAGCACTGAACCTCGATAACTGCCGTCGCCTCGACGACTTGGACTCCCTGATTAACTGTCGGTCACTGACGAAGTTGGGTCTGGGAGACATCGGCGACGTACCCAGCGCGCAGCCCCTAGCCGATCTCTCCGAACTTCGAGGCCTCTTCCTCCACGGGTCGACACGGTTCCTCGACGGCGACGTCAGCGCCATCGCCCGACTGCCACGGCTGGAGGTACTCGGCCTGATGAACCGCCGCCACTACCGCCCTGACGCCCACCACCTTAAGGCTCTCGTCGAACAGAGGTCACGCGCGCGCTGACATCACGGACATCGCCGCCCGACCCGCGTAGTGCCCGACGCATCATCGTCTATCGGGACTCTTGCCTAGCCGATTTCCGGCCTCATAGAACGTCTTCCCCGAAAGCCAAAAGCGACCACGGCGCCAACCCGTCCGTCACGAGGCCTGGCACCAGGAATGACCGGGTTGTACCGAACTCCGTGGCCATGTAGTCGAGCAGGTCCATGCCGTAGACGATGACGTCCGTCTGGTGGACGGAGAAGACCGGGGCCCCTGGACCGAACGGGGCTGCCGGCAAATAGCGGTGACCGTACAGTGGTACGAGCTGCGGCCACGTGTTGACCTGATGCTCGACGATCTCGAAGCGCGCCGCGGCGGAGTTCGGGCGCTCACCCCACGACTCAGGCCAGAAAACATCGTTTTCGACATCGAACAAGACGCCTTCGAACGGCCAACGAAGCGCTCGACGGATGCCCTCGTCAGCTCGTGCTCGCCAGTTGAACCAGCTATCACCCACGGGGAGTGCGAGGGCCAGGAGCTCCCGGTGGTCTTGGGCGAAGCGGACTCCATATCGGCGTTCAGCCCGAGCCAACTCAGCCTCGGACAGGCCTTCCTCGAGGACGACACGCCGCTCTCGAAGGAGCTGAACGACGTCGGCAGCAGACACGTCGTCAGCATAGATGCAACCTTTTCGGCAGCGGTCGTCTGACCGGTCATGAGACCGACTGCATGCAAAGGTGAACTCATGCACGTCCTCAGCCCCGACGAAGCCCTCCTGATGCTGCTCGCCGACGATGCCGACGAGCAGGCCGGAGCGCAGCTGAGCGAGGACCGCGAAATCGTCATCGTCTTGTCGGATCAAGACTTGCTCACGATCGAGCTGTCGCTGCGCGACGTAGTCGCGAGCGTGGACCGGCGGGAGTTCACCGACCACATGCCGCTCGACGTCCACGAAGCGCTGCGCTGGGCCGACGAACTTCACCTTCTTCAGCGAAGCATCTTCGGAGAGCAGGACGCGACTCCGCTGTCTCTGCCTGCCGTCCGCGCGCGACGCATCGACTGGGCGGCCTGGGCTCAAGAGAACCGCGGAGGCGGCGCACCGGGAGAGAACGAGGCCCTGTTCCGAGTCTCTAGCGACGACCTCGCAGTCGTCGCCTCCGCTGTTCGCCATGCCACCAACCGCGATCCGGCGGTCATGGAGCCAGTCGACGAGCGCCGCATGACCGACGAGACCGTAGGCAAAGCACTTGACGCTTCACGCCAAAGCATCGCCTGGAACCTGTACAAACGTGCTTGATCTGCTCAGCAGCACGATGAAGCCCCCAATCGCCGGGGCGAACCGAGTCGCCAAGGAGGATCCCCTATCGGGCAGTCTCGATCAGGACTACGGCTAGTACACGATGCCGTAGGCGTGGCCGTCGGTGTTGCGTGATCGCGGCTACTTGCGGGCGATGCTTCGTCAGCCGAGTGCCGTCGTCGCTGTCCGGAGCTCTTGCAGGGCCTGGAGGGCGTGGGGCGCGAGGCCCTCGTCGTCACTGCGCTCGCCTTCTGACCAGCGTGCGTAGCCCTGCTTGAACGCCAAGACGCCCATCTCGCCGGCCAGGTGCGCTGTGGCCTCGGGCACCCCGCGCTCGAGTAGCGCTGTCGTCATCGCGGCAGCCATGCCGACGCTCTTCAACGCATCGCGCTCCTGCAACTCCACGCTGGCCGCTACTGCGGCCCTCAACCGTGGCCCGAGCTCACGATTCCCAGGTCCCATCACACTGGACGCCCGATCGAGTCCAGCAGCGACGGCCTCCAGCGGGGTGGCGTCTGTGGGCGCGCCGGTGATGCCCTCTGCGAGCAAGGCGCTCAGCGCCTCCTGTCCGGCGACGAGGAGTTCACGTTTATCGGGGAAGTGCCGGAAGAAAGTGCTCTTGGTGACGCCAGCACGCTCTGCGATCTCCGCGATGGTCGTCGCGTCGTAGCTCTGCTCGGTGAACAGGTCGACAGCAGCGGCCACGAGCCGCTCCCGTGCCCCGGGTTCCCAACGCGCCATGGACCAATCATAGTCGATGAGACAATTGTCCCATCACTGGGCTACAGTGACGGGACACATGTCCCTTCACTTGATGTCAGGAGTTCCCATGCACGTCTTCGTCACCGGTGGCACCGGCACGATCGGTACCGCCGTCGTCGCCGAGCTGCTCGCTCACGGCCACACCGTTCTCGGGCTCGCCCGTTCGACCCGCTCCGTCACCACCCTCGAAGCCGCCGGCGCTGACGCCTTGCACGGCTCCCTCACCGACCTCGATGTCTTGCGCGATGGGGCAGAGCGGGCCGACGGGGTCATCAGCCTTGCCTTCAGTCGCGATTACAGCAGCGCTGATGCGCTGGAACAGGGACTGACCGAAGAGCGCGACGCGATGGCGACACTCGGCACCGCGCTGGTCGGCACGGACAAGCCGCTCGTGACCGTCTCCGGCACCCCGTGGGTCGCAGGCCGCGCGTCGATCGAGGCCGATCCGTTGCCGACGGAAGGCCCGGTCGCCAGTCGCGCGGCCGCCGTAACGGCCCTGCTCGCGCTGTCCTCGCAGGGCGTCCGGGCCTCGGCCGTCCGGATGCCTCGCACGGTGCACGACGACGGCCAGGGCGGGTTCGCCGGCCTGCTCACCGACGCCGCCCGACGCTCCGGCGTCGCCGGCTATCCGGGTGACGGCGAACAGCGGTGGCCTGCCGTCCACGCCCGAGACGCCGCCTCCCTGTTCCGGCTCGCACTCGAGTCGGCGCCCGGGGGCACGGCGTGGCACGCCGTCGCCGACGAGGGCGACCGGGTCATCGACATCGCCACCGTGATCGGGCGTCGACTCGGCCTGCCCGTCCAGTCCGTGCCGGAGGAGACCTTCGGCCCCTTCGGCCCGATCTTCGCCATGGACCAGCCGTCCTCCAGCACCCAGACCCGCCGGGCCCTCGGCTGGGAACCGACGCATCCCAGCCTGCTCCACGACCTCGAGGCGCTGCGCCCCTGACGGAGCCAGACCGGCACTGGTCCGGCGAGGGCCGTCACCGCGTGGTGACGGCCCCACCCGACCATTCCTGGCACCACGATCTGCACGACTCGGCATCTCACGAGAGTGCTGAGCGGTCGGTGTCGGGGTGCGCCCAGCTCGCCAGGAGTGTCAGCGCTTGGTTGGAGGGAGAGCCGGGTTCGGTCGTGTACACGTAGATGACCTGGCTGGGATCGCCCGGGAGGGTCAAGGTCTCGAACTGGACGTCGAGCTCGCCCACGACGGGGTGGTGCAGGCGCTTGGTGCCGTGGGTCCGTTGGTGCACGCGTCGGTCGGACCACCAGTGGCGAAACTCGGCGCTGGCGACCGAGAGCTCCCCGACGAGCTGCTGCACGCCCGCGTCATCTGGAGCATGTGCGGCATCGAGCCGGAGAGCCTCAACGGCGTTCCGAGCCTGTTCTTCCCAGTCGAGGAACAGGGTGCGGGCGTCGTCGTCGAGGAGCAGCCATCGGGCGTAGTTGCGGTGCTTCGCGGGCAGGGCCTCGAAATCCGTGAACAAGGCGCGCGCCAGCGCCGTGGAGGCCAGGACATCGGTGCGGCTGCCGAGAATCAGCGCGGGCTGCGTCGAGAACGAGCCGAGGAGCTGGTGAAGACCCGGCCGGACGCGTTGCGCCGCCGGCCGGGTCCGAGGCTGTCGCGTCCCCGCCGATGCGCTGAGCGTGCGAAGGTACGCCTGGCCGGCGTCATCGAGGCCGAGCGCACGGACGAGCGCGTCGAGAACCTGCGGGGACGGAGTGAGGTGTCGACCCTGCTCGAGTCGGGTGTAGTAATCGGACGAGACGCCCGCCAGCAGGGCGACCTCCTCGCGGCGCAGACCCGGGACCCGGCGGATCCGCCCGTCAGAGAGCAGGCCCGTGTCCTCCGGGTCACGGTCAGCTCGGGCCCGACGGAGGAACTCGCCTAACTCACGATGGAGATCGCTCACGACAACATCTTCCCAGGGCTCACGATGCGGCGGTTCGTGGGAATCCGACGATCGACGTCAGCGCACGTAGTCGGTGCTGCGAGCCAGTTCGCGGCCCTCGAGGATCGAGGCCTTCAAGGAGTCGGCCTTGCCCTCCGCGAGGCTGGAGGAGTCGGATCCGAGCTGCTGTCGCATGGGACCGGTGTCGGTGGTCGCGATGGTGACCAGTGCGGCGGCGGCCTTTTTCGGATCGCCCGGCTGGGTGCCCGGCATCTGCTTGTGCGCGCTGATCATCTCGCGGATGGCCGGGTAGGCGTCCGAGACGTCCCCGGCGACGGCGAGGGAGTTGTCGGTGAGGAAGTCGGTGTCGAAGTAACCGGGTTCGACGATCGAGACCCGGATGCCGAACTCGGCGACCTCGGCGGCGAGCGATTCCGACAAGCCCTCGACGGCGTACTTGGCCGCGCAGTACAGCCCCCAACCGGGGAAGGACAGGACGCCGAGGATCGATGACACCGTGATGACGTGACCGGACTGGGCTGCTCGCATCTGGGGCAGCACCGCACGGATGACGTTCCACGTGCCGCCGACCTGCACATCGAGCATCTGCGTGACGTCGGTGCTGCTGGTCTCCTCGACCGCACCGAGGTAGCCGTAGCCGGCGTTGTTCACGACGACGTCAATGCGTCCGAAGCGGGACGTCGCCTCGGCCATCGCGTCGGTGACGTCCGCCTCATCGGTCAGGGTGACCTGCAGGGGGAGCAGGTTCGTCGTGTCGACGTCGCCGAGGGCGGTGAGGAGGCGGTCGGTCGAGCGGGTCGTGGCGGCCACGTGGTCGCCGCGCTCCAGCAGGTGGGTCACCAGGGCGCGGCCCAGGCCCCGCGAGGTGCCGGTCACGAACCAGACGGCAGGACGGTCGGTGGGGTAGGTCATGGGAGTTCCTCTCGTTGTCGGTACTTCCAATCTCTCGCGGCGAAAGGGTGATGAAGAGGCCATGGGCAGCCCTCGTGTGACTAGGAATCACATGCCCACCCGAGGGCCGCACCTCATACCGCCGTGGAGCTGGGTCAACTGTTCTCCGTTGGACGGGCGACCGCGTACCGGGCTGTCGAGCGATCCTCCGCGAAGGACTCGGCCGCATTGACTCCCCCGCGTCGACGAGTCCGCCGCCGAGTGACACCGCTGTTCCAGGCGCGCCGCGCATCGAGCCAATGGACAATCGATGGCCGATGGCCGATCCCCTATCGGGACGATGCCTCATGGCTTGGCGAAGGTCTCGGGGTCGACGGGTTGCTTGGCTTTGGGCAGCCCTTGGACGACCAGGAGGTAGGACTCTGTGACCAGTTCGTCGACGAAGCCTGGCATCAGCCCACCGTCTGGGTGCAGCGTGATCCAGTGCTGCTTGTTCATGTGGTAGCCGGGAGTGATGTCGTCGTTGTCGCTGCGGAGAGCCTTCGCGTCAGCCGGTGATGATTTCAGGACGACGATCGGGTCACCGGTGATGGCTGTCTGCAGCATGAACACCTTGTCTCGGACCTTGTAGACGTCCCACTCCTCACCGAACGGGTGCGTCAGCTCGGCGCCGGGCAGCTCTCCTGCCCGCGCCGCAGCCTGCTCCTGGAGCCTCTTGCCCTGCATGCTGTGCCTCTTCCTCTCTCGTCGTTCGGCGTTTCAGGGAACCACCACGAGTTTGCCCACCGTGTGGCCCGTCTCTGCTGCCCGGTGAGCGGCCGTGGCCTCCTCGAGGGCATAGCGGCGCTCGATCCGCAGCGCGAAGCCGACCAGGGCTGCGGCCTCGGCAAATCCGTCACGAGGGTCGGTGGTTCGGGTGGCACCGGTCGAGACTCGAGCCCCGAGTCGGGGCGCAGTGAAATCAGAGATCGATATCACCTTCGACGGGTCGCCGACGAGGGCGACGAGGTCACCGATGACGCCGGCACCCGACAGATCGAGCGCGCCCGCGATCACCTCAGGGGCTGCGGCCTGGACGCGCTCGACGAGGCCATCCCCGTAGACGACCGGCACGGCGCCGAGGCGTGCCAGGTAGGCGTGGTTCTTCTCGCTGGCGGTGCCGACGACCGTGAGCCCCCGTGCGCGGGCGAGCTGGACGAGGGCGGAGCCGACTCCCCCGGAGGCGCCGCTGAGGACGATCGTGCCCGTGTCGACCGCCAGCTCGGTGAGCAGCCGGTTCGCGGTCTCGACCGCGACTCCCCATGCACCCGCCTCGACCGGGTCCGTGCCCTGGGGAACCTTCTCCCACTGGGTCAGGACGGCCTGCTCGGCGAGGGTGTCGCGCCCGGTCCCGAAGACGAGATCACCCGCGAGAACACCGTCGACGTCAGGACCGACGGAGAGCACGGTGCCCGCAGCGTCGAAGCCGGTCCCGGACGGCGATGCCAGCGGCGCGCCCGAGGCCATGGCGCCGGAGCGGATCTTGGTGTCGATCTGGTTGATGCCCGCCCCGGCTACGGCGATCAGGATCTCACCAGCGCCAGGCCTCGGGACGTCGACGTCGACGACCGTCAAAACGTCGGGCGTTCCGTAGGTGGTGAACTGCACGGCTCTCATGGGTACTCCTCTGTCGATTATGTGTGGTGGTGGTGGTGGGGCGGCTAGGACGCTGGGGTGAAGTCCACGGCCTCGAGCCACTCGGCCAGGGTCCAGGTGTCGGGGGCGATGTGGCGGACCTGCTCCAGATCCGCCTGGTACGCGGGGGTCTCGGCGAACCAGCGGAACATGGCCTGCATGTCGCCCTGACCGTCCATCACCGACAACGGCAGGGCCTCGTAGTGGGCCGGCATGCCGGTCTTCGCAGCGAATGCCGCCGCGATCTCGCTGCCGGTGAGCGCGTCACCGGCGATCTCGAGCTCGTCGGGCACCGCCTCCGGGTCGAGGAGGGCGCGGGCGGCGATGGCTCCCACGTCGCGGGCGGCAATCATCTGGAGGGTGATGCCGTCAGGGAACGGCAGCCGGAGGACGAGGGCGCCGTCCTCGATGGTGGGGGCGAACCAGCGGAAGTTGTCGGTGAAGAACACCGGACGGATGATCGTCGTCCGCACTCCGAGTGTGGCGAGGTGCTGTTCGACGAGGCGCTTGGAGTCGAAGTGCGGGACGTGGGAGTCGCGGTCGGCCCCGCCGACGGAGCTGAAGACGATGTGCGGCACCTTAGCGGCGACTGCCGCGTCGGCGAGGGCGATGCCCTGGGCGGTCTCGCCCTCGGTGTCGGCGTCCTGCATGCCGCCGGGAGGGGTGGTCATGAACCAGAACGCGTCGACACCCTCGAGAGCTGAGGCGAGCGAGCGAGCGTCGTGGACGTCGATCTTGGCCAGTTCGGCGCCGCGCTCGGCGAGGGCTCGCGCTTTGTCGGAGGTGATGTCGCGCAGCAGCGCACGCACGGTGACGCCGTGAGCGAGGAGCGCGTCCGTGACGGCGCCTCCCTGGCTGCCAGTCGCGGCGAAGACGGCGATTGTCGAGGTAGTTCCTGTGGTCATGATTGACTCCTTTTAGTCGGTCACAGAGCAAAGCATTAGTCGGCTAACTATTATTCCGAGGGTGCATGTGAATTCTGAAAATGACCCTGAAGTACCGGCAGGTGTCACCCTGACGGCGATCAGTTCACTGATCCCGGGGGTTGCCAAGGCGCACCGGAGGCTGGCCGGCTCTCTCTTACAGAACGTTGGGCTCGCTGCCGGTCAGGAGTTCGTGTTGATGCTCCTTTGGCAAGAATCCCCGCAGTCACAATCGGACCTGACGCGTCAGCTGATGGTGGAACCGCCCACGACGGCCAAGGCGCTCGCGCGATTGGAGAATCTCGACTTGGTCACACGCGAACGCTCTCCCGCCGACCGCCGGGTGGTGCTCGTGTCGTTGACCGATGCAGGTCGAGCCCTGGAAAGGCCGGTGGAATTGGTGTGGGACAGGCTTGAGGAATCGACCACGGCCGCACTCACCGAGGAAGAGGTCGTGACGTTGCGGCATCTGCTGGCCAAGGTCGGCGCGTCCCTCGCCGCCGCTACGGGCCGAGCCCCCGGTCCATCGGGTGCGGCCGACAGCTGAACCTGGCACTTTTCACCCGGGCCAATTCTACGGTCAGGTTAGGAGCGGGCAAGGGCGACCTCAAGGCCGCGGACGGTGGCAGGGAACCGCTCGATCATGGCCTCGAGCTCTCCCGCGGGGAGGTTCGCGCCGAAGGCCTCGGCGTGTGGTTCGAGCTCGATGCTCTCGTGGAGGGAGCCCGCGAGGACCGGGTCGAATCCCCATGCGTCCACCAGAGCAGATACCTGAGCAACAGCGTGGGGGTCGTCGCCGGCGACGGCGATCGCTTTCCGGTCTTCGGCCCCGAGGGGGCGGGGTCCCTCGTCGAGGTCGTGGTAGCCCATGTGGTTGAAGGCTTTGACGACGGCTGACTCGGGGAGGTGTCGTTGCACGATCTCGCTGGTTGAGGTGCGGGGGTCGCCGAGATCGTCGCGGAGCCCGTCGACCTCCCACCAATAGTTCATCGCGTCGACGACGAGTTTTCCCCGGAGTGCGTCGGCAGGGACCGTTGCCAGCTTGCCGAGTGGGAGGGCGAGAATGACGAGGTCAGCGTCACGGATGGCGTCGACGGCCCGGGAAGGCTGAGCACCTGGAGCGACCACGGTAAGGATCAGACGGATGCCCTCCGGCTCGCCTGAACCGGCGACGAGGACGCGGTGTCCGGCGGCGACGGCGAGGCGGGCGAGGACGGTGCCGAGCTTCCCGGCGCCGAGGATGGCGACTGTTCCGGTGGTCATGCGTTCACCGCAGCCTGGGTGGCGGGCTTGTCGGCGAGCAGCTCGCGGACGCGAGGGATGACGGTGCTGCCATAAAGCTCGACCGAGCGAAGACGAGAGCTGATCGATTGCGCCCCGGAGGTGTAGACCAGGTCGAAGCGTCCGACGCCCATGGTGTGGATCGAGCGGGCGATCTTCTGCGCGACAGTCTCGGCGGAACCTACGTACATCGATCCGGAACGGACCTCCCGGTCGAACTCCGCCCTCGTCACGGGGGGCCAGCCGCGGAGAGCTCCGATGCGGTCGCGGACGACCTTGAACTGCGGGTACCAGGCCTCTAGGGCTTCCTCGTCGGTGTCGGCGACGAATCCAGGCGAGTGCATCCCGACGGGGTGCGATGTCGTGCCGAACTCCTCTGTCGCCCGGCGGTAGAGGTCGAGGTAGGGGGCGAAGCGTTCGGGCTGTCCGCCGATGATGGCGAGCATGAGCGGGAACCCGTACTTCGCGGTCCGCACCACGGACTGCGGCGACCCACCGACTCCCACCCACGTTTTTAGGCCGTGCTCCGTTTTCGGGAAGACGTCGGCGTCCGTCAGCGAAGCCCGGGTCGTCCCGGACCAGGTGACCGGTTCCTCCTTCAGCAGTCGGGAGAACAGCTCGATTTTCTCCTCGAAGAGGACCTCATAGTCGGCCATGTCGTAGCCGAACAGCGGGAACGACTCGGTGAACGAGCCGCGCCCGAGGATCACTTCGGCGCGTCCTCCTGAGAGGGCGTCGACGGTCGCGAACCGCTGGAACACCCGGACCGGGTCGTCGGAGCTGAGCACGGTGACGCCGGAGCCGAGGCGGATGCGCTTGGTGACCGTGGCAAGGCCCGCGAGCACCGTCTCGGGCGACGAGACCGAGTACTCAGGGCGGTGGTGCTCACCCACGGTGAACACGTCGACTCCGAGTTCGTCCGCAAGGACGGCTTCATCGACGAGCTGTCGGATGGAGCGGGCGTGGCTCACATGCGCTCCGGTGTCGTCGGAGGGGACGTCCCCGAAGGTGTCGAGGCCGAAAGCGACGTCGGACATGATTCCTCATTTCGTTGATGCGTCAACCATCTAGTTGACGCGTCAATGATCTGTCGCTACGGTCGGGATGTCAACAGGGGAGGTGCCATGACAGAGACGACGAACGGCCAAGCACGCAGGCGGTCACCGAACGCGACCGAGCTGGCTATCTGGCGGGACTACGTCGAGACTTCCGAACGAGTCCGGCGCACCCTCTCGGCGGCATTCCAGGAGACGTCGGGCATCTCGCCCGGTGACTACTCGGTGATGCTCGCCCTCAGTGAGGCGCCGGAGAAGACCCTGCGGTCCTCGGATCTGGCGGACATCGTGGGGTGGGAGCGCAGCCGTCTCTCGCACCACCTCCGACGCATGGAAGAGCGCCATCTCATCCTCCGTGGCCCTGTCGGTGGTGATGCTCGCGGTGCCGCTGTCGTGCTCACCGACACCGGCGCGCAGATCTTCCGCCGCTCCTCTGCCGCTCACCTCCGACTCGTCCGGGAGGTCTTCGTCGACGCCTTCACCGCCAACCAGCTCGACTCGATGCGCACGGTCACGAGCGCACTCCGCCAACACCTCGAGACCTCCGACGCCACCGACGTCGTCGCGCCTGACTGACCGCCTCTGACCACCTTGAAAAACGAAAGAAACCCATGCTCATCGCCCTCTGGATCATCACCGCTCTGCTCGCCCTCGCCTTCCTCGGCGCCGGCATCATGAAGCTCCTCCGTCCCCGTTCGGCTCTCATCGACGGCGGCATGCCGTGGGCCGCGAACTTCTCCCCCGCGGCAATCAAGGCCATCGCCGCCCTCGAGGTCGTCGGCGCGATCGGCCTCGTCGTACCGCTCCTGACCTCGGTCGCCCCCGTCCTCAGCCCGCTCGCCGCCGTCGGCCTGGCTGCGCTCATGGTCGGCGCGGTCGTCGTCCACGCCCGCCGCGACGAACCGGTCGTGCCCCCGCTGGTGCTGGCAGTTCTGTCCGTCGCCGTGGCGGCACTCGGCTTCGCCGTCGTCGCCTAGCCGCGGGAAGCGCGACCGGACTAGGAGCCGGAGAGCGATCCCCTATCGGGACGAGGTAAACGCGCCGTCCTGCGCCTTATAGGACTCGGCATGCAGGACAACACCGGTGGCGACGGACTTTCTGCCGTCAAAGAGAGTGATCGCGACCCCTGCCGCGACTG
>Ga0265798_10005325_pt1 | contig 17387 bp, 15 predicted proteins | sample P3T30metagenome_FD_192430 | JGI IMG/M metagenome (GOLD analysis project Ga0265798, IMG submission 192430) | Plant litter microbial communities from East Loma Ridge, Irvine, California - P3 T30 | ecosystem: Environmental > Terrestrial > Plant litter > Unclassified | place: USA: California... | reverse complement strand
GACCGCACTCCGCGCTTGGCGGTCGCACACCCGACCAGATATACTTCGACCAGCCGCTTCTCGCAGCGGCATGATCAATCGGCGGCAGTCCACTTATCCAAGCCGCGAGCCTGTTCAGACAAACCGAACCACCTCTGGACAGCGAAATACGATCGCGCAAACGCGCGCGGTAAAGCAATGGGCAGCATGGTTTCCCCCTAAGAATTAACCTCTCCCAAAGCTCCTTCCCCATAATGCTAATGATTATGGTTAACAATACTGTTTGACGAGTTTGGTATAAACATTCTGCTGCGCCCCGTGGGCTTTTCGACCGAACCATGGCGCGCAAACGGAGGTCCAGCGGTGTGGGCGTTCTCGGATTGGATCGATTCCAGGAACGCCGCGATGCCCTGCGACGTGACATTTGTCCGGAGGAACAGCGCCGGTTCCTGTGGCGCGTGCGCCACGTCCTACCCGTCGATCGTCAACTGGCTGGCATCCACGTCGTACAGCCGCTGGATCAGCTTCACGAAGTTGGTCTTTCCCGATCCCGATGACCCCACCGGACCGACACGCTCCCCGCCGTGGTGGTAACGGTCAGATGCTCGTAGAGCGGCCGTTCCTGCCCGGCACAGTGGAAGGTCACGTCATATAGTATCCGTCCCCGTAGCTTATATCCGAATCGCATGCCGAAGGTGCGATTCCGATATGTCACTGCTTTGTATGTACCCGCTAGAATTGGGCGCGCACGCCTAATAGCAGGTTGCGGCCTCTCAGCGGTGCCAGCCGCGATACGAACGAGGCATGGTTGAACGCCGGTTGGTCGAGCAGGTTCGTACCGCGAACGAATATCTGACCGGGCACTCGCAAAGGCGTCAGGTCGTAGGATAGCGTGGCATTGACCATGTTGTATCCCGGCGTGGTCCGCTCGAGCGCTTCCACGCGGTGCTGGTCGAACACGCGGATATATTCGGCGCTGCCTTGCCAGCCCTCAGCCTTACCGTTCGCCCGGATACCTAGCCGGCCTGCCGGGATGCGCGGCAGATCACCTAATCCGTGGCGCAGCCTGCCGCGAACATAGTCGCCAAAGGCAGTCAGCGAGAAACCGGGAATGAAGCGGTGCGTGACCTGTCCCTCGACACCGGTGAAGCGGGCGTCGGCCTGAGCATAGCGGATCAGGCGGAAGTCGCGCACCCGGTCGACCGTGCGGGCGTAGACATAGTCGTTATAGTCGTAGTGGTAGCCGTTCACCGCGAAGCTGGTCGCGCCCCGGTCGCCCCGCAGTCCCAGATCGACCGAAGCCGACGTTTCCTTGCCCAGCGTTTCCTCGCCATATTCAAAGGCGTTGGTCGCCAGATGCCGGCCGTTCGCGGCCAGTTCCTGCACGTTGGGCGCGCGCTGTGCCCGTCCCACGTTGAGCGACACGATATAGCCAGGCAACGCCGTCCACTCGACGCCACCGGACAGCGAAAAGGGCCGGTCGGTCCGGTCGATCGGCAGATAAGTGTTGAGGTTCATCGACGTGAAGCGCTGCCACTCCTGCCGGACCGCACCCTTCAACCGCCAATCGTCATGGACATATTCCTCCAGCAGGAAGATCGCGCTGGTTTCGGTGCGGCTTTCGGGAACGAAGGCTTCTTTGCCCGTGGCGGCGAAATCGCTGCGGGCGTGTTGCCCGCCGATCACGCCCTGAATGCCGGCAACGGGAGCGTGCTGAACCTCGATGCGACCGTCATAGCCCTTGTTCGTGAAGCGGGTCACCGCGACATCCGCTTCCAGTTCATCGTGGCGATAGTCGGTGTATCCACCGCGGATGCGGATGCGTTCGATGAAGGAGAAGGGATTCCGGATCTCGCCGCGCACGTCGACGCGGCGGCTCAGCAGGTCGACCCGTGGGTGGTGCGCATCGTGCGCGCCCTCGGCCTCGCCGTGATCGTGAGATTCCTCCTCGTCGATGCCGGGCTGCCCGTGCACGGTGCCGCAATGCAGCTCCGCCCCATGGGTATGGCAGTTTTCGTATTCGTGCGTATGCCCCGGAATGCCATAGTCGCTACGCTGCTCGGTATAGGCCAGACCCAAATAGCCGTTGGGTCGTACCCAGGAAGCGCCGATCGTCGCGGTGGAGGTATCGTTGTAGCTGTCGGGCACCCGTGGCGTGGTCGGGTCGCCCGGGTCGCGGCGATAATCGGGTGCCTCGTAATCGTCGGTGTTGCGCATCGCGCCTTCCAGGCGAATGGCGAAGCTGCCCATGCCCGCAGTGATTCCGCCGACCGCGCTGCGTTCACGGTCAGCGGTGCCGGCGCGCAATTCGGCCGCGCCCTCCGCGCCGTGCCGGGGCAGACGGGTCGGTATCTTCTGATCGATCAGATTCACCGCCCCGTTGATCGCACCCCCGCCATACAGCAGCGCGGCCGGCCCACGCAGCACCTCGATCGTATCCAGCAGCAGCGGCTCGGCGGTGATGGCATGGTCGGGAGATACGCCGGACGCATCCAGTATCTCCGAGCCGTCGCTCAGCACCTTCACCCGCGGCGCGGTCTGCCCGCGAATGATCGGCCGGCTCGCGCCGCCCCCGAACGTGTCGGAGTTGATGCCGGGCAATCCATTCAGCGTCTCGCCCAGCGTGGACTGGCGGCGATGCACGAGTTCATCGCCGGTGAGCACGTCCACCTGCGTCACGATGTCGCCGATGGTGCGATCGATCGCGACCCCCGTCACGACGATGTCATCACGCCGATCGTCCGGCCCGCCTCGCGGTTCGTCCCCCGCCGCAAGAGCGGGCGTGCCGAAGCTTCCCAGCCATGCCACGAGAGCTATTCCTGTCACCTTCTTCATTCGTTCATACCCTTAGACCAACGAATATAGGCGCATAATGATATAACATTCCATTGTCGACTGAATGTAAGGTTCACATATCTCGCCTGGCCCGCGGTTTGCTGACGCAAGCGAAGGTCGATGCATTTCACGCCGCTGCGCTGGCGACCGGCGGCACGGTTATGGTGTCGGCAGTGGTCCGGCGGTGTTGGCATACCACGCCACCAGCGCGGCTATCCAGGAAGCCTTCCTGATGAAGGCGGACCAAGAAAGACGCACGCTCAATCAGGTTCGCGATTGGCTGCTTTAAGTCGGTCGCTAATAGGGATTTACTAGGCAACGTGGACAAAGGGCTAGCGAGATCGCGTTCCCAAAAACGATAGGGAATTGGGAATGCCGAAGCCGCTACTCACGGCAGGGCGATGCGGAGCGCAACCTTCTCACCATTCTGCCGCAACGTCACGGCGTCGATCTTCCCGGCTGCCTCGCGAAAGATCAGATCGAACGGCACGATCCTGCTGAAAAATTCGAGCGGTTGCGATGCATGGATCGGTAGCGCCTGTTGCCCGATCAGCTGGATCATCAGTCGGTCCTTCGATCGAAACACCGTGATGACCTGATCCGGTTCGAGCCGGTAGCGGCCGACGAACCGGTCAACTCTGGCTGGTGGGATCGCTATGACGGGACGGATAGCAGGCGGTGACGGCGGGGGCGGTGTGGCGGCGATGGGTGATCCGATCAGCAGATGCATGGCGATATCGTCCACGCCCGGCTGCGTCATCGCGTTGGCCAGCACCACCACACCGCGCCGACGGACCGGATCGAACGCGGCGTTTGCAAGATAGCCGCCGGTCGCGCCGCCATGCTTGATGATCGTGCCGATCGGCGTTCTCGCGACCATCCAGCCGATCCCCATCGCGGAGTCGGGGCCATCGGCCTCCGCGCAGACAACTCGCATGCTGTCCATCAGCGGTTTGAGTGGGGTAGGCACGAAGCCGAGATGTGCGCCAAGATAGGTCAGCATGTCGTCGGCATCCGATCGCAGGCCCCCAGCCGCGACCATCACGCTGCTTTCCCAAGGTGTCACGGGTCGCAGGAATTCGTCGTGCGGTGTTGCCTGGCGTCGCATGTCTCCGCCGGCGCTGCGGACCGTCGTGTCGGCCATGCGTAGCGGCCCGGTGATGCGGGTCCGCACCAGCGTTTCGTAATCGGTGCCGGCCTGCCGTGCGAGGATCTGGCCGAGCAGCGCGACGCCGAGGTTCGAATATTCATACTGCGCTCCCGGTTCGCGATCCGGTGCCCAGGTTCTCAGGAAATCGCGCATCAGCGCAGGAGTGTAGTCGGCATAGGGATTGCCTTCATCGCTGAAGGGCATGTTCAGCGGCACCCGCGGCAACCCCGATCGATGCGTCGTCAGGTCGAGCAAGGTGATCGGTCGCCCGCGTACCGGCAGCGTCCAGCCGGCCGGCAGATACTTCGCGGCGGGGTCGTTCAGTCGGACCTCACCGCGTGCCGCCATGTCGGCCAGAAGAAGCCCGGTGAACGTCTTGGTGATCGACCCGATCTCGAACAGCGTATCGGCCCGGGCGGGCCCACGCGCGATGATGCGGCGGCCCTGCGCATCGATCACACCGACCACAATCGCCGCGCCCGGCCGCTGAGCCAGGCGGCGGTCAAGCATGTCGCCGATCTCCGCATCGGAGGGCAGTGTCCATGCAGCGGCCATCACCGCCGGGCGCGGCGAGGGACCGTTTGCGGCCAGCGCCAGAGCGAACTCCGCGCCGCCCTGTGACCAGATGCCGACCCACTGCCGTGTCGCCGGGTTCCAACGCCCCACGTAGCGACTGCCGTTGCTCGGTACGGTGAAGTTCAGCGTCGTCGGCGTCATCGACACGCCGTCCAGCGGAGTGTTCCAGACGCGCTGGTCGAGGCTGTCGAAGCTGCCTCGCAGGATACCGCCACGATCGACCCCGAGATGAACCACGACCCTCAGCGTCGCACGCGACGGAAGCGTCAGTTCCCCCATCCAGTCTCCGACACGCACCGCCGGTGCTGCGCTAACCCGGCGCGCGGGAGATACCGTCTGCGCCGCAACCATCAACGCAATTGCAAATGTCATATGGAATTTCCGCTCCCGAACTGATCGAGGTCGATAAGGGAAAAAGCATGCCTATGGGCTAACGACGCACCCGCGGCGCAAAGCATAACGATCAGTACGGCCGGTATCAGAAAAGGGAGATGATCGACTCTCCCGGACCCTGCTGCATGGCGGCAGCGGCCAGTCATGGTTGGCAAGGTTCACCACCGGCGTCGAAAACCGAACTGTCTTCCACGATCAGCCCATCCTGCACCCGGATCATTGCCTGTACCGGCATCGTCAAGCCACCTGACCGGCTCGTCGCCAGGAACCGCACGGCAATGCGGTTCTCTTCCACAACCATGACCTCGATCCGGTCCTGAATATCCGGATAGGCCGCGAACAGCGTGCCATAGGTCCGCGCTACGTCGTCCCTGCCACGCGTGGTGCAGAAGTCGGGGGAGGTAAGGCGCGCATCCGGCGCATACAGCCTCGCAATCGCCTCCGCATCGTGACGGTTAAAGGCCTCGAACAGCGCGGTCACAACCGCGCGCGGCGTCGGAGGTGGTGTCGCTGCGGCCAGCAGCAGCGCCAGGCTCAGCATGGCCCGACATCCTCCGGAACGAGGCGGATCAGGATGTCGGTGCGCAGCGCCTCGGGGGCCACCTCCTCGGGATCGTCCAGGAAGTGATGGAACAGGGGGAAGTCGGCCGGCTCGCGTCCCGATGCCAATAGCCCGCCGATCGCACGTTGGTTCGACGCTTCCAGGCCGTCGTAGCTGCCGTGGTGCCGCAGCGTCGCATACTCTCCAGTCGGCAGCGTGACGCGCCTGAACATGGCGGGCGGGGTACCGGGATCGGTGAACGCAAGACAGGCGTCATAACGCAGCCGGTCTTCCGCGACGCTGGCGGGATCGTCGAGCGGAATGCCGTAGATACCCTGCAACGTATCGAGCTTTCCTGCACCTTCGGCCCAGATCCACAATTGCCAGAACAATTCGTTCAGTTCGATATACGCGCCGCCCTCCTTGCGAAGCGCGACCAGCTCGCCACGATCGCGCAGTTCGATGCGGAGAAGTGTGTCCTCTGGGGTCGCAACGGTGATCCGCTCGGTGCCGTTCGACAGAAACTCGGTCGGGGACATGCCAGCCACTCGACGAAACGCCCGTGCAAAACTTTGCGAGGTGCCGAACCCGACGTCCATTGCCACCGACGTGACCGATGCGCCAGGTTCGGCAAGCCGCTGCTGCGCGCTGGCGATACGCAGCCGCGCAACCGTGCGGGCGACCGTTTCGCCGGTCGTCACGCGCCAGATACGATGAAAATGGAACGCTGACACGTTTGCTGCACCGGCCAGCTCCTCCAGCGATGGCGGGTCGTCCAGCCGCACCGCCAGCACCGCCAGGGCATTTTCCATTCGCGCGATCCAGCCGTTCATCATCACACCCTTCAACCAGCATTCGCCAGAAGATAGCTTACAGTCGCCGTGCTGGCGGTCCCGATCTTGCGGTTCGGACAAGCTCATGCGTGCGGCGCCAGCTAGCTGCCGTTCTCAGGCGAAAGCTCGTGCTTTCGAGTACACTGCGCCGCCTCACGCACACTGACCCAGACCCGGTCATTCGCGGCCTCATTTCAACTCCCCACCTTCTGCCATCCATTCATGTTGGCTGCGTGGAGGCGCTGAGCCTCAGCCCTGCCCGCTTTCCCAAAAAGGATCAGGAAACGGGAAACCTCAACGCCACAGCGGCGAGGCTCCTCACACGCTCCATGTCTTCTGGTCGTCCGAAAGCGGCGAGTATGGGCTGAGACTTCGCTTGCCCGGCGATAACAGCGCCGTTCTCATGAACAATCGATCCTGGCCGACATCGTCAGCTTTTTGCCAACGCTCGAGTCCCATGTTCGATTGATAACGACCTTCTCGCCGCTTTTGAACATGATCGTCGTCGTCTGGGAACCGCCGGAAGGGCTTGAACCGCCGGTCACGATGCCCCCCCTCACCACCTGTTCGGTCGGGCAGATGGCACCGCCCGTTGTAAGTAGTGGCTGGACAGTTTTATATACTTCTGCCGCCTGTCGCTGGTTTAGCTTAACAGTAGGATCGCCCGCCGCCAGTGCAGGGGCTGCAATCAGAAACGTGGAAGCCGTGAAGAATACGGCAGAAATAGATTTCAAGTTCATAGTACCTTCCAACGATTGAATGATCGACGATCATCATATTTGGTAATGGCTTTATCATGAATGTCCGGTGTCCAGACGTTCCCAAAAACCAAACCGCCAGCGAGACGGCGGGGGCATTCCCATCAGGATCGAATTTTGGGAATTGTAGCCGATCAATCGTTGGCGTAGCATCCTCACGTTCTCAGGAGTCCTTCGAAATGATTCAGCGTCACCGCTAAAGCGGCAAAGCATATGCCAGCGGAGTAATCCGCCGACTGGACTCTGTTTTCGAGAACATCATGCAAAGACTGAATAACAAGACGTGCGTCGTCACCGGCGCTGCGCGTGGCATCGGCCGCGCAATCGCAGCCCGCTTCCATGACGAAGGCGCTGTCGTCATCGTCACCGACATCGACGCAGCGACAGGAGCGGCAACGGCAGCTGAAATCGGGTGTCAGTTCGAACCACTCGATGTGCGTGAGGAAGCTGACTGGTTGCGGTTGGCTGGTATCGTTCCCGTAGCCGACGTGGTGGTCAACAATGCTGGCGTAACGGGGTTCGAAGCGGGCATGGCACCGCACGACCCGGAACATGCCAGCCTAGCGGACTGGCGCGACGTTCACCGGGTCAACCTCGACGGTACGTTCCTCGGCTGTCGCTACGCGATCGGCGCGATGAAGGCTGCGGGGGCAGGTTCGATCATCAACATATCCTCCCGCTCGGGGCTGGTCGGCATCCCCGCCGCTGCGGCTTATGCCTCGTCAAAGGCGGCAATCCGCAACCACAGCAAGACGGTCGCACTCTACTGCGCTCAACAGGGTTGGAAGATTCGCTGCAACTCGGTCCATCCGGCCGCCATCCTCACGCCGATCTGGGAGCCGATGCTGGGTAACGGTCCCGATCGGGATGCTAGGATGCAGGCGCTAGTCGCGGATACGCCGCTCAAGCGGTTCGGGATGCCCGATGAAGTCGCGGCCATTGCGGCAATGCTGGCCTCGGACGAAGCGACTTACATCACCGGCACGGAAATGAGCATCGACGGCGGGCTACTGGCTGGGTCTGCCGCTTCACCCGGCTAATGACCGTGACGGGCGTGGTCGATCACGCCCGTCACCCCTTCCCGATTGGGAGGGTTCAGGAAGACGGCCGGGAAGTGTGAGCCGATCGCGTGCGTCGCGGTCGACCGTCTTTCCCAAAACCTGTTCCCGAAAAGGTTTTCCCGAAACTGGCTGTCGGGCATTGAGAAACGGGACGCTGCGCAAACGAGGGTTTGCGTGACGATCGGCGTTACCTGACCATAACGCCATCTATACGCGGAGAATGGCTGACACTGATCATACGGTTACGACCATGCCGTTACCGGCCCCCGTTTAGAGCCAGACCGAAAATTGAGTTGAGCGATTACATCGGCTTGTGATTCACCGGAGGTTGCGAAGACCACGGAGATCACATGAGCTGGACTGTAATCGCTCGTCGCGAGCATGACAGAAGGATGCTGCGCTACGCAAGCGACTGCACGGATGCAGAATGGGCTATCGTCCGGCCATTGTTGAGGCGGACTTCCAAGGTCGGCCGACCGCGCAAGCACAAGGCCCGGACGCTGTGGGATGCGATCCAGTATATCGCCGCGACGGGGTGCCAGTGGGCGCAACTGCCGAAGGACTTCCCGCCCTTCACGACGGTGCAGTATCACTTCTACCGGATGCGCGACAACGGCCTGCTCGATGCCGTCAACGCGGTGCTGGTGGCATGGGTGCGGGTATTGGAAGGTCGCAAGCCGGAGCCGGCCGCAGGCATCATCGACAGCCAGTCGGTGAAAACCACAGAGGCGGGTGGGCCACGCGGCTACGACGCCGGCAAGAAGACGATGGGGCGCAAACGCCATATCGTGACCGACACGCTCGGCAATATGCTCGAAGGGATGGTGCACGCCGCCGGTGTTCAGGACCGCGACGGAGCGCCCGGTCTGATCGAGCGATCTTGCGATGCGTATCCCACGCTCACCAGGCTGTTCGCCGATGGCGGCTATGCCGGACAGAAGCTCGCAGCGGCAATCGCACACATCGACCGGCTGACGATCGAAATCATCAGACGCTCCGATCTGACGGGCTTTGTTATCCTGCCCCGGCGCTGGGTCGTCGAACGCACCCTGGCATGGCTGAACCGGTGCCGTCGCCTCGCCAAGGATTGGGAAGCATCCATCGCATCGTCCGAAGCGTGGATGGTCATCTCATCCATCAGGCGAATGACACGCCGTATTGCCAAGCTCGAATTATGAGTCGGGCTCTTAGGGCGAAACCAGTCATTCGTTTGCGATTTAACAGCTGACCAGTGTTTGCCCAGCCTTGCTTCGCGCATCGCGTCCGCGCCGCTGTGGCACATAATAGGCGGGAATTAGTATATCTCTCAAAATGATGCGCGGGCAGTCATCACGGGCCACTTGTCGAAATGAGGGATCTCAATTCCGCGCAGCGGAATCCCCGCACGATAGGCTTGCCACATCACAGTGGAGTAGGGACAAATAACCTCACTCGCGAGGGCCTCAATATCTTCGTCATCGAAGCCATGGCGTGGCATTATCTCAAGTAGATAGCTTTGTGGGGCGAGCAGCTCAGCAGCAAACGCTCGGCTCGCGATTTGCCGGCGAGTAAATGCCTGAGTCGTTGCACGAGCTTGGCCTGGCTCGGTGGTCCAGGCCATATACAGCCCGGCACAAGCACGAAACCGCCGCTGACGAGCGCTCTTGGCGATTGCGCCGATCCGCGCAGCGGTGTCGAGGCGTTGGACCAATGCGTTGATTCCGTCAGGCCCCGCAGATGCAATCGCACCCTGATCTCCGATGGCGCCGCCGAGCAATTCGGCCACGGCCGTTCTTGGATCCTTCGCCAGCCCTGCATACCCGCGGAGCAACTCAGCGGAAGCATGGCCAGCTACCGCCGGTTTGTCTCCGAGACTGTCCTCGGCCGGCACGCCGAAATAGCTGATATCCGTCTCTGGAAATAGCTTAAGCCGGGCTTCGGCGCCGCGGATCCAAGCGGCGGTGGTGACAAGATCGTCGATCTCAACGATCTCCGAAACATCGTCGAAAAGTTGTTCGGGAATACCGTCTTTGAGAGGCGTGAGATCGATCCCATCAGGATCATAAGGGTCAATGCCGAGCCGTCCGGCGGCGGCACAGTAAGAGGCCTCGCCGGGATTGGAGATCGATTCACTCACGCGGTCCCAGGCCTCCAGGAGGTCACGCCCGCCGTCGCGAGCGTCGCGCACCCTCTCCACAATGGTCTCGACCAAATCCATTAATTCTAGCTCGGTAGCTTCGCGTTCAAGCTGTATAGGCTCCTGCGGCGAAGCGGTAAGAAAAGACACGGTCGAAAACGGATTCTCGAACGAAGCCCAGTCCGTCATGACCGTTCGTGCGCCGCCTGACCAAACCGCAATCGAGGGAAAGGCGAAGCCGCGCATGCCAGAGTCAAGCCGGTGCCGGACACGGAAAGCGTCCGTGACGGTCGGGCGCAGCGGCTCATAAAGCAGCGTCCACCAATTGTTTGCGAGGAACTCTCCCAGCGGCAGCAAGGAGGTGTTGATCGCTTCGCTGTCCGTGCCGCCACGCTTGCTGACATGACGAGTCAGAGTTGCGTCGCCCACTTCGATCCGAAGTCGCGTGACCGACCGGGCCTCGGCATCGTCACTCAAAGATCCGGGCCAGCCGTCGCGGTGAAAAATCAGATCGGAGGTCATGGCAGTGGAAATGGCAAATTGTTGGCCACCTGATAAGAGGTGAGAGGATATGCCTTATACCCTTTTGGAGGCTCGCAAAGCTTGGCTTCGTAGACAATGTCCTCTTCTGGATCGCGGACCCACAATCGAGAGGGCATCACACCCGGGCCCTCCGATACATAGGTTCCTGCACAAAGGGCTTTACGAAGGAGCTTAGTTACCTCGTCGTGCCGGCGTGCCCATTTGCGCGGGCACACCAGGCAGAGAGGATTCTTGAGCTTATCTGCCTCTGCCTGCACAATGTCGGTCGCGCCCGTGCGCGGTGATGCTTTGAGGCCGAACTTAGGAATATCGGTGTGATGCGGGCTGCCGACATATTCGGCACCCTTGCCGAGCGCTTTGCGTTCGTCGTCGTTAAGAACCTCCAAGGCGGGCGGTGCCTTGGGTGGACGAGGCCTGGGTCTTGTAAAGGCCATGTCGGTTGGTCCCTTGCTTCAAGATTCAGCCTCTATGCTAGGGGGCTGGATACGTCAAAGGGATGCCGGGCTTTCCCAGCACACCCGTTTGCTGTGCCGCCCCCCGGCCGACTGACGGCCTTCCCTTGGTGGCTGTCTGGATCTGGGCCCACACTGCGAGCGGGCGACCTAGCCGTGTCGAAGCGCAAATAAATAATCCTCGTGCGAGGAGGGCTCAATCAGCGCCGCGCAGAATGCCGAGAACGGAGCCGGCGCGGAGCGCATCCTAGCGAGCTCGGCAATAGCCCTCGCATACGCGTTCTCATGATCCGCGTCCCCGGTCTCCAACTTTGCGAAAAACCTCTTTGCGTCTTTTTTAAGCTCCGCGATGCGATCGCGAAGTTCCTGGCGTGCGATCACGAATTCTGAATGGTTGATGCTATAGAGCGCGATCGACCGCGACGCTTTTGCGTGCTTGTAGGCTTGCGCCTCGGAGAAGCGTTCCATTGCCTCACCATCGGCCTTAAATGTGATCAGTTCTGGTTCGTGGGCAACGCAGGGGTCCATGAGCAGCGGCTTCTCTGCGGCATGATCTCCCGCATAGGCGCGGTCCACCTCATGCTGGATCGGAAAATGATCGGCCTTACCGCCAGTCTTGCCCGCCTCGACGTCGTGACGCCGGCGGTTCGCCACGATGCAACTGAAACGATAATTGGCCGGCTCGTATGCGAGCCACCAATATCCCTCATGCGGAGGGACCGCTGAAAGCAACTCCGCAACCCGCCCCTTGGGGCGATAATGATCTACGTCGACATCGGTCCCGGTTTGGGGGGCTTCGGTATACCAACATTTTCCATGCGACAATTTACGCAGCTCGGACTTGAGCTCGGACCAGATACGATTGGCGGGATTGCCCAGGATTTGCCTACGCGCGACAGGATCTTCTGCGTTGCTGAGTTCCTCCAGCAGTTTCGCGGCGCGCTCCTTCCAGTTGATGGGATAGGCGATCTTCGTCGGATCATAGTCAATCCGCCGCATCAGGCGCCTCCATCTCCCCTTTGTCGATGAGATCGCGCACGATCCTGGCCGCAACCTCGCGACGCCGCTTTAGCGTCTCCGGATTTTCCTGCGGCAGGCTTGGCGCACGCCCGGCTTCCAGTTCGCTTCGAATCTGGAGATATTCCTGATAGTCGCCGTCCCAGTGCCGAGAGGAGAAGCCGAGCGTCGCGAGCTCTTGGTCGAGGTTGCGAAGCCGCGCCCGGTCCGGTGCATTCAGTTCCCTCTTCTCCGCCAAGGCACGGCGCTGACGAATGAGGTCTTCGGTAGGGGCGTCGAGCGTGGTGTAGAGCCCGAACATGTCGCTCGTCAGGATGCCTGCATAGCCCATGCCTCTGGGGCTCGATGCCGGCTCGGTTGCATGGACCTGCCGGGCCTGATCGCGCCACATGACTTGGATCTGCTCCTTCTCGAGTTCGGCGATGGCCAGCGGATGATGGCTGACCATAAGGAGATGACTGGTGTCGTGGTTGGGGACGAAATCTCGCAGGAAGCCCAAATATTTGGCCGCCCAAGCCGGATTGAGATGCGTGTCGGGTTCGTCAAGGAGGAACAGCGAATCTGCGCCGCCGGTAAATTTGAGCAGCCCAAGCACCGTGAGCAGTTGCTGTTCGCCCTCGCTGAGCTCGCGGAACGACAGGGGAGTGTCGCTGGATTCGACACTGACGGTCACGCGGACCTCAAAGATAATCTCCGAAAGAAGCGTGCTTTCCAGCATTTTGAAGAAGACATCCGGTGACAGGTCGCGGGCGAAGTTCTGCAAACTGGTCAAATCGGCAAGAAACAGATGCATGAAATCATTCTTGACGCCCTGCCCGGTGAGCGAGGTGGTCTCCGGTCGCCGTACCCGCAAAGGCGCCAGTGCGAGCGGATACAGACGGTCGAGAAACTCTCGGACGACGCCGTCAGCACCCCAGAAGCGTTCATTGGGTTTGCGCACCCAGTCGGGTCGCCGCATGACGAAATGCACCGAATCAAGCCCCGTGATTCCCAGATGGACCTTCAAGAAGGCGCGCTCATCCTCGTCCATTTCGCTGAGAAAGAAGGCGAGCAGGACGAACTGGCTATGGATCGGCTTGGCGTAGAATAATGGCCGTATCTCGCCCGACAGATCGATCTGGTTGCGAAGAAGCCGCCGATAGAAGTCCGTCCGATGCCGACGGAAATAATCTTCGAGCCGGTCGCTCGGCCCGGAATAATAGGCGAACAGATATTTTGGCAGAAAGTCAGCCCGGCCATCGCGGGCGCGATGAAGGCGGCGCCTGTTGATCGGCTTGCCGCCCGCCTCAAGCGCCCCGAGTGTCGGCGCGTGGATCGCCTTATACTGTTGGGCCGGCTCGCGATCGGGGTCCGCGTCGATACTGACCCAGACTGTCGATGCGCCGGTGCCGAGGCGATAGATGAGGCGGTAAGAAAAAAGTGGTGCTTCGCCCAGATCAAGATTGCGAAAAATCGCGACCAGTGCTTCGAGAACGTTCGATTTGCCCGAACCATTGCGGCCGACGATGACCGTCATCAGGTTGGTTTCATCGAAATCTATGCGAACGCCTTCAAGGTTCTTGAAACGCGAGCGAATTTCGAGAACGTCAATTTTCATGAGCCGGTCTCTGCGACCGAGAAGAGCTGATCGCCCGAGGTCGACTGGCGGATGCGGCCTGTCGACACAGCGCTCCTCAATTCGAGGAAAAATTGTTCGACCTGAATGATCGACGCATCCTCGGGATAGCCGGCGGCAGCGAAAAGCGCTTGCCCGTCGAGCGGTGTGCTGCTCCGAACGAGCGCCTCGATCAGGGATATTGTTGACATATCGTCCTTACTCACGGCTTTCTTGGCGTGGGGTCGGGCTGCCGTTTCTGCCCGGGCAGGGCGTCGGCGCGGTGTTTGCAGACGCACGATTACGGGGGGACGCTCCCCCTCTACCTGCTCCGAGAGGCGTCCGGCGAGCGCCTCCGCCTCGATCGAGGCGATCAGGTTCTGGGCCTCACCTCGCAATAGGGCGAGTTGGCTAGCGCATGCGCGCAGTTTCACGATCAGGCCCTGCGCGGCGCTGGCGATCCGCTTCTGCTCATCCACAGGCCGTAGCGGAAAATCAAGTTTGGCAAATCGGCCCGCACCAAGATGCGCCAGGTTCGTTGTGATCCTCGCAATCTCACGGAACCGGCCAATCTTCTGGTAGGCGCGAAAGACGAGCAAGGCATAGTCCGGGTCGACAAGGGGACCTGCCCGGAACCGGACCAGCGTGTTGGTGAAAGCGATGTCGGCCGGCTCGCCACGATACATCGCCGCCCGACCGACCAGCTCTAGGCTCTGACCCTCATTGAGCAGGATGTCGCCTGGCATCAATCGATATCGCTCGAACTCGGCATCCTCGAAATGCATCATCATGAGGTCGCTCGCATCGATACGGTCGTCGAGGACATTTGCGACCCGAAGATATGGCCGCATCGATGGACCATTATGCACATCCGGTGATCGTTGCCGGCCGATCTGAACCTCGCCGAGATCCCGGACGCGGGCAGGCGTCGCGTCGCTGTCGAAAACCAGGCTCGCCACGCCGCCGTCTTGGGCCGAGGGTTCTGGCTGGTCGATGATGAGCCCGGCGAGGACCTGCCGCTCGAGCAGCGGGATCGTGTCGCCAAGCCCCGCGAGTTCAGCGTCAATTCCTGCCAGTCGCCCAACCGACCTTTCCATCGCCGCCACGATCCGGTCCTGTTCGGCGCGCGGCGGCAGCGGGACGGGGATCGCTTCCACGTCGGCACGCGTCAGATGCTTCAGACCTGCGCCACCCTTGGCCTGCTTTATCAAGGCGGGCAGGTGCGCGTTGATGGCGGTCCTCACGAACCCGACATTGGCGACATCCGGATCGAAGACGATCTTGAAGATATGCTGGTTCAGGATCGCCGGCCCGCCCGACCAAACATAGGCCCGGAACGAGGTTCCCGGCGTGCCAGACCATGCGAAGAGCAGGTCGCCATCAGCCACCTGGTGCCGTTCGTCCGTCTCGCCCGCAAACCGATTGAACGCGGCCTTGGGGTTTCGCAGATTTTGAATGCGGATGATCGGCAGTCCGGTCGTGGACCAGTCCGATGACTTGAACGCACGGCCGTTGACGAGATCGCTGAACGCACCAAGCGTCGTGGACAGCCAGGTGTCCGGTAGCGTCTTGATCACGGCTCGGCGCGTTCGGTCTTGCCATCGGGTTTGATGGCAAGGGCTTCCACCACGTCGCTGATCTCGCCAGATATCCACTTGAGCGATGCAAGCATGCGCTGAAGGGTTTCGTGAATATCCTCGGGTGCGGCGTCGGCCGCCACGTCGCCACCGGCGTCCAGCCACCCAGTTGCAACCTGATCGCCATGCTCCACGATCTGCTCCCGGCTGAAGCATCGCAGCCGGTCGTCGGCGATCGATGTAAGGCGCGCCCCACTGGCAAGGGCATGGAATGCCGTCTCGAAACCCTCAAGATCCTGGCGGGCAAACGGCCGGCGCTTGTTAAAGCGCGGCAGACCGCTGCGCAGATCATAGGCCCAGACATCGCTAGTTCTGGGTGAGGCTGTATCCTTGCGTTCGAAGAAGAGCACATAGGTGCTGACGTTCTGGGCGTAGAAGATGCCGATCGGCAGCTTCAACACCATGCGAAGATCGCATAGCTCGGTCAGCTCCTCGCGCACCTTTCGCGCGAGCCCCCCCTCGAACATGACATTGTCGGGCACGATCACGGCAGCTCGGCCACCCTGTCGCAGGGCCCGGTATGTATGCTGGAGGAATTGCAGCTGACGGTTCGACGTGGAATGCGCGATATCCTCGCGCGCGCTCCGCATGCCGGCGGAGCGCGTTCCGAAAGGCGGATTGGCCAGGATGACGTCGGCTTGGCCGAGCCTGTCGGCATCGGTGGTAAGTGTGTCGCCAAGATGGATGTCCGCCTTCATGCCGTGCAGGAAGGCATTCATCAGACACAGGCGGCGCGTGCCACGCTCAATTTCCATCCCCTCGTACCGCGGCGGATTGGCCCGGTAGGCGTGGTCGCCGTGCCGGTTGCGAACGAAATGATCGGCGCTGATCAGGAATCCGCCGGTCCCAGCCGAGGGATCCTGGATGACGTCTCCCAGACCTGGCTGGGTGCAGGCAACCATGCTGTCGACTAAAGCCCGGGGCGTAAAGTACTGGCCCGCACCCGAGCGCGTGTCCTCGGAATTTTTTGCCAGCAAGCCCTCGTAGACGACGCCGATCGCATCCGCGCTTAGCGAATGCCAGTTCAAGGCGTCGATACCAGCAATGACGGCTTTCAGATTCTCGGAGTGCGAGAAGACCGTCGTCGGGAATGTGTAGATCGATTGGACCAGCGCGGACTCGGCCGCCGCCCCCAGATGGGTCAGGAATTCCTGGTAAAAGCCGAGAAGGTTGGGGCCATCATAGCGCACCAGTTCGGACCAGCGATAACCTTTGGGCAGCAGGGAGTCCGCTCCGGTTTCCTCGGCCAGTTTCAGGAACAGCAGATAGGTGAGTTCGGAGATGTACTGGTTATAGCCTACGCCGTCCCCACGCAGGATATTGCAGAGCGACCATAAGCGGGCGACAAATCCGCGGGTGGCGTCGCCGTCGATTTTAGCGAGCGTTTTGCTGGAAACAGAAATCGGGATCTCGGTCATTATCACACTGGTCCGGGAGCTTTGATGCGCCCGGCGGGGGGGATATCGAAGCGACGAGAGGGTGGCAACAGAGCGCTCAAAATTGGTTTCTGCTATGGCAAACGGCCGCCCCAGATTAAGCGCGGCAGCTGCAATAAGCCGCGTCTCTTTCTCGGCCGAATGTCGGGTGCTGGCAGAACCGGACGTTCGAGCTGCCCCGCCGGATCGGCCGCTTTGTCCCACTTTTCGTCGATCCGTGTCCTCGATATGTCGCTTCCGGCGAGCGGGTAAGTCTACATGAATGAACGACCGAAGCTGGGAAGCGAGCAGGGCGGCCTGAACGTCCACTTGTGGGTCCTCCTCACCACATGCGGCGAACGCCATCGCCCCCCCAGTTAAGCTGAAGGGACGATGGCCATAACTCACGCGGTGGCGCCGCCATCGATGTTGAGCGTAGTGCCGGTGATGTAGCTCGCATCCGGGCCAGCAAGGAACGCCACCGCGC
>Ga0265798_10005324_pt1 | contig 17387 bp, 20 predicted proteins | sample P3T30metagenome_FD_192430 | JGI IMG/M metagenome (GOLD analysis project Ga0265798, IMG submission 192430) | Plant litter microbial communities from East Loma Ridge, Irvine, California - P3 T30 | ecosystem: Environmental > Terrestrial > Plant litter > Unclassified | place: USA: California... | reverse complement strand
ACGATCGCGCGCGCGACACGTCGCGACTTGGGCTCGTCGCCATATTGATACAGCACGTCGGCGATCTCGTTCTCGTCCGCCTCGTTGACGAAGTCCGCCGCCGACATGCCGGCCTGCGCCATTCGCATGTCGAGCGGGCCATCCGACTGGAACGAAAAGCCGCGCTCGGCCTGGTCGAGCTGCATCGACGACACGCCGATATCGAGCGTCACGCCATCGACCGGGGCAAGGCCACGCGACTCAAGTTCGGACGCCATCGCCGAGAAATCCGCGGCGATCAGCGTCAGGCCTTCTTCGGCTTCTTCCATCGCGCGACCATTGGCGATCGCGTCGGGATCGCGATCGAACGCGACGATCCGCGCGCCCGACTTGAGCAACGCCAGCGTATAGCCGCCCGCGCCGAACGTGCCGTCGACCATCGTCTCGCCGGGCTCGGGGGAAAGCGCGGCAAGGACTTCGTCGAGCAGGACCGGGATATGCGGAGCGTCAGGCGAGCTCACAGCTGCACCCCCTTCTCGGCCATGTAGAAGCGCGCCATCTCCTTGACGACGGGGGGCATGCCGTCGGTGGCGATCAGCGTCGCGGGATCCCAGATCTCGATATAATCGAGCACGCCGTAGAAGAACGCATGCCCCTTGATGCCCGCATAGAAGCGCGGGAACGCGGGCATGATGAAGCGCCCGGAGCCGTCGAACGGCACCGCTTCGCCGGACGCGGCGGCGCGCTTGATGTTGTAGTCGTATTCGCCGTTCTCGGCAGGATTCTCGGATTCGCGGCGATCGAGGCGCTCGGCGAGGATGTCGACGTAACCGGGATCATACGCGACCAGGCAGCGATTCTTCTGATGCGCGCCGATGATGATGGTCCCGCCGTCCTTGCCGTTCGCCTTGGGCGCATTTGCCGAGAGCGTGGTGCGGAGCGCCGAGGGGATGGCTACCCGGCCCTTGTCGTCGACAAGGCCGATACCGTCTCCTTGATAGCGACCCCGTACCGACACGCCAAAACCCTTCGAACTGGCGCACATGATTCATCGTCCCGAGCCACGACCCTCGTCGCGCCTCGACCGCAGCAATCGCCGACGGTGAAACATGCCCCTGTATTAATCTCCATCTACCATAGCAGACTGGGGACGCAACGGGATTTTTGGGGATTGGACGGAATCAGCGATAGGTTTCGTCGACCAAATCGGGGAAAATTGCACCCCACAACGCGGATTAACGCGCCATTAGGGACGTTAGGCTGGGGAATTCCGGGGATCAGGCACAATTGGCGGTTCGAACGGGCAGCCTCGACGGGCACGCGCAAATGTTCGCCGCGGCATGGATCGTGTCCGGCGATGTGCAACCAGCGATGTGCAATCAACGGCAGCAATCGGCCTCAGCGAGTCGGGGATTGACCATTTGCACTGGGAGCTACGCCCATTTCGGCCAGGGGTTCGGTAGGATCGGCGGCGTCCACGCTGTTCGTCACACCCATGTTGGCCACCACGTCTGGCTGGGCAGCCCCTACCGCCGCGACCGGCCGCTCGCGGCTTGCAGAGCCGATGATCGCGCTGGCCAGCCCGATCAAAAGCACCACGGCCGCAAGGCCGATCAGGCCGACCTTGATGCGCTGCATGCGCTGATAGGGATCGTTGGGCGACTTCATCTTGTCGCGTTCCGATACCCGACCATCGTCCCGCTGTCGATTCTCGACGCAGGCCGGCTCAAGTCAGACCCTTCGCTGTGCGCCATTCGGGATCGTACAGCGTCGACAGATACCGGAATCCGGTATCGCACAGGATCGTTGCGATGCGCTTTCCCGGACCCAGATGTCGCGCCAGCGCAACCGCTCCCGCGACGTTGATACCCGACGACAAGCCGAGGCAGAGTCCTTCGTCGTCGAGCAATCGGCGGACCCAGGCATACCCCTCCTCGTCCGAAATCCGGAACTGGGTGTCGATCGGCGCGCCTTCGAGGTTGGCGGTGATTCGCCCCTGCCCGATCCCCTCGGCGACCGACGATCCCTCGGACTTAAGTTCGCCGTGTGCGTAGTAATTGTAGAGTGCCGCGCCATGCGGGTCGCTGAGCGCGATGCAGACCGTCTCGTCCTTGGCCTTCAGCCCCAGCCCGACGCCGGCGATCGTCCCGCCGGTGCCGGCTGCACAGGTAAAGCCATCAACCCGGCCCTCCATCTGCGCCCAGATTTCCTCGGCGGTGCCGACGATATGCGCGCGGCGGTTGGCGATATTGTCGAACTGGTTCGCCCAGATCGCGCCCGGCGTCTCGTCGGCGATCCGGCGCGAGGTATGGACGAAATGGCACGGCGACGAGAACGCCGCCGCAGGCACCAGCACCAGTTCGGCCCCCAGAGCCCTGAGCGTGTCCATCTTCTCCCGGCTCTGCGTCTCCGGCATGACGATGATCGTCTTGTAGCCCTTGGCGTTGGCGACCAGCGCTAAACCGATACCGGTGTTGCCCGCGGTCCCCTCGACGATCGTGCCGCCGGGCTGGAGCAGACCCCGCTCCTCCGCATCCTCGACGATGAACAGCGCCGCGCGATCCTTGACCGACGCTCCGGGATTGGCGAATTCGCACTTTCCGAAGATATCGCAGCCCGTTGCGTCGCTCGGTCCCTTCAGTCGAACGAGCGGGGTATTGCCGATCAGGGCGAGCGTATCAGATGTCGTGTGCATCGCCGACAAATGGCGCTGCCATCCGCCGCGGGCAACCCATCGAAAGTTTTGCGTACTAAACACGATACGCCACGCCGACAGGTCGTGCCGAACGCCTCTCGCGCAAACCCATAACGTGCTTCCAGGGTGGATTGATCCATGTTAGCCTCACTCCCTGTCCGAGTCGCGGCCAAGAAAGGGGCTATCGGTCATGAAAAACTACGAACATGCGCTGTCGTTGCTGGAGGAAGCAACGCGGATCATGCTCGCTGTCGGCGACACGCTGGTCGCCGCGCACATCGCGACACCGATCGACGTCATCGAAACGCGTCTCACCGCGTTGCGTGGTATGCAGAAGCCCTGATCCTCGTCCGGCACGCGCTCGACATGCCGCGCGCCCTGCGCAGCCCGTCAGCAAGACGACCTGTTCGTCGTCCGGGGATGCGATGGTAGCGCTTAAACCTTGACGCCCTATGCTGCATGCGCGAAGCGAGGTTCCGCTATGAAGATCATCCCCATCACCGCCGTTGCCGCGCTGCTTGTGCTGGCTGCCTGCAACTCCAAGCCAGCCTCGCCAGAGGTGGTCGACACCAATCCCGATCCGATGGCGAACACGCTCGCGAACGCCGCGCCGGTCGAACTGCCGCCCGCGATAAAGTCGGAAAAGACGTTGCGTTGCAAGGACAACAGCCTGTTGTACGTGACGTTCTTCCAAGGCGACAAGCAGGCCGTGGTCCGCACCAAGCAGGACGGCACGCCGACCACGCTGAAGTCGGACGTCGCCGGTTCGCCGAAGACCGCCGAGGGCGGCTGGTCGATGACCGGCAACGAGGACAGCGTCACGCTGACCCGTCCGGGCAAGTCGGCGCAGATCTGCCACGCATAAGGCTCGATCGGCCAATATTTTGGCGTGAACGGTTCCAGAAACGGCCGGCGGTTTTTCCGCCGGCCGTTTTTCTTTGTGTCGTGCACCCTTGCCCGGACGCCGCCGGCCCGGCACCGTATGATCCATGGCAACACTAGCGATATACAGCCTGAAGGGCGGCGTCGGTAAGACGACGCTCGCCGTGAACCTCGCCTGGTGCGCCGCCGGGCTGTCGGCCAGACGTACACTGCTGTGGGATCTCGACCCGCAGGCCGCCGCGACCTGGGTGCTCGGGGGGCCGGGCAAGGTCGACCAGGCGCAGGCGATGTTCTCGAAGGACATCGCCGTCGCCAAGCAGGCACGGCCGACCGCATATCCGCAGCTCGACCTGATCGCCGCCGATGCGTCGCTCCGCGGGCTCGACCAGCTGTTCCACGATCTCGACAAGAAGAAGCGCCTCGCCAAACTGGTGTCCGACCTCGCCGGCTACGACCGCGTCATCCTCGACTGCCCGCCCGGCCTGACCGAGACCGCGGATCAGGTCATGCGCGCCGCCGACCTGATCGTCATCCCGGTCATCCCCTCCCCGCTGTCGACTCGTGCCTATGATGCCGTCGTCGCGCACCTCGGCGGCCGGACGCCGCTGCTGCCGGTCCATGTCATGGTCGACAAGCGCCGCGCGCTGCATGCCGAGGCGCTGGCCATGCATCCCGACTGGCCGGTGATCCCGATGGCAAGCGGGATCGAGGCGATGGCATCGCGGCGCGCACCGGTCGGCGTCTTCTTGCCAAAGTCGTCGGCGGCGCGCGCGTTCGCCGATTTGTGGCGGCGGATCGAACAACGGCTGGCCGCATGAGCGAGGGTCTCGATCCAAAAAATGGGCTCGACCCGCAGCTCGTCCTCGGCGCCTACTCGGTCGGCGTCTTTCCCATGGCCGACAGCCGCGATGCCGCCAGCGTCTACTGGGTCGAGCCGCGTCGCCGCGCCGTGCTGCCGCTCGATTCGTTCAGGCTCTCGCGATCGTTGCGCAAGACGATCGTCGCGGATCGGTTTCAGGTCACCGTCGATACCGCATTCGAGCCAATTCTCCGGCTCTGCGCCGAAAGCGTCGCTGGCCGGCCCGAGACCTGGATCAACGCGAGTATCGAACGCGTCTTTACGACGCTGCACGCGATGGGCTTCGCACATTCGGTCGAATGCTGGGACGGCGGCAAGCTGGTCGGCGGGCTCTATGGACTCGCGCTCGGCCGTGCGTTCTTCGGCGAGAGCATGGTCAGCCGCGCGACCGACGCGTCGAAGGTCGCGCTCGCGCATCTAGTCGCGCGGCTACGCGTCGGTGGGTTCACGCTGCTAGACTGTCAGTTCCAGACCTCGCACCTCGCCTCGCTCGGCGCGGTGGAAATCGATCGCTCGGATTACGTTGCGTTGCTGGCCGCGTCACTCGACGGTGCGCTCGGCGCATCGGCTGCTGCGGGCGTGGCGTCGGCCGGCGACTTCCGCGCGCTCGATCGCTTGGCGGGCAAGGCCTCCGCATCGGGCGCGGTATCGGGCCCGGTCGCAGGGAACGTCATCGCGCAGCTCTTGGTCCAAACGTCGTAGACCGGGTGCTGCACCGCGTTCAGCGCGGGGCGTTCCTTGTAGAGCCAACCTGAAAACGTCCGGCGCCAGTGCGTGTCGACGCCACGCACCAGCACCTGGACGAACGCGCCGGTCAGTTGCTCCTGCTCCCACGGCGCGGTCTGTTCGCAGGCGCGCAGCCGCAGCACCACATCGCCCATCCGCGTCGCCTGACCGGGCTTCAGCGTAACGTCGTGCGTTTCGCCATTTCGCTTGTTCAGGATGCCGATCACCGCAACGCGTTGCGCCATCGGCGTTCCGCCATTCGCTATCGCCGCCGCCCCGGTATCGATCGTTTCGACGGAGGAACTCGCCGACTCGTCCGCCATCGGCAGATCCTGCTGGACGACCCCGGCAGGCTTATTCGGCGTCTGCAACGCGCGATAGCCGAACCAGCCGCCGATCCCCAGCACCGCGACCAGCACGGCCGCGGCAAGCCAGCGCAAATTCACCCTTCGGGGACCCAGGCTTCGTAGTCACCGGTGGCCGCCGCACGCGTTCCGCCCTTTTCGAGCGCACCCGAAGGCCGATACGCGAGCGCGGTACCGGTCATGTTGGGAATCGCAGGCCTCTGCCAAGCGCGAACCGGGGGCAAAGCGCGCTCGGGAACGTCGTCGACCTGATGATGCAACCAGCTGAACCACGCGGGCGGGACTCGGCTGGCGTCAGTCGCGCCCTGATAGATCACCCAGCGACGCGGGTTGCCGGCGGTATCCTTGCCGCCCTCGTAATAGACGTTGCCAAGCGCGTCCTCGCCCTTCTTCGCCATGCTGCGCAAGCCGAATTTGGTGCCGAGGGTGGCGCCGTTCCACCACGTGAAAGTCGATGCGAGAAAGCCCATGCCGGTGCGCTTAACCCGAGTGAGGGCGGGCTTCAACCATGATGATGGCCGAGGTCAGGCGAAGCCTCGCTTCCTGTGTAATTCGAGAGGCGTGCCGGTGCTTACCTTTTGCAGAAGGGATGTGCCGGCGTTCGACCGGCATGCCGCTCCCCCTTGTTCTCCCGCAAAAGAGGGAACCCAGTCTGGTCCCCGCCTTTGCGGGGAAACGTGTTACCCGCGTAGAGACGCAGCTTTCCCCATCACAGCCCGGCTCGGCGATCCGGCAGCCCCTACCGCGCTACTTCGCGCTCTCGTCCCAGGTTACGCGATCACCCTCGGCGATCCCCAATTCCGCAGACCGTCCACCCATCAGTTCCAGCACCGCGCCGACCGGTTCGCCCGACGGGATCGGCGCCTCGGAAAACGGTACGGTGTTGTCCGCGATCCGGGCGATCGTCCGGTCTGCACGGATGTAGAGAATGTCGAGCGGACTCGGCGTGTTCTTCATCCAGAAGTTCGCGTTCACCGGAGCGCCGCCGTCCGCCGGATAGGGCCAGAACAACATCCCGCCATCGGGTTTAAGATCGGTCCGGTACATCAGCCCGCGTTCCTGTTCGGCCGCCGTCTTCGCGCGCTCGACGACGAACACATGCGGGCCGTTCGCGCTTTTGATCGTGAGCGTAAGCACCGGGGCATTCTCGGTCTTGGTATCGGCATGCATGTACGCGATCCCGCCCGCTCCCGCTCCGCCAACCAGAACCGCGGCCAGACCGGCCTTGGCAAGTACGCTCATTACAAACCCTCTTCGACCACGACCGCCAGCGGCCCCTTCCGTCCTGCGACGACCCGCGCGCGCAGCGGTTGGTCGGGCTCGACCGATTCGATCCCTGCGCGGCGCAGCGTCTCCATATGGACGAATATATCGCTGCCGTCTGCGCTACGGACGAGAAAGCCATAGCCTTTGAGGCGGTTAAACCATTTGACGACGACCGGCTCGAACGGCCCAGCGGCATCGATCATCGCGATCGGATCGACCCGATCCGGCGACGATGTCGACGTCCGCTCCACCTCGGCGACGGCGTTGGTCATGTCGATCGAGACGATCTCGCGTGCCTGAAACCCTCGACCACGCTGAACCGACAGGGTTTCGATTCGTGCGCCCTCGGGCAGGCTGCGGCGGCCATGAGGCTGCAGGACGGAAAAATGGACTAGGATATCGCCAACGCTATCGTCATCCGCGACGGCGAAGCCGAACCCGCGGGTCACGTCGAACCACTTGATGACGCCGCCGATCGCACGCACATCGACGCCGCCGACAAGTCCGGCCAATAGTCCCCCGTTGTCGATGGTGGCTTCGATCGCAGTTTCGATCGGCATTTCTGCCCCTGTTTGCGTCACTATACGCATCATTACACCCCTAGCCGCCTAGCTAGCACGCTTCGTCGCAATCGCAACGAATCCATGACGGACATCACTCGAAATCGGATGCTTCTACAACAGACGACGGCGGGGCGGCGACGATCCGGCGTGCCAGATCGAAACGGTGACCGGCGCGAAGCATTGCCGCAAGTTGCTTCTCGTGCAGTTTTCGGTCCCCGTGCCTATCGCCGTCCCCGCTGCCGTACGGGCCGATCCGCTTGCGACGTGCGAACGCCAGCGCCGATTCGACCGCGCGGTCGGCAATCGCCGGCGCGACCGAGTCCGCATCGCTTTCGTCGATACCCGCTTCGCGAAATGCGCCCGCGACACGTCGTGCCCCCAGTCCCCGCCGCTGCATCGCCGCCGCGCGCTGCTCGGCAAAGGCCCGGTCGTCGACATAGCCGAGCTCGGCCATAGTTTGCGCCAACTCGGCAGGGTTGGCGGCGGCGCCGGCAGCCTCGTCGGCCCAGCCGCGTTCGCGGATCTTGCGGTTGAGGTAATCGGTCAGTCGTCCCCGCGTCGTCGCGAACCGTTCGACGTAGCGGAGCGCCAAACGTTCGAGCGCGGCGGCATCGAGTGGTTTGGGCGCGGGCCGTTCGCGCGATCGGCTCTTGTCCTGGCCTTTGCCCCACCCGCCGCGTTTCGCCGTGCCACGACCATCCGTCGAGCGACTGTTGTCGGAGTCGCTAGCGTCCCGTTGGGGGTCGAGGGCATCGTCATCGTCGTCCACGCCATCATTGTGCCACACTGACACCCGAAGTTGAACGGCTAGACTAGAGATAGGCGTGGTGTGTTCGATCGCCGCGACGGAGCAAGGCAGGAACTGCGATGACGACCGAAACGGTAACGACCGACACGGCCACCACCGACGGCAAGCACGGCCAGACCGTAGCGGCCCCTGTCGCCACGCCGACCGCAGACGCCCTGCCGCGCCGCTTCGCTGATTTCGGCACGCTGGGCGAAGCCCTCGACTACGCCGCGAGCGGTAACCGTGGTCTTAATTTTCACGACGCGCGTGGCACTTTGTCGCAACCTTATCCTTACAGCCAGCTCCGTACCGACGCGCGTGCGATGGCGGATCGCCTGATCGCCGCCGGTGTTGCCCCCGCCGATCGCATCGCGCTGGTCGCGGAGACCGGCCCCGAGTTCGCCGCATTGTTCTTCGGCGTCGTCTATGCCGGCGCATGGCCCGTGCCGTTGCCGTTGCCGACCTCGTTCGGCGGCCGCGATTCGTACATCGAACAGCTTCGCGTCCAGCTTGAAAGCTGCGACCCAAAAATGCTGATCTTCCCGCCCGAACTCGCGCAGATGGCGGGCGAGGCCGCGCGCCTGTCTGGCACCATCGGGATCGACTGGTCCGAGTTCGCGACGCGCGAGGCGCCTGCTGCAACGCTCCCCGAAGCGAAGCCGGACGACATCGCATATCTGCAATATTCGAGCGGCTCGACGCGCTTCCCGCACGGCGTCATTATTACCCATGCGGCGCTGCTCAACAATCTGGCCGCGCATAGCCACGGCATGGAAGTCTGCGACACCGATCGCTGTGTCTCCTGGTTGCCCTGGTATCACGACATGGGCCTGGTCGGCTGCTTCCTGTCGCCGATCGCCAACCAGGTCTCGACCGACTACCTCAAGACCGAGGATTTCGCGCGCCGCCCGCTCGCATGGCTCGATCTGATCAGCCGTAACGAGGGCACGACGCTCAGCTATTCGCCGACCTTCGGCTACGATATCTGCGCGCGCCGCATGTCGTCGCAGACCAAGGCAAGCGACCGCTTCGACCTGTCGCGCTGGCGTGTTGCGGGCAACGGCGCCGACATGATCCGCCCGGACGTGATGCAGTCGTTCGTCGACGCGTTCGCCGATGCGGGCTTCAAGGCCAGCGCGTTCCTGCCGAGCTATGGCCTTGCCGAAGCGACGCTCGCCGTCTCGCTGATGCCGCCGGGCGAAGGCATCCGCGTCGAACTCGTCGAGGAAACACAGCTTTCGGGTGGCTCGCGTGGCGGTGACCGTCCTCAGCGCTACCGGGCGATCGTCAACTGCGGCAAGCCGGTCCGCGACATGAAGATCGAGATCCGCGAAGAGGACGGCACCCCCCTCCCCGAGCGCGCGATCGGCAAGGTCTGGTGCAGCGGCAAGTCGGTGATGGTCGGCTATTTCCGCGACGACGCGGCGACCGAGGCGTGCATGGCGGACGGTTGGCTCGATACCGGCGACATGGGCTATATGTCGGACGGCTACATCTACATCGTCGGCCGCGCCAAGGACATGATTATCGTCAACGGCAAGAACCACTGGCCGCAGGACATCGAATGGGCGGTGGAACAGCTCCCCGGCTTCAAGGCCGGCGACATCGCCGCGTTCGCGATCACGACGCCCGGCGGCGAGGAAACCCCCGCCGTATTGGTCCAGTGCCGCAGCTCCGACGAAGCCGAACGCCTGCGCCTGCGCGACGAGATCCGCGAGCGCGTCCGTTCGGTGACGGGTATGAACTGCCTGATCGAACTGATCCCGCCGCGGACGCTACCACGCACCTCGTCGGGCAAGCTCAGCCGGGCTAAGGCTCGCAACCTTTATCTCAGCGGCGATATCAAACCATACGATATCGCAGCCTGAGATAGCGCCTCGATTGCGACGCTCTGCGGTTCTTAGTTGGGCATAACGCGCCGGTAGGACAGAGATCCGCGATGAATCGTGATATCGGCGACGGTACGCCAACAGTCTGCTAACTAAAGCTTATTAGGGTTCGCTCCGTGAGCATCAAAACCCCTTCACCGTTGCGCGGGATCGCAGTCACGCTTCCCTTGTTGTTAGGTCTGCGCGACGGCTCCGATCCGGTCGAATGGAGCCGGATCCGGACTGCGCAACTGCACGGCGGGCGCAGGATGGCGCTGGTGATGCTCGCAGCGAACGGTATCGCCGCAACCGCCACGGCGCTGCTAGTCGACGACACGTCGCCGCAATGGCAGATCGCCAGCTGGATCGGCGTGCTGCTGCTCGTCGTCGGCGGCATCGCAGCCCGGCGCCTCAGGGCACCCCAACTCGGCGATAGCCAGATCGCGCTGCGCGATGTCCGCAACACCGGCTGGGAAGGCTTGCTGCTGGCGCTGGCATGGTCGACCGTACCCGTGCTGTTCTGTACCCATGCGCCGTCCGGGACGACCGCGGGTCTGGGGCTGACCCTGTGCGCACTAATGACCGGCGCGGCGTTCGCGATGGCGCCGCTGACGCTCGGAACCTTGGTCTTCCTCGGATATCTTGGCAGTGCTGTCACGCTCCAGCTAGCGATGGCAGGCACGATCGCGGCCTCGGTCGGCGTGTTCGTCTTCACCCTGTTGCTGATGCTGGTCTGCGTCAGCCGCGCGCGGACGCTGATGCTGCTCCACGCCAGCGAGATGGCGCTCGACGAGCGCGACGAGACCGTCAGCCTGCTGCTGCGCGAGTTCGAGGAGACCGGCGCCGACTGGCTGTGGGAGACCGATGCCGCACGCCGCATCGTCCGCGCCTCGCCGCGTTTCGCGTTCGCCGCCGGCCTCGATCCAGGCAGCATCGACGGCATGCCGTTGCTCCAGCTGCTCGCCGGGCCGACTTGGGAGACCGGCGATTTCGCCACCGGATTGCGCACGCTCGCCGACAAGATGAAGAAACGCGAGAGTTTTCGCGACCTGCGCCTGCCCGTGCAGATCAAGGGCGAAGACCGCTGGTGGGAGATCGCGGCCTCGCCGCGGTTCGACGACCGCGGCATGTTCAGCGGGTTCCGCGGGGTCGGCTCCGACATCACCGAACAGCGCAAGTCGGTCGACAAGATCAACCGGATGGCACGCTTCGACACGCTCACCGGGTTGCCCAACCGGCTGATGGTCAACGAAACACTGGTCCGGACGATCGGCGAGGCCGGCCAATGGGGCGGCCGGTACGCGTTCATGATGCTCGACCTCGACCGGTTCAAGGCGGTCAACGACACGCTTGGCCATCCGTTCGGCGATCGCTTGCTGAGCCGCGTCTCCGAACGGCTGAGCCAGTTGATGACCGACAACGAACTGTGCGGCAGGCTCGGCGGTGACGAGTTCGCGGTCATCGTCCGCGACGCCAGCGATCAGGTCGCCCTCGAATCGCTCGCCCAGCGGATCATCGACTCGCTGTCGCTCCCCTACGAGATGGACGCGCACACGCTCTACATCGGTGCCAGCATCGGCCTCGCGGTCGGTCCGCGCGATGGCCGGACCGCGGAAATGCTCATCCGTTCGGCCGATCTCGCCTTGTACCGCGCCAAGGATGCCGGTCGCGGCGTCTACCGCAGCTACGAACCGGCGCTTCACGTTCAGGCCGAAGAGCGCCGCGTCCTCGAAATCGCGCTGCGCACCGCGGTCGAGAATGGCGAGATGCATCTCGTCTACCAGCCCGTCGTCGACGCCGAAACCGGCGTCCTACTGGGTTTCGAGGCGTTGCTGCGCTGGCACAGCCCGGAATTCGGCATCGTGTCGCCCGACAAGTTCATCCCGCTCGCCGAGGAAACCCGGCTGATCGCCAATATCGGCGCCTGGGTATTGCGCACCGCGTGCGAGGAAGCTGCGCGCTGGCCATCGGTGATCCGGATCGCGGTGAACGTATCGCCCGACCAGTTGCAGAACCCCGGGTTCGTGACGACCGTCACCGGCGCGCTCGCCAGCTCCGGCCTGTCCGCCGAACGGCTCGAGCTCGAAGTGACCGAGAGCGTGTTCATGCATGAAGGGCTGGGCGTCGCCAAGGTCCTCGAACGCGTCCTCGATCTCGGTGTGCGGCTCAGCCTCGACGATTTCGGCACCGGCTATTCGTCGCTCGGCTATCTCAGCCGGACGCGGTTCTCATCGATCAAGATCGATCGCAGCTTCGTCCAGGACGCGGCCAAGGGGATGCGCGAGGCGATCGCGATCATTCGTGCGGTCGTCGCGCTGGCCGAGAGCCTCGGCATGGCGACCACTGCCGAGGGCGTCGAGACCGAGGCCGAACACCGGATGGTCCGGCAATTCGGCTGCACCAAGGTTCAGGGCTATTATTTCGGTCGCCCGCTTCCGGTCGAGGAAGCCCGCGCGCTGGCCAACCGCGGTTGGCAAAAGTCGGCGGCCGCCTGATCCGACAGCCGCCATCGACTGCCAACCCCGATACCGACCGTAATCTCCAACCGCGCTTACCGGCGGCGCTCCCGCCCACCGAAACTGACGAGGCTCTCGGCGCCATCTGCCGACAGCGCCGACACGCCGACGAACGTGTCGTCGACCGGCACCTGGACCAGCACCGTCTGCGTGCCCGTCACGTCGCGGACATCGGTCCAGCCCTGCGAATCGTTGCGGCGCCACCGGATGCGGTAGCGTGCGGCGCCCGGCACGGCAGTCCATTTGACCGTCGTATCGCGTGACAAGGCACCCGCGATCGATACGTCTTCGGGCGCCGCCGGCGCGGCGGCAATCTGCGCGATCGTCGCGACGTTGATCGCCGTCACCTTGGCCAGATACGGAAAATCCATGCCCTCGATCGTGTCGCCGTAGACGACACCTTTTTCGGTGCGCAGATCCTGATGCTGGCGATCCCAGTTCTCGGCCGCGACCGAGAACCGTACCGCGGGATAGCCGAGCTTTAGAAACGGTTCGTGATCGCCACCGCGACCGAATCGATCCGGTCGCCGATCGATCATCACGTCGAGCCCGCCCGGAATGCCGCCGGCGATCCCGTCGATCGCCTTGGCCAGCGCGCGACTCGGGCCATCGTCCTCGCCGCCCTCCGCACGCCGTCCCTGTTGCGCAACCATGTCTTCCGATGCGCGAATGCCTTCGGAGAACACGCGCACCTTGTCCGCGACCCGGACGCCACCCTGACCGACCGTGTTGCCGACGATGTCGTTGTTGAGCATCGCCGACACCTGCCAGCCGCGCGCCTTCGCCGTATCGGCGAGCAGTTCGGCGCCCCACAAGCCCTGTTCTTCGCCCGAGAACACCGCGTAGACGATCGTCGCGTCGAACTGACGTTGCGACAGCAACCGCGCAGCCTCGATGACCAGCGCCACGCCCGAGGCATTGTCGTTCGCGCCCGGCGCATCGGAGGTCGCATTCATGACATCGGTCACGCGGCTGTCGATATGTGCGCCGACGATCACCACCCGGTTCGGATCGCGGCCCTTCTGGATCCCCAGGACGTCTTCTACCACCACGCCGGTCGGTGCCCGCGGACCGGTGAAACGTCGCGAAATCCGGTCGACCGTGATGCACCCGCCGCACGATGCACCGATCTCCGTAAAGCGGCGCGCTGCCCAGGTCCGGGCGGCGCCGATACCGCGTTTGGGGTCGGTCGTTATCGACGCTGTATGGCGTGTGCCGAAATCGACCATCGTTTCCACGTCCGCCTTCAATCGGGTTGCAGAGGGCTTCGCCGAGGTAGCGGATTGGGTCGCAGGTGGGGGCGCGAGCGGGGCGGCGGCTGCGAGAAGCAGCGGAACGATAAGGGTCGACATGGAATGATCGTGCCCGGATCGCAGGCACGCCTCAAGTGTTTAATATCTCCGAGACGAACCAGTTGAAACTGGAATTCAGCTGAAGATCACTTTCGGCGGAATCGATAAATCGCACGAACATGATTCAGATTTGATACTTTTTAATCAAATGCGTAGAGGTACTTATCGAAATCCGGGACCGATAGTGATTATAGGCCATTCAATCTCGAATATGGACGGTATCATACAAGCCATCGATGAACCGGTGGCTCGTGTGCTGAAACGTCCGCGCACAGAGCTGATCGGCATGTCGTATACGTCAATCACGCACCCTGAGGATATCGCTCGCAACGTATCGCAGGTCCAGGCTCTTCGTCCAAATGGTCAGTCGCAATCGATCCGCAAGCGATATCTTGGCGGCGATGGCAGTATCATCACGCTCACTGTCCAGGTTTTGCGTATCGGCAGCGGCGAGAGCGGCCATCTCGTCGGCACGATGTCGGCCGCAGCCCCACTCGGCTCGATGATTGCAGGTCCGCGTCACGACGATCGTCTGCCACATAGTCTTTGGCGCCGCGCAAAGGATCTGCTCGCGGTCATGCAAGCACGCGATAAGACGCTGGGCGGCGATCTGTTCGCCGATCATGCCTGGGCGCTGCTGTTGAGCGTCTATGTGGCGGAGGCCGAGAGTCGGATCGCAACGGTCGACTCGGTCGCCAGCCAGCTTGGTCTAAATCGCGCGACCTTGGATCGCTGGATTCGTGTGCTGGAGGCCAAATCGCTGGTCGATCCGCCCGATAGCATGCGCGAAGCACTCCAGCTGACACGCTCCGGCATCGACGATGTCGAACGGCTGTTGTCGACACGATCGCTGATGGACGTCAGCTAAGACGATCGATCGCCTCGCGAGTCAGCGACCCGGGAATGATCATGACGGGGACCGGCAGCGCACCCGCGTCGGTGCCCGCGAAATGCGCGATCAGTTCGCCCGGCGCGCCGATCGCGGCCGCGCCCAGCACCAGGGCGGCGATCTCTGGGTTGGCCGCGATCATCTCGCGGATGATCTTGGGTGCTTCGCCTTCTCGCACGGTAATCGACGGACGAAGGCCGGATTCCTCCAGCAACGTACCCGCGGCGCCGGCGACCAACCCCTCGGCGTGCAACCGCGCTTCCTCCTCGATCGTCGCCTGGACGCCGCCGAACGCGATGAACTCCTGCGGCGGGATGACGGTGAGAATCTCAACGCCGCCGCCGGTCTTTACCGCGCGCCGGGCCGCGAACCGCAACGCGATGCCAGCTTCCGGACTATCGTCGATAACCACCAGATAAATGCGCATTTTAGCCCCCGTTATTGCCGGTAATTGGGCCGAGGCGGGTTGATACGCAAGTGCGCCGGGGTTGACCCGAGCGGGCGAGGGCGCGAGTAGGCATGCCGTTACGTCACGCCCTGGGGAAATCCATGTCGATCGAGATCAAGATGCCTGCGCTGTCCCCGACCATGGAGGAGGGTACCCTCGCCAAATGGTTGATCAAGGAGGGCGACGTCGTGAAATCCGGCGACCTGATGGCCGAGATCGAGACCGACAAGGCGACGATGGAATTCGAAGCCGTCGACGAAGGCACCGTGGTCAAGATCCTCGTCGCCGAGGGTACCGACAACGTGAAGGTCGGCACCGTCATCGCGATCATCGCCGAAGAGGGCGAGGATGTCTCGTCGGTCTCGTCTGCGCCCACCAAGAGCGAGACGCCCGAGCCAGCCGCGAAAGAATCGGAAGCCAAGCCCGACCCCAAGGATCCGAACGACACCGGCAGCGAGTCCAAGCCGGTCGAGCGGACCGAGGCGTCAGCTGAGGATCACGGTCGTCCCGATGATGCTGGCGCGGCCAAGCCCGCTGCCAGCGGTGACCGCGTCAAGGCGAGCCCGCTCGCGCGTCGCCTGGCTGCCGACAAGGGGATCGATCTCGGCGCCGTGTCCGGTTCGGGGCCGAAGGGGCGGATCGTCAAGGCCGACGTCGACAGCGCCAAGCCGGGTGCGGCTCCGGCTCCTGCGAAGACCGAAGCTGCTGCGCCGACCGCTGCTGCGCCCCCCGCGCCTGCTGCAAAGCCTGCGGCCGTCCCGGATATCCCGCACGAGGCGACCAAGCTCAGCAATGTTCGCAAGACGATCGCGCGTCGCCTCACCGAGTCGAAGCAGACCGTCCCGCACATCTACCTGACGGTGAACATCCGTCTCGACGCGCTGCTCAAGCTGCGCGGCGAGTTGAACAAGAGTCTCGAATCGCGCGGCGTGAAGCTGTCGGTCAACGACCTGCTGATCAAGGCGCAGGCCGTCGCGCTGATGCAGGTCCCGACCTGCAACGTGATGTTCACGCCGGACCAGCTAATCACCTTCCAGCGCGCCGACATCTCGGTCGCGGTCAGCACGCCGTCGGGCCTTATCACGCCGATCATCGTCGGTGCCGACACCGCCTCGCTGTCGTCGATCTCAACGCAGATGAAGGACCTTGCGGCACGGGCTCGCGACGGCAAGCTGAAGCCCGAGGAGTACCAGGGCGGTACCGCCTCGATCAGCAACATGGGCATGTTCGGCATCACGCAGTTCGATGCGGTCATCAACCCGCCGCAGGCGATGATCCTCGCGGTCGGCGCAGGCGAGAAGCGTCCATACGTGGTTGGCGACGAACTGACCGTCGCGACCGTCATGTCGGCCACCGGCAGCTTCGACCACCGCGCGATCGACGGTGCGGACGGCGCGCAGTTCATGAAGGCGTTCAAGCATCTCGTCGAGAACCCGCTGGGCATGCTGGCGTAGTCTGACGGACATGGACTTGACCGCCTCCATTCCGTTCGCCCTGAGCGAAGTCGAAGGGCATGAGACTCATGTACCTCGACTGCGCTCGGCACGAACGGTTTAGGGGGGTGTTCGACATGAAGAAGACGACCATCGAGATCCTGCACATCTTCGCAGGTCTCGTCGTCGCAATCGCGATCACCTGGGCGGCGGCATGGTCCTACCCACTCGGGCAGGACGTGATCTGGTCGTGCGGTGCTGCGGCGATGGTGGCGACCATGCTGATGGGCGTGGGACCGCTGCGCCGCGCCCGCCGTCTCGACCAAACGACCCGCAGGAGTGAAGTGTGACCGACCTGCCCCCAACAAGGCGCCGACGATCCGCGTCACCGCAATGCCCGCCGACGCCAACCCGTATGGCGACATCTTCGGCGGCTGGCTGATGGGCCAGATGGATCTCGCTGCCGGCTCGGTCGCGTCCCGGCGTAGCGGCGGCCGTGCTGTGACCATTGCCGCCGATGCCATGAAATTCCACATGCCGGTCGTCGTCGGTGACGAAGTGTCGGTCTATGCCGACCTGAGCGCGGTCGGTCGCACCTCGATGACGATCGAGGTCGAGGCGTGGCGTCGGGCGCGCCACAGCAACGACAGCTGCAAGGTTACCCAGGCGCGCTTCATCTTCGTGGCGGTCGGCGACGATCGCAAACCGCGGCCCGTGCCGCCCGAAACCAACTGAATCGAAGGACTTACCGTGGCTGAT
>Ga0265798_10005323_pt1 | contig 17389 bp, 19 predicted proteins | sample P3T30metagenome_FD_192430 | JGI IMG/M metagenome (GOLD analysis project Ga0265798, IMG submission 192430) | Plant litter microbial communities from East Loma Ridge, Irvine, California - P3 T30 | ecosystem: Environmental > Terrestrial > Plant litter > Unclassified | place: USA: California... | reverse complement strand
GAAACTGCTATATAAAAAAACACTATCGAATTTGCGGGTCTGAGTCAGGCTGATGATAAAATCTTTTTTATTGTAGGAAATCGTCTCGTCGCACGCATATTCAAGCTTAGGATCATAGCGGATGCTGAAGCTTGGTTTGCCACGGAGTGACCGCAAGTAACGTATTACTTCAGGAGGCGTGTGACTCTCGCCCGATTCCAGAATATACCGGGGCATAAAGTCCAGTATCTCAAATGCGTCTGTACCGTTATCGAAGGTGGTACAAAGGATACTGGTATTTTCCAGATACCGTTGTGTAGTTACATATCCCGATTTTGTGATGATCTCGAAACTGCCTCCTTTTTTGTCATCAAGAAGCTTGGCGAAAATAGAAGGTGAGTCAAATTGGGGCAGGCAACACCAATCGACTGAACCACTTTCTGACACCAACGCAGCACTCCTGCAATTGCCGATAATTCCGTAGTTAAGGTTTTTCATAGCATTTCTTTAAGATAAAAAACGATTGTAAATGCTTAAATTACGAAAAATTCAACAAAAACCGGCATGTCAAAAACTATTATTGTTTCAAATCGTTTACCGATCGAGTTTAAAATAACCGGAAATCAGGTACACAGCACGCCAAGTGTCGGAGGTTTGGCAACGGGCCTCAAATCGGTTCATGCCGCTGACAACAGCCTCTGGGTCGGATGGCCTGGCCTGACCAAAGAAGCCATTGGCGATTTCGACGTCGCCATAAATCGAATCGCTTCCGAGGGACGCATGATTAACATTTTTTTAGATAAAGCCGAGGTGCAGGATTTCTATTTTGGGTTCAGCAATAAATCCATCTGGCCGTTGTTCCATTACTTTCTGGAATATACTGCTTATGACCTCAAACATTGGGAAGCCTACCGCCGGGTGAACCAAAAATTTGCAGATCGTATACTTGCCGAAGCCAACGAAGGCGACCGCATTTGGGTTCACGACTACCAACTGATGCTCGTACCGGCCATGGTAAGGGAAAAACGCCCCGACCTTTCTATCGGGTTTTTCCTGCACATCCCATTCCCCGCTTTTGAGATTTTAAGGACGTGTCCGTGGCGCAACGAACTGCTGTCGGGTCTTTTGGGAGCAGATATCATCGGATTCCATACTTACGATTATGTACAACACTTTCTCAATTCAGTAAAACGAATCCTGGGCCATACCGTGAAGTTCAATGAGGTCGCACTGAATGACCGGCTTATTAAGGTAGATTCTTTTCCGATGGGAATCGATTTCGACAGCTTCCACTTCTCCGCGGCAAAATATGCGGTCACCGCCCAGCAATTCCAGTCAGACATGATCACGCGCCTCCAGGATCACCTGAAGCAGTTTCCAAAAAGCAGGCTTGTCCTCTCCATAGACCGTATGGATTATACCAAAGGGATCCCGAACCGCATCAAAGCATTTGAATACTTTCTGGAGCAACATCCGCAATACATCGGCAAAGTCAGGCTTGTCATGCTTGCCGTGCCGTCAAGGCAGGACGTTCCTCAGTACAAGAAGTTGAAGCGGGAAACCGACGAGCTAGTCGGACGCGTAAACGGAAGGTTTGCCACCATCGACTGGACACCCATCTGGTATTTTTACCGTTCGCTTCCTTACGATGACCTCATCGCGCTTTACACCAGTTCGCATGTGGCCATGATCACGCCGCTGAGGGACGGTATGAACTTGGTCGCTAAAGAATATGTGGCGACGAGGGTTGAACAGGACGGCGTACTGATTTTAAGCGAGATGGCCGGCGCGGCTAATGAATTAAGCCAGGCCTTGGTAGTAAATCCTGAAAATTTCGCTCAGCTTTCCGATACACTTCACCAAGCTCTCACTATGCCACGAGAAGAACAACGCCACCGCATGATCGCCATGCAAGAGCGATTGTCAAGATATAATATTGAAAAATGGGCGTCCGAATTTATGAAAGCCTTAAAAAATTCTGCCAGGCTTCCTCTTGAAACCATTACCTGTCAAAAAATCACGCCTGCAATAAAAAAAACGTTGCTACTGGAGTACGAGAGAGCACGCAAAAAACTTGTACTGTTGGATTACGATGGCACACTCGTAGGTTTTCGGGACAATCCGGACGATGCGGTTCCTGATGCCGAACTATACCAATTGCTCGATATGATAAACGCGGACGAGACAACCGAAGTGGCCATTATAAGCGGGCGCAACCGCCAGTTCCTCGAGAGATGGTTCCATAATACCGGGTACACGCTGATATCTGATCATGGCGTCTGGATGCGGCGCACTGGCAGGAAATGGGAGAAGCTCGAAAACCCGAAAACCGATTGGAAAGACAGCATCCGGAACATCATGGAGGATTTCGTGGACAGAACGCCGGGATCATTTGTAGAAGAAAAAGACTTCTCACTGGTTTGGCATTTCCGGAAATCTGACGAGGATCTTGCCGATATCCGGGCACGTGAACTGAAGATCCTCCTGGCCGGAATGGTTGGCGAGCACGGATTGTCGGTACTCGAAGGAAACAAGGTCATCGAAATAAAGAGTGGGCTGGTGAATAAAGGCCGGGCAGTAACACGATTAATCCTGGATGGTGAATTCGATTATGTTCTTGCCGCCGGCGACGATCATACGGATGAATTCATGTTTGCCGAACTTCCGGAGATGGCTCACACTATAAAAATCGGAAGTTCACAGACTGTCGCTAAATACTTTACCGAGAGCCCCGAAGAATTGAGAAAATTAATGCAGCAACTCACTTTAAATTAATGGATATGGAACAGCAACACGAACTTCAAAAAAAAGGCCATTACGGAAAAATGGTCCTGATGCTCGCGATCTCATTCGTGATCATGTATACCGTTATGTTTCTTAATGTTGACGATTCCGCTCACATATATCTGAGCCTTACACGAACCTACATGACACTTTTGATGATCACGCCAATGGCCCTGCTTATGTTGTGGGTCATGCCGATGATGTATCCTGACAAAAAAAGAAACGCGATAATTCAAGGCAGCGCCGTTGTAATTTTTGCACTTTCGCTGTTGGCGTTGCGATCGCAGTCCTTCATAAGCGACAGTCAGTACATGAAGGCTATGATTCCTCACCATTCTTCCGTCATCCTGACAAGCAAGAACGCCAATATCAAAGATCCACGGGTACGCGAGCTCTCGAACAAAATCATACAGTCGCAGGAAGAAGAAATTGCCCGGATGAAAGCATTGCTGGAAGAAGTCGATAAAAACTAGTGCCGTATGTTTGCCATTCCTAAAAACAAGATGAAATTAACGCGTCTCTTTTCCGACTTTTTGAGAATGAGAAATCCATCGGACTCATCCTGATCTGCTGTACATCCTATCGTTGATTCTCTCTAATACGGGTGATGATTGGCTCGATTCCGTACCACAGGATGGGTAATAGCAATTTACCGTAAACTTTATGATTTTGAAGTTTTATTTACTGAATGCCGAACTCTTGACAAGGTCTTTGAAAAGTTTTTTATAGGCTTGACTTACTAACACTTCTGGCGATCGTGACACATAGAAGTCATTATTAGATCGAGGAAGGTATGTGGTTGCGTTAACCTTTTGAAAATATATAGATTTTCCGTTCCTCAAGTCATAAATTTCGATCGAAACGCTGCTCGAATTGAATTTAGCTCCACTATCAAGTTGAGGATTACTCTTCTGAAAAGCTCCCAAATCTCTTTCCACAGTACCAGATATGTTTACTAAATAATTGTATTTGTAGAATTTTGTTATCTCTATAATTTGAGAATTATTGGGATGGGATAAATTCATGGGTCCCAACATTTGGGTGGCTAACTCCTCCTCCGGAAATACTGCACGGGTACCCAATTTTGTGGAAAAATCATTTTTAACGAGTGATTTCAACTTTTCCTGAATAGCCGGAATACCATTAACGTTTATCAGCCAATCTCCGGTAGAAAAATCCACCCCTGTTTGTCTAGGGTTTTGAAATACATATGATGGTGGAGTGCAATTCTGAAACAAAAAAATACCGAGTAATGAAATCAACACGAAAGTAATTACTGACTTTTTAAAAATCTGCGTATAATATTTCAATGTATCTAGATGCTAATGGCTAATACGTAAAGATAATAGTTAATCGGCTTTATTTTACCAACTGGAAATTTCATTTTAATTGTTACAATGAGACGAGTTACAAATTCATCACTTACCAAATTTTGCTTTTTTTTGAACTTTTACTGCAAACTAAACTATCCGGAAAAGAAACCAGTTCAAAAAGTGATCTACCTCAAATAGCAATCGGCCAGCAATCCGTCACTTCTAATGGGCCGCCATCCCGACAAGATGACTCCTAAATGCACTCGGGTTCGTACCGGTATTCTTCTTAAAAAAATTATTGAAATACGTCGGATAGTCAAAGCCAAGCGAAAACGCGATCTCAGCTATATTCCAGTCTGTATGTTGCAAGATTGCTTTAGCCTCGGCAATGATCCTTTCATTTATGTGAACACTTGTGGTTTTTCCGGTCACACCTTTTACGGCACGGTTCAGGTAATTTATATGAACCCCTAGGGTATCTGCATATTCCTGTGGTGTCCGTAGCTGCAGCCCGCCCTGTCGGTTTTCTATTGGAAACTGTCGCTCCAGGAGTTCAAGAAATACTGAGGTCAGTCGCTGTCCGGCATTGCGATTGGCGTCGAAATGTCCTGAAGGCTGAAGCTTCATGGCTTCGTGCAGGATAAGATGGATGTAGTTGCGGATAAGATCATCCTTGTGCACATATCCTGATTGTTGTTCATCAATCATCTTCACGAAAAGACCGTTCAAGAATTCCCGTTGTTCCATCGTAATCTCGAGTATGGGCGTCCCACCGATTTTAAAAAGGGGAGAGTTCTGCAAACTGTCCGAGCGTTCCGACAAACTCAGGAAATCTTCAGAGAACAGGCAGGTATAACCCACATAACTCGTTGATATTGTTTCCCACGAATACGGAACATGCGGATTACCGAAAAACAATATCGTGCCTTCCTGTTCAAAGGTGCGGTCGGCATAATGTATTTTGCTTTTGCCGGTAGTCAGGCAAATTTTATAAAAGTCCTTACGGCTATAAGTGCGTGTGGCGCCACCGTCGCTTTCAATCTGGAAGGCGTTGAAACCTTTTAACTTCAGATTTTCATTGTATTCGGACAATTTGCGTTTTTCATCAGTTTTCATGATGCAAAGTTAAGAATTTGAAGCCAGAATTTACGATCGCCCAATGCCGGTTTTAAAAATTGGTGGCATTCAGACAATAGCGCTCTGTCATTATTGCACCTACAATAAGAACGCGGCTATGAATCTTTAAAACGTCATTTAACCTTTAATTGCTACACGGTATCGTTTTACCGATTTGATTTTTAAATAGGTAAATGCTCCGCGTGAATTTATTTGCAGCTGATCATTTTATAAAATCTTTGACGAATAAGGTTTGATTTTCTTAAGCATCGGTTTGATTTGTCACAATGCTTCACGGAACACTATGGTAACTTTGCATTAAGATATTAAAACCAAAACACTTAGTAAAACGAGTATCATGGCACTGATCGAAAACCTCAACTGGCGTTACGCCACCAAAAAATATGACGCTATTAAAAATAATGGGCGGCATTAACAATGCAGAGCTTGACCAGCTGTTGGAATTGCCACAACAACAGCTTAAAAGCGTTTATCTGCTTGCTGTAAGATACCGCCAACCTGAGGGCGACCGGCTGGTCAATCTTGAAAAGATACGTACCCCCAAAAATGGAATTTCATATAACATACAGCTAACATCAATCAGTAAATTACATAAACAACCTACAGTCATGGGAAATGCAAAAACTTCAAGAAGAGATTTCATCAGGCAAACGACCCTGGCCGGAGCCGGGATTTTGTCCGCAGGCCCAATCAGCGCCTTCGCCGCCGACCTTGCACCTGTCGTAGCGGCAAATATTAAATCGCGTGGCTATGCCGCTAAAGACGCCTCGGGAAAACTAAGTCCCTGGGAATTTGAGCGCAGGCCAGTCGGCGACAATGATATTCTTATTGACATCAAATTTGCCAGCATCTGCCATTCCGATATCCATCAAATGAAAGGCGATTGGGGAAAGCAGCAATATCCTCAGGTACCTGGGCATGAAATCGTCGGTATCGTAAGCAAAGTCGGCAAGAATGTTACCAAGTTCAAAGTAGGCGACCGGGCGGGCGTGGGATGCATGGTAGACAGTTGTATGACCTGTGAAAGCTGTAAGCACGGAGAAGAACAATTCTGCGAGAACGGAAAAACGCTCTTCACTTACGGAAACCCCGAAAAAACGTCTCCATCAGGAATTACACAAGGTGGCTATTCAAACAACATTGTAGTACGTGATCATTTCGCAGTGCATATACCCGCACATATTTCACTTGAGGAAGCAGCACCACTCCTATGCGCAGGAATCACGACCTACTCTCCACTTATGAATGCCAATTTTAAGGTTGGGGATAAAGTTGGCGTTGCCGGTATTGGCGGACTGGGACATCTTGCCGTCAAATTTGCCGTATCTAAAGGAGCCGAGGTGTATGCGTTTACTACTTCGCCCGACAAAGTGAAGGACATCCAGTCTTTTGGAGCCAAGGAAGTCATCGTTGTTGATAGCCTCGATAAGCTCAAACCATACAAAGGTAAACTTGACTATTTGATCTCGACAATCCCGGTCCAATTCGATGTGGCTGCCTACAGCTCGGTTGTGAAACCTTACGGGTACTTCACGCAAGTCGGGATGCCCGTCGGATTTTCGTTTAACCTGAGCAACATCGGCTTAGCCAATAGCCGTGTGAACTTCAACGCCTCTCTCATTGGCGGAATTCCCGAAACGCAGGAAGTTGTACACTATTGCGCGGATAATAAAGTGCTGCCAAAAATCGAGGTCATCAAAGCGGATCAAATCAATGATGCCTGGGCTAAAGTCATGAACAAGCAGGCGCGCTACCGTTACGTCATCGATGCCAAGACATTTTAATATAAAAAAGTAATATGGAAATTATCAAAAACGGGGCACAGCCATCATCTAAAGGACCTGAAGATTGGTTTACAGGAAGCGTTAGGATCGATCCACTTTTCGCTAAAAAAGAGGCGACGGTGGGTGCAGGAGCATTAGTGACCTTCGAACCAGGTGCGCGCACGGCCTGGCATACGCATCCGGCGGGACAAACCCTTATTGTAGTTTCAGGGCTGGGATGGGTACAAAAAGAAGGTGGCGACATCCAGGAAATTCAACCCGGTGACGTCGTTTACTTCGAACCCGAAGAGAAACACTGGCATGGAGCATCGCCTAAAAAAGCAATGAGCCATATCGCCATTCAGGAAACGGTGAACGGCGAAGTGGTTACCTGGATGGAAAAGGTTAGCGAAGACCAATATTTAAAATAGCAAACTATGCCACATTTTGCAATAAAACTTGTCGAAGGAAAAACCGAAGACCAAAAGAAACAACTCGCGGCAGCGGTAGTAAAAGCCGCCAAAGACGTGATAGGTTATAATGACGATGCGTTTTCGGTAACCATAGAGGACGTCAGTCGGGAAACTTGGTTTTCTAGCGTGTATCCCAAAGACATCATTGCAAAAAAAGAAATACTATACAAAGAACCGGGCTATTAACCTTAGGGTTCAAAATAAAAACTAAAATGATTACAACCACCAAAGCATATGGCACAGAAGCGGCCGAAGCGCCTTTAAAAGGGCTTACTATTGAAAGACGCGATCTTTCACCAAACGACGTAAAAATTGAAATCCTGTACTGCGGCATTTGCCATTCCGATTTGCATGCGGTGAAGAATGATTGGGGCGGCACGACATATCCGATCGTCCCCGGGCATGAAATCGTCGGCAGAATATCAGGCATAGGTGCAGATGTCACTAAATTTAAAGTCGGGGATCTCGCCGGCGTCGGCTGTATCGTCGACAGTTGCCGTGAGTGCGATCACTGCCATCATGGTGACGAGCAATATTGCGAAAAAGGATGGACCGTCGTCTTCAATTCTCCCGATGCCAAACATGGCGGGATTACTTACGGCGGCTTTTCGGAAAACATAATAGTCGATGAGAATTACGTTGTCCGGGTTCCGGAGAACATGGATTTGGCAAGTGCGGCTCCTATTCTTTGTGCCGGAATTACCGTTTTCTCTCCATTAAAACATTGGGGCGCTGGTTCGGGAAAAAACATCGGCATCATCGGCATCGGCGGTTTGGGACACATGGCCATCAAGATTGCCAAGGCAATGGGCGCCCACGTAACAGTTTATACGACGTCGCAATCGAAAGCAGCCGACGCAAGACGTCTTGGAGCGCATGACGTCGTGCTATCGACCGATGCCGAACAAATGAAAAACGGGGCGAGACAGGATATGATCCTCGACACCGTTTCGGCCAAACACGATGTAAACGCATACCTGAACCTTTTGAAAGTAGACGGGTCGCTTGTTCTGGTAGGGTTGCCGAACCAGCCGCTTGAAGTGGGCGCATTCAACGTCGTCAACGGACGCAAAAGTTTTTCTGGATCAAATATCGGAGGGATTGCGGAAACTCAGGAGGTCCTTGACTTTTGTGCCGCACACGGTGTAACGGCCGACATAGAACTTATCGATGTTCAACATGTAAATGAAGCATTTGAGCGTCTTGAAAAAGGCGATGTCAAATATCGCTTTGTGATAGATATCGCATCTCTAAAGAATTAATCGTTTAATCGACGCATTAATCATAATATAAGAGGAGCAACTGACGAAGTGGCGTTTCCCATCAACTAAAATCAGATTAATTAAATAGCAAAAACAGTGAAAGATCAAGTAATATTTATAACTGGAGGTGCGATGGGTATGGGCGAAGCCGTCGCAGTCCTGGCTGCCGAGCGTGGTGCAAAAGTTGTGGTTGCCGATGTCAATCCGTATGCCGCGCAAAAGACGGTCGATAAAATAAAAGCAAACGGTGGCGAAGCCAGTGCAGTAAGATGCGACGTTTCGTCTGCATCCGATGTAGAAGCGGCGATTCAATTCACGGTGGATACCTATGGTAGATTGGATGCAGCATTCAATAATGCTGGTATCCAGCCCCGACCGGTAAAGTTTGCCGACCTCGACGAGGCAGAATATGATCGGGTGAACCTGATCAACCAGAAAGGAGTTTTTCTTAGCATGAAGTACGAATTGCTTCAAATGCAAAAGCAAGGCAGCGGGGCAATCGTAAACAATTCTTCTATCGGTGGATTGGTCGCAGGTGCCGGAAGAGCGGCCTATCACGGTACAAAACATGCCGTGCTTGGTTTCACCAAAAGCGCAGCAGTGGAATATGCGCCCGAAGGAATCCGTATCAACGCAATATGTCCGGGCACAATTGAAACACCAATGGTAGAGGAAATGTTCGCCCTGGGTGATCTTGACAGGCAAGCTTCCATCGAAGGCGCTCCTATCAAAAGATTAGGCAAAGCAAGCGAGGTTGCTGAGGCCGTTCTATGGTTATTCAGCCCTGCATCAAGTTTTGTAATCGGGCAACCTATATCTGTAGATGGCGGGATCAGCATAATCTAATCAAAAGGCTGACTTCGGTTGGCCTTTCAACTTTAACGTTATGAAACAATGGTTTTTATTGCTAGCGACGATTGCGATTTCAGCAGGAGATCTTTCCTGCAAACAAACGAATGATCCCCAAATAAAGGAAACAGCCATCATGAGCCAGGGAGATAAAATAAAAATTTTAGTCGGAAATAAGTCATTCACAGCAACGCTTGAGAACAATGCTTCCGCAAAAGCACTAAGAAAGCTGTTGCCGCTTACTGCAGACATGACCGAGCTAAATGCAAACGAGAAATACGTCGATTTGCCTTCAAGCCTACCGACGCAAGCGTCAAATCCGGGAACCATCAAAAAAGGGGACCTGATGTTGTACGGCGATGCCACTTTGGTTCTTTTTTACGAAGACTTCAAAACGTCTTACCGTTACACTCGCCTGGGTCACATTGACGATTCGACCGGTTTAAGGGAAGCCTTGGGTTCGGGAAATCTCAGTGTGCGATATGAGGCAGAGTAGCATGATACTATCACTATATCAATAAACTAATATTTGAATATTATGAAAAGAGCAATTTTTATTCTGGCGCTTTGCATCGGTCTATCGGCAAGAGGGCAGAATCAACATAACGAAAAACGTACCAAGGGCCCGGCAGAAAACTTTACCGGAACGGCCTGGGTCACAAGCCTTGTGCCTGATGACTCTATTTTGACGACCATCGTCAGCTCTGTTTCATTTGAACCGGGTGCAAGAACGGTCTGGCATAAGCATCCATCGGGACAAATACTTTTGGTGCAGGAAGGAAATGGTTTGTATCAGGAAAAAGGCAATCGGCTAAGAAAAATAAAAAAAGGTGATGTGGTGAGGTGTAAACCTGATGTAGAACATTGGCACGGTGCTGCTCCCAATACTTCCATGACGCATGTTGCAATCAATCCTAATACTGAAAAGGGTGTGGTCACGTGGTTGCAAGCTGTGACAGAAAAAGAATACCAATCAGGTCAGTAATTTTTTGACACCGCACTATGCAAAACAGGATCAGCGTATTTCAGGATGTCCTTATTTTCCAGGATTTCCTGATCGGCACCTTTTACTCCTACGACCAGCATTGCCCGTGCTAATTCGGTAGACTTAATGCTGAATCGTATACCTCATGCCCTGAAATCCACGATAAGCCGCCGTGAGCAATCTCTTGGTCGATTAGAACAATTTTTAAAAAGTAGTAAATCCGATTGTCCTATGTTCGACAATTGTATTTCCAGCTTCACCAGAAAAATCAAAGCCTTTAAAGTCATTGATTTAAGGGCTTCTTCAGTTCGACCCTAAATATATTATAAGATATTTATTAACCCGCGAAATTAGGAGTTTTTGGTTCGAGTCCCAGAATGATGTTTTCCTAATCATGCTTTTTAATGTGGGAGTTTCATTTTAATCCTCTTAGTACGGACTGTTATCCGTTCGAAGATTCTCGTTTTTGCAGAAGGATATCAGAATAATTTTTCAGTCTTGTCTAGAAATTTGTTTATTGCTTCTTTAATATTAATCCCCGACCTTTCGGCCAACACAATCAGCCACCAGATATTTTCACCAAGTTTATGTTCCAAATCCTCCTCAGAACCGGCTTTCGGCCACCGTTGCTGCTGCGACATGATATTACGGCCCACCAGTCCGGCATCAGTCAGATAAGCTAACGCGTCTTCTTCCACCGTCCACTTGCTTCCGTGATGCAATATTTCCAACTCGTGGTATTTTTTTCTGATTTCCATAGACCTATGGATCATCTCGTCAAAATTTCCATTATTCATTACTTTACCTTTTTATTTTAGTGAACCCAAGCTATTGCAAAAGCTAGTTATCATTTTGGAATTTTAATTCAAATATTCCCCGGATTTTACCTTCTGTAAAATCACCAGTAAACCGCACTTCCAAATGTACCTTTCGTCGATTTATTATTTTCAGCTTTACTTGCTCAGTATATGTATTGTATCCTATAAAGTAGCTATCAAAATACTGCTGAATTTCTTGATAACCTTCAAACTTTCTACCTAGCGATAGATCATCTAAAACAGCATTAGGGGAATGAAAATTAATATACTTTTGACAAATAGGTGTCGGTGAAATCTTTTAAAATATATTTACCATACGCAGACCCCGGCGACTGTTACCCGATTTTAAAATCGTCCTTCAAAATACAGTGTGCTACTGCAACCACTGAAAGCAGGGTAAGGTCATATTTTATATGGGGCATGAAGCATACTACAATGATGGATTGGCTCCTCCGTCAATAATATAGTTTACGCCAGTGATATAGGATGCTCTTGGAGAAACCAAAAAGCCAACCAACTCTGCTATTTCTTCAGGAAGTGCCATCCTGCCCATCGGGATTCCGCCGAGGGAATTCATCAAATTCTGTGTAACCTCCTCTATGCTTAAACCTGAAGTACTTGCGAGTGATTCCAGATAGGCTTCCATCGTATCGGTCTTTACCATTCCCGGTGAAACTGCTGCCACGCGTATGCCTTGGGGTGTAAACTCTTTCGAAAGGCTTTTACTGTAGTTGTTAAGGGCGGCTTTGGCAACAGCATAAGCACCCAACGATTCGTATACCGGCAAGGCACCAGTAACTGAAGAAATATGGATAATACCCCCCCTTTTTTTGCTACCAATATGGGCAAGATTGCCCTGTCGAGGCGAACTGCCGAATTCAAATTCAATTGCAAATCACTCTCCCAATGTTCGTCGGTCAGTACGCCAAATCCTCCCGAAGGACTGTTGGAACCGCCCATATTATTGACTAAAATGTCGATAGTTCCATATTTGTTATTGATTGCACCCGCCATCTTCTCGGCCTCACCAGCGACAGTCATGTCTGCGGCAACGAAATGATGTTTCAGATTTCCATCCCCGGGATGGTTTCGGGCCGTTACAATCACAAGGGCACCTGCTTCTGACAATTTGTCGGCAATGGCTTTTCCTATGCCTTTCGTTCCGCCGGTTACTAACGCTATTTTGCCTGTAAGTTCTTTTTTCATTTTTTCTATTTCAATTGAATGATTACCGAAACGACGGTTTCGTATCTTGTTGATTTTTTTTTAATTAGCTATAGTTATACAGCCGGATAAGTACCTCCGTCAACAAGCATATTTGCTCCTGTGATATATCCGGCACCATCCGATACCAGAAAAGCCACCATGTTTGCAATTTCTCCTGGTTCGGCCAAGCGGTTCATCGGCACTCCGCCAAGTCCGTCCATAATCTGCTGCGCAGCTTCCGAAACGGTTTTATCAATAGACTGTGCATAGCTTTCCAGAAAGGTTTCCATAGCTGTTGTTCTTACCATTCCAGGGGAAACAGTATTTACCCGGATACCATACTTGGCTACTTCATTAGCCAACGTTTTGCTATAGGCATTCAAGGCCGACTTGATTACCCCGTAAGAAAAATTGGATTGGTACAACGGTATTTTCCCGTTGAGTGAAGAAATATGAATAACGGCTCCGGATTTTCTTTCGATCATCTTGGAAACAATAGCCTTATCGAGCCTGATAGAGGCAAGTAGATTGAGTTCAATGTCCCTGTTCCAATCTTCATTGCTCAGCATCTGAAAACCTCCAGCCGGCGAAGAAGTGCCGCCTACGTTATTGATCAGAATATCGGGCGTGCCGTATTTGTCAATCAGCGTTTTGGTAAGATCAGCTATAGTGCCGCTGTCGGTCAGATCTGCCGCAATAAAATGATGTGCCATTTTTTCTTCGGACGGTTTTCTAGCCGTCACCACAACTGTTGCTCCCGAGGCGGCCAGCTTATCTGCGATTGCTTTTCCAATTCCTTTGGTTCCTCCGGTTACCAGGGCTGTTTTACCAGATAGTTCTTGTGTCATTCTTTCCATTACTGATTTCTTTTATTATTGAAACATTTGTTTCAGATTTGATTAAAAAATTTTACCTCTGCTGTATTACGGGATCACGCAGGATGGTCTGCAAATGCTCCTGGCTTTGTCCCAACTCAAAATGGGTGAGGTGAATCTCGTGATGCATGCCGGCTTTTTTGAGACCATTTTCCGTAGCAAATTTTTGGAGTACAGGAAGCGTTTTCAATTCTTCTGCAAAAGGCCCCTTATGCAAAATCTGCACACAAGTTCCAGCCGTATAAGTGAAGTGTTCAAAGTTTTTCGCAAAGGAGATGTCGGGTCGCTGTTTGGCAATCTGTTCAATAACTTTGCTCGTGATAAACTCAGGGATTCTGATGGCAATGCGATACCGGAGCAGTGCCAGATCAACTGTTGTGTAGAAATTTCCGATATCTACATAGCCAACTTTTTCCTCATCAAACCAATAGAATATTTCCACTATATCGCTTAAAAATGCGAGATCAGTTTCGGCATAAGTCTGTACCAATGCAGTTAAAAACTCGTTTATCGCTTTTTTCTTTTCGTAGAAGACAACAGTTCCCGGGCTTCCAGTTCCCAGGATGGAAACGTAGCTTGCTTGCCCGATCTTTACCACTTCAGGCAGCTGCTTCGCCGTAAAATAATTTTTGTATTCATTAGATATATCCATCTTATCTACAATTTTAAAACATTTGTTTCAGATTTACTCAAAAAAATTATTGGTTTAGTTGTTTGATCAGGAATGTCGCCATGTTCATGATGCGGTTTTTGTCTTTATTGATGATAAAAAATTCGTGCCAGCCAGTAAAATGATTGATGATATAGTCCGTCAGCAACGCCGCATCTTGACTCACCTTTATTTCTCCTTTTGCTATCGCCTTTTCCACCAAACCGTTCAAAAGTGTATACGTAAAATCGTTGTCTGCTTTTATGATTTTTTGTACCTGCTCATCGGCCGTCGCTACTTCAAAAGTAGTTTTGATAGCCAAACAGCTGTTGGGTTCATTTGTAATGACATAAACAGACGATAAAATAAATTTTTCAATCGCTTTTATAGGAGATTTTATGGGTTCCATCTGTTTTACAGCTTCCTTCATCCGCGACTCCGTGTAATGCTTTATGCTCCGGACAAAAAGCTCGTGCTTGTCACCAATCGTGTTGTAAAGGCTGCTGCTGTTGATGCCCATTGCTTCCGTCAGGTCCCTCATCGTGGTACCGTTATAGCCTTTCCTCCAAAAGACATCCATTGCTTTGGAGACTGCAAGCTGTTCATCAAATTCAACATTTCGTGCCATAATTCGGGTGCAAAGATATTAAAATATCTGAAACATTCATTTCAGAATTTAATTTGGTTTCAGTAAGCTTCGTTTATAATCGGACGGAGACAAGGACGTCTTACTTTTAAAGAGCTTATTTAATGACTGCGGATGTTCAAAGCCTAAATGATAGGCGATTTCGGCAATGGTCAGTTCATCCTTTGCAAGATATTCTTTTGCCTTTTCAATGACTTTGATGTGGATGAACTGCTGGGTACTCAATCCGACAAGATTTCGCAGCAGATCGCTTAAATATCTTGGCGTTACATTCAGGTTTTCTGCTATAGCATTAACGGCAGGGAGTCCTTTATTTAATGAACTGCCTTCGTTAAAATAGTCTTCCAATTGCTGTTCGAGTTTGACGAGCAGGTCGTTGTTTACAGCTTTTCTTGTCAAAAACTGCCGGTCATAAAAGCGGTTGGCATAATTGAGAAGCACCTCAATTTGCGAAATGATTACATCCTGGCTGAATTTATCAATACGCTCGCTTAGTTCATCCTGGATAAAACGGTAAATATTTAAAATAGTGGATTTTTCTTTTTCTGAAAGATATAAGGCCTCGGCTGCCGAATAGCTGAAAAAGCCATATTGCCTGATGCCCGAATTTACCGTGTACGACCTTAAGAAGTCCGGGTGGATATGGAGCGTCATCCCACTGTAATCAGCCTCCTCGTCCTGCATTTTCAAAAGCTGCCCGGGGGCGATGAATGACATTCCACCTGCTTCAAAATCGTAGTATCCCTGGCCATATTTCAGTTTCCCTGAAAAACTGGTCTTGAAAGAGATCTTGTAGAAGTTCAGGATTATACCCTGTTCGAAATCTTTGGGGTCAAAACGGGCATCGCCATAGTTCATAATGCTAATCAGCGGATGTGACGGAGCCGGCTGTCCCATTGCTTTATGTAATTGGGATAAGGAATTAAATATGACCGGATGTTTTTTCATAATACAAATTTAGGCAATTGACAGGAAGCCATTCCCGTCTCAATCGACAAGAGGCAGGAATTCCTTTAAATCTTAAAAAATGAACCGGGGACGATTGTTTTCAAATTGGCCTTCCGGGCTGAGTTCCAAGCGCTCTTTATATAGTGCAATAGCATCATCGCCGGCAATATACCTCAGCTGATTTTTATTGTCGGTGGCTGCCTCATAAATAATTTTAGCTATATCTTCTGCTTTAGTATACTTGGAAATCTGATCCTCGCTATATCCTTCACTGACTTTCGCTACCAGTTGAGCATAAGCCTCATGCGTTCCTCCCTGCAACGATCTTCCTGCAAAGTCAGTCTGCATCCCGCCGGGAGCCACCACCTTCACCTTAACCCCGAATTGCGCCAGTTCATATGCTAAGCCTTCTGAAAAACCGTCGACAGCGAATTTGGCGGCGTTATATATGGAGCAGGTGGGATACCCTAATAAACCAAATGTACTGGTTACATTGATGAACGCACCGCTTGTTTTCTCTCTAAAATAGGGAACAAACGCCCTTGTTACATTGATGACACCTAATAAATTGGTTTGCATCTGCGTCTGGATCTGATCATCTGTCAAGGCTTCCAAAGGGCCAATCAAACCGTAACCTGCATTGTTCAAGACTACATCAACAGCATGGAACTTCAAAGCTTCCGATATCGTCTGCTTAATCTTTTCCGGATCGGTGACATCCAACTGAACCAGGGTTACATTTGGAAGTGCATTCAATTCATTTTCCTTTTCAGGATTGCGCATCGTTGCGATTACATTCCAGCCATTTGTATGAAATAATTTCGCTGTTGCTTTGCCTAGCCCGGAAGAGGCTCCGGTAATGAAAATTGTCTTTTGCATGATATTTTGTATTATTTGTATGATGCAAAAGTCGACAACACATAATGAGGCGAATTAACCGTATTGGTAGTTTAGCAAGCCAAATTGACGATTGGTCATTAACATTTGAATCAATATTCAATCACGCCGACAGGTCACACAACATTTTTAAATCCTCCAGTAGGTGGTTCGAGTTTTGTACCATAAAGGTTCACGAATGAACGATAGGTCCAAAAAATAATCAAGGCTCGCGCAACGATCCGCACCAAACATATCCGCGAAACGATTTACCTGAACGAATCCGTGTCATATTCTAACCTCCAAAAAAATTGACACAACATTTGTGTCAAATTCTAACCTCCAAAAAAATTGACACAACATCTGTGTCAAAATAAAAATTAAAAAAAAATTGACACAAAAAATCTCCATCGCATTTCCATCCGACCCCATACGCGCTGTCCAAAAATCCTTATTTTAGCGAAAACATAATGTATGATCTTCGGTCAAGTTCCCAATCCCAGCGAAGTAGATTTCACGCTCCCGCCTGATTCCCCTCACACCAAACGCGTCCTGTCTCAGCACAAAAACGATGCGCCTTTCGATGTTTACATAGGTTGTGCGAAGTGGAACCGCGGCGATCTCAAAGGGTTTTATCCGAGAGGCACCAAAGACGAGCTTGCGTATTATTCGACGCAATTCAATTCTGTCGAGCTCAATGCGACATTTTACGGCATGCCCACATGGCAGCAGATAGAAACCTGGAGGGACAAGACCCCCGATAATTTTAAGTTTTTCCCGAAACTGACCAATTCCATTTCACACTTCAAACGCCTTATCGACGTCA
>Ga0265798_10005322_pt1 | contig 17390 bp, 7 predicted proteins | sample P3T30metagenome_FD_192430 | JGI IMG/M metagenome (GOLD analysis project Ga0265798, IMG submission 192430) | Plant litter microbial communities from East Loma Ridge, Irvine, California - P3 T30 | ecosystem: Environmental > Terrestrial > Plant litter > Unclassified | place: USA: California... | reverse complement strand
AAACATCGACCGACTCGCTTTCACTGCGCGTACCATGGACTACGGATATTCGCCTAGTCGAGAGGGCGGCACTATGCACTTTCCCTCACCCACCCACCCACACAGCTACCGACTCGACGGCGCCCACTTCTCGCACCTGCAAGAGCTCCGCCGCTCGCTCTCACGCTCGCCTTCCAAACAATCGCGCTTCCAGCTCCGCAACTCCGACACGCCCCGCTCTCCCATCTCACCACTCGCCATTGCGCGCGCCTTCTCGCCCAAAGCGCACAAGCCCTCCAGTCCTATCGCGACATTCTTTCCCGAGTCACCACTAGCGCAAGCTGCCCCCGCAAAGAAGAAGTTCTCCCTACGTCGCCCAGCTGGTCCCTTCCGATCATCGCCGCGCACCCGCAACAGCAACTCCAAGAGCCCACGGCGACGCGCCCTCGCCGACTCACCCGACGCCGGCAACGCGACGCCCTTTTTGGCTCGATCAACCGCTGGCATGGAGAACACGCCCGCCCGTCGCCCGAGCGCAGAGTCTCCCGACACCATGGACATGGACAAGCGACTCGAGGTAAACGACAAGCCCATCAAGTTTGAGTTTGCCCGCCGCCCCGACCTGTCGCCTTTGCCGCCTGCAAAGTCGAGCCCGCTCAAGCGCAACGACGGATTGATGAACCTGAGCGGATCCCCCGGAAGCAGCCCCATGGCAAAGCGCCGCAGTTTGCACGGCGTTCCCAGCCTCGGAAATGACTTTGAGAGCATCTTCGACCCGACCCCCTCATTGCGCCTTTCTGGGGAGGAGACCTCGCCCAACAAGTATAACAATGACGCGAACAACGCCTTCTCCTTCAACAGCTCACCTATAACCACCACCACGCCTACCTCGCCTGTCCGCCGCGCAACGTCACTTCGGAGATCGACGCTGTCACAGCGCTCAAGTACCCCGCGCAAGCCCGACGGCGAGTTTGCAATGCCTGGAGCGGCCGCTTCCAAGACGCGCAATCGTATGTCGCTGGACAGCTCAATGAACCCTCCAACTTCCTTGTCCGCTCAAACACCCTTCCGCAAGTCCACTTTTGACGCAGGGCGCATGGGCCTGCCTCAACCCTTCTCTCGGGCGGCACCAGGAGCACCGCAACCGCACCCGCTTTCACACGCCCACACTCCATCTTCTACTTCTTCGTACAGCAGCGGTACGCCAATGGCCCCTCCTCGAGCCCCAGCCATCCAGTGGAGTGGCCCTGCATTTGCCCCTCCCACAAACCCAGGAACCAACCCACTCTTCAGCCGATCCCTCCCCATCGGCATCGGACGCCCGCATGCCGAGGACGGCGAGGAGTGTTCGCAAGACTCGTTCGACACTCCGTTCAAGGGCGTGCAGCATCCACCTGTCGCCTTCTCGACTGGCCTTTTGTCCAAAAAGAACCGCAATGCGGATGAGCCCGCGGCTGGTGGCATCTATGTCATGCCTGACACGCCATCAAAGCGCCAGTCATTCCCTCCAGCTGCAGCAGACAGGTCGCTTAACCTCGACACTCCCTTGGTCAAGCGATCAGGCAGCCTGTTCGGAAACGATGCGCGACCACCGCAGCACCAGTTTGGCACGCCTAGCACCCCCTTCAGCGCCAACGTGTCCAAGTTCTCCACTGACTCGTTTGGTAAGCGACCAAGCATCTTCGGTGACATGGGCAATACTATGCAGCGTCGAGGAAGCTTTGTAAGTATCGACGGTGACCACGATGACGATACCCAGCCGGATGCCCAGTCCCCAACAGCAAACAGGATGGGTGACAGTCAGTCGAGTGCCGATGACATGCCACCCACCCCGACCAAGCCCAGCGGCGGCTCCAGCCGTCGCTCAAAGGAGAGCAGTCTGCGGCGTAAGACGTTCCGCTCGCGCCCTTCTATTGGCACAGACACTTTTGCCATTCCTGACAACGATGGTCGACCAACGAGTAAGTGCCCATCCCATCCTGACCCAAAGACGTTCCCGGGCAAAGACAGCTCGTCAGATGACGACGAGTCCAAGCCGACGGTTGATAAGTCCCCCTCTGCACGCGCTCTTGACGTCAGTCAAAGTCGGTTGTTGCGGCACACCATGGACATTGGTCGCCCTCTCCCTCTTTCGCGACGGGTTGCGCGTACAAGTACCCAGTCATCAGATGCAGAGAACAGCACTAAGCAGCCATTAGCAGCCGGAAGCCTCTTTGGCACACCACAGACACCCGCAAACGATACCTTTGGTCCTCCCGACGCGAGTAAACTGTCCATCTCTGGCAACCGACGTGGATCGTTCCCTTTCAACAGCAGCTTTGGCTCATGTGCACCTGCGACCCCGACTACTCCTCGCGATTCTGGCTACTTTGGTGGTGTTGGCGCCATTCCCATCGGTCTCACTAAGAACGATGTGGATGAGTCGCTAAGCGAACGATTCCATGAAATCAAGCCCCTAGATGGCGGGGAGGGCGAGTTCTCTACAGTGTACCGCGTTAGTAAGCCAGTCGAGGTTTCACCCTTGAGGTCACCTGCTGGTAGCCAAGTGTGGGTCGTCAAGAAATCGAAGAAGCAGTACATCGGTGCTGGTGACCGCCAAAAGAAGATGCGCGAGGTGGAGATCCTCTATGCTCTCCGAGGAAACGAGCATGTACTGGGCATCAAGACGCACTGGGAATTCAACCAGCACCTGTACATCCAAACTGAGTACTGTGAGGGCGGTAACTTGAGAAAGTACCTTGATAACGTTGGCTTTAACAGCCGCCTTGACGACTTCCGCATCTGGAAGATCCTGTTGGAGCTTTTGTCGGTAAGTCTGAACATGATCTTTGTCCTCCAAACAACGCTAACCCTATTGCAGGGACTCAAGTCCATTCACGACGCAGGCTATATTCACCTTGACTTGAAGCCAGCCAACGTCCTCATCGATTTTGAGGGTGGGCTGAAGATTGCAGACTTTGGTCTTGCAAGTCAATGGCCAGCTCCTCCGGGTATCGATGGCGAAGGTGACCGACACTACCTCGCTCCCGAGCAACTCTCTGGTCGTTTTGACAAGCCTGCTGACATCTTCGCTCTCGGCATGATGTTGGCTGAGATCGCTGGCAACTGCGTCATTCCCGAGAACGGTGATTACTGGCAGAAGCTGCGATCTGGCGAGTTCGCGACTGTGCTCCCAAGCTTGACATGGAGTGCTGAGAGCACTCTGAGTCGGGACCTTCACGGTGACCCAGTTCCCGAGAACACCAGGCCATCCATGGATGGTTTCCTCATGTCCGATGCCGACGAGGACCCAATGGCCGCAATTATGGTCAAGCCGGCCTCTCCCGAGGAAGAGCTTGCGCGGGCCCCGTCGTTCATGATTGACCGCAGCGATCCCAACTGCATGGACGAGGTCGTATATGCGATGCTACACCGTGATCCCGACATGCGCCCAACTGCGGATGATGTTCTCACCTGCTACGGATGTCGGTGGGTCGATGCAAGGCGTCGGTCTGGTGCCACTGTCTATGAAGGCAATTTCGGACCCAGCGATGAGATCTTAGCGACATACGCTAGCGACGAGGATATGATGGACATGAGCTGAGCTTTTGCATTAAGCTGCTCACCAACCCCTACACCACCAACGACACCGCTTGTCGGTACTACAAAAAAAACCTCTTGGGACCTCGCCTCGCCTTTCCTGCTCAGCCCGCGACGCTTCCCATCACCAATTTTCTTGGCTACAACGTGGATCTGCGGTCATTTTCCCCAAATGTCTTGCGATACAGTTGTCTCTTGACTGCGTCTCCACCCCTGTATAACAAATTTGGCGTTCTGAGACCGGAAAAGGGAACGCAACTACTGTTGCTTTAACGATTTTCCGATTGGAAGATTGCTTGTGTCTTCTTTTCACCACCACTGTATTACGAGCTTCTGAACTTTAACGTAACGGCCGATTTTTATTTTCTTTTGGGGGCTCAAGGGGTTTGCTTTGGTTTGGATTGTCTTTGGGACAATCATGGAGTTTTGTGCGTTGCATATTGCATCCCCCACGAGGATACCTTCGCAGCTGGAAAATAGCGCGAATGGGGATTGGCGTTTTCTCCTCTTCTGTACTTGTGTTTTGAGCTTTTTCCTTTGTGTGTTTGTGTTTGTGGTGATGGGAATGAAATGGCATGGGCTTCACTGGTGGAGTTGGTGGGATGCTGGAGAGGATAACAGGAATGGTGGGCCTGGTGATATGGCGTTGACTGCTGGTGGATGATGGTGGTGGATATCGAGGGGGTAATGTTGAAGAGCAATATCACTCACGACTTTCATGACCAAACAAACATGTGCTTTTAACTTGATTGTAACTATGACTGTGACCGTAACCATATTGCCACGTTGATGATATTGTGTATGCGATAAGTAGGAAGTTTATTCCTAGTACTTTTACGGGGGGACAAAAGCAAGGTAGATAGAGAAAGGCCGACCCACATGCCTAGCTGCTACGATGAAGTAGATTCCAACTTCCCCCCAAAAAAATCGCATTCCCTTCATTTGTAACATTAGAAACTATCATCTTAGATTGAGACTAACACTATGATATATTCCCGACTAGATGAAGAGAGATTTGGAGAAGGTATTGGAAAGAAGACAACCCTTCTATCGTTCTTCTCTTCTTTATCCTACCTACTATCCTTTTCCATTTCGCAGCTTTGCTAGTTTTTTTGTAGACTTTGTTACTAAGATGGGATTATTTTGATTTGGAAAATACAAATAAGATAAAATAAAATAAATGTTGAGGGGGGTTGAGAGGAGAGGAGAAGAGAAGAAGAAGAAGAAGAAGAAGAAGAAGGAGGAGGAGGAGGAGAAAATACATACACAGACGTACTAGAGTATGCTTTGGTAAAATGTACAATATTAGCGAATCTCTAAGGGGGCAAGACTAAATAGCTTTCTACAAAGGAAAGAGGGGGGAGGACTAACTTGCGTAGTTCTTCTGGTACGTTTTACTACATCTATGAAATAGGAAAGGAGGAGATAGGGTTGGTAATAAGTGGGTTGTATATAGGCTATACTTTTTTTTAGATTAAATACTCAAGGGCTAGAGGTAGAGTTTGATAGAGTAGTTTTGTTTTTGTTTAGGCTTCGCCGATATAAGATGGAGAAGGATGTGGTAAGGTATATATATTTGTGTGTGTGTGTGTATTAATTTCTTCTTCTCGAGAATTACTGCATAAACTTCCAGGTTGGCAAAAGACAAAAACAATCCTATCGACAAAGCTTTCTGTCACGTTCACCTGCTGCTGTACACAGATAGAAGACGCTTCTTGTTATCGTCCTCGTGGTTATATTCCTCGTCATATTTTCGTCTCGATTGTTGGGCTCTAATACCGCCAACTTATTACGTCATGAATAGTCTTCTTTTCAGTCGTTGAGACAACACTCTTTCACCGTCTAGGACTGTTGTGATATCTAGGACGGCTTTTTACAATGCAACTAGAACGAATCCCTTGTGTATACAGAGACATGTTAATCGTGTCGTTTTGTTTCGTTTCGTTCGGTGTGAAGAAGATGTAGCGTGTAGGCTGTGTTGTAGTTTCCGTGGTAGAAGTGTGGACTCGTCCGGATCCGAGTGGCTACGAAGGGGGGGATAATGCACATGCTGCGAGCGCTCGTTTGGTGGGGTGGATTGGCAGGACTAGAACCACTGTTAGGAGTAGTGTAGAGTAGGGGTTTGCTCCGTTGTCCTTGCTGTAAGTGAACTTGTCGTAGAAGCTTTTGATTGTAGGCTTGTTGAAGTTGTCAATCTTGTTTACTCGAGGTGCTGGTTGTTATGTTTGCATGGTTTTATATGCGAAAGACTGCCTGTCTACGTTTTACCTGAATGGAACAAGTTCTTGTTTTCTTTGTTGTGGAGAGAGCGCGTTAAGTCTCGAAATGTGGTTCGTTGATCGAGGGGACGTTATGTTCATGTTATGCTAATTGTCGCAGTCTTACAACTTTCAGAGGCAGATAGTACGCGCTCAAGCTCAATGTGTGGTTCGTTGGCTGGAGGGACTGAACCTCGATGAAGCGGATTTTAGGGTTTGCATGCATTTTGCAGTATAAAAAGCGCGTGTGGACAAGCAATCTCGAGGTAAGAGGAGTTGCAGCTAGTCGTTTTGTATCGGGTTGAGCGGTGGTTTTGGGTGGCTTTGCAGGTAGCCGTTCACACTACAGGTGCGAATGCATTGGGACACACTCTCAAGCAGTACACGAACTGACCAAAAAAAACACGATGTACCCAGACACGTAGCAGTAACGTGGCCAGGCCGACGGGTCTGAGCTACGAGCTTGAGGGGGAAACTGATCGTCGCCCTGATGTCGCGATTTGTCAGATGGCGCGTCAAACCACCGGCTCGGCACCCAATCTCACGCCCTGGGCCCAAAGATCTCGAATTTCCGAAACGAAGATCTATGCCAGCCCCGGCTTTGGAGTTCCAAGGTTAGATGTGGTATGGGTGATCCTCATGACTCATTTCGTCCATCTCTATGGTGCAATAACAGGAGCTGGTGGGGAATAGATGGTAAGAGGACAAAACTTCTTGTGGAGAAGACTAGGTACGCGTTGTTAGTACGGTCTTGGGGTCTTCCCTTGGCTGGGGATATCCCAAAAAGTCGAATGGCAGTATTCCCCAGACATGAGGCATAATGGCATTTTGAACCTCGATGTGGCTGTCAGGGTTTCAGCCATAGTGCTACTGGGGACAGAATTGGGCGCGAAGGAGTGAGTGGTTGGAAATTTCAAATACGGGGTGTGTGTGGGGATACGGGAGGATGTCGAGGAGAAGCGCATAATGGCTTGGTTGTAGTCGTACGCGTGCAGGGCACTAGGCCAAAAAGGTCAAATGTCAACACAAGGCGTTTAGCTCGAGGCTGGACACTGCAATCTCCTGCATAGACGCACCGCTGCTGAGGATGCGCGGCTGAAGGCGGAAATGATGAGATGTGTTATAGTACTAGCGCAGTGAGAACAGCCGGATACTGAGGGGCACGGTACCTAAGCTCGGGAGCCAAACGTCGTCTGTTTCCCCTCCCCCCTTCCGTCCACTTTTGTCCAGCTCAGAGCCCACGTTCAGAATCTGCGGCATTTTGCGACAAGAGATGCTGGAGAGAAAGTGCGGAGACACGTTGTTCCCGACCGACCATTTTCGCACGCATTTCCGGCCGCCGTCTCATGCGTCTGTGAGGCTTCCCGAATCCCTCCCCCCCCTAAGAAAAAAGACGATGGTGTGGTGAGCTTTATAATACCGCGCCATCAGCACTAAGAGGACAAGACGCGGGACAAGCACACGATTTAATCACGACACCTCTTGGCTTCTGACATGTAACCAGGCTATCGTACCTTGCCGCCATGTGTCGTGTGCGATCGTTGGCATGTGTGAGGAGCAGATCGTCGCAGTCCGGGTGCACGACACGACATACGCCAAGGAAGGTACGCTGCGATTGATCGACCCTGATCTGAGCAAGGATACTGGGGTAAGGCGCATATGTACACAAGTCAGTAACCAAATGTTCTTGTGTGCCTTGTGGGGAGCCGTCTTGGTTTTGCGGCTGCAATGTTTGAGCCGAACTTCAGCTCGGGAACATGTGTCTGGGGAACGGGATTTTTTTGGAAGCCAGATGCGGCTAGCTTTTGTGTGATAGTTTAGCGGCGGACAAAGCTGAAGCGAAAGTGGCGATAAGGAAGCGAGAGGCTGATTAGAGTTTAGATTACATATGTGCAGTATGTTGCGTCGAGTCTATCAGGTATATGTACAAGTAAACCTACTACACATTGTTGGTAGAGAAGGTTTCCGCCAACGCCAAAATTATCTATCGCATCACAGTACGGCCTGGTTGTTGGCAGCTATGGTGACATAGTACAGCTTGGTCTGTCCAGTAATGATCATACGACCATTTCCAGTCAGCTGGAAGTTTGCGGCCGTCTTGCCAGTATAGATCTTGCCAATGAGCTTGCCGCTTGGATTGTACACCCAGACACCATCGCCGGCACCGGTGTAAACGCGACCCTTTGAGTCAACCTTGATGCCATCAGGAATGCCGGTTGGGACAAAGGCAAATGTCTTGCGATTAGACAGGGTGCCGTCCGAGCACACGTCGTAAGAGTAGAGAGACGCCGGGTCAGTGAGGTTGAAGCCGAAGAAACCGTTGCCAATACCAGTGTCGGAAATGTAAGCCTTCTTGCCGTTGGGCGCAAAGGCAATACCTAGTGCACGTTAGTACAGATGCTGAAGTTTGACGGTAGAAGAACTAACCGTTAGGGTGACGGAAACCATCAGCAACAACGGTGATGGCACCAGACTTGAAGTTGTAGCGGTACACTTGCTCCCGAATGCCGGGTAAAGGACGGAAGTCCTGGACGTAGCCGTAAATAGTGTCGGTGAAGTAGAGATCGCCATTCTTCGGATGGACGGTAAGGTCGTTGAGCGAGTTGAATTGGCGGCCAAAGAAGTTGTTTATGAGGGCTGTGTTGGGTTAGAATGCATGCTATGTGACGGTACCTATTCGAGGCCTGATGACGTACTGGTGGTGTTGTAAGGAGGCAACGGGTTCATGACATATAGCGCCGATGGCACAAAGTCACCCTGGCCTTCACCAGCCAAGATGATGTTTCCCTTGTAGTTGGTAGCACCGTTGGGGTTGATGACCTGTGGGTCTTTTGTAGGGACCACAGTCACCGGTACAGCCTTGATGCTTCCATTGCGGACTTTCTCAGCATCTGACAGGAGGATCTTCTGGATAATGGACGACTTGTTCAGACCAGTGCCAGCTGCAGGAGGGCCTGCATTCTGGACGAAGAAGACTTCATCGGTGCTAGGGTACCACGTAACTGCCTCATGGAAGATGGGGTCAGAGTCGGAGCTCGCAATGGTAGTCAGGGAAGGGTTGGGTCCAATGACATCAAGGAACTCGTCATCAAAGACAAGGAACGGTTTCGCTTGGAGGGACTCCTCAGTCACACCGGGCCAATAGAACAGCTGTGGTTGTGTCAGAAATGTGTACCATGACCACGAGTAGATGGGTTACATACGTTGGAGGCGTTTTGGACCGTGGGTGGTGGAACATTGTCCAAAACGTTGAAGGACTTCTGATCCACAACCTGAGCTGCTGCAGGTACCTTCTGGGCCCAGGCTTGCGCAACTGCCGCGCTGACAGCAAGGAGTGTGGTAGAAGATGGCATGATGCAACGACTGGCGAGGTGAAACTAGGGCTTGAAACGTCCAATCAGTGCGAGAAGAGAGGGAACGCTGCAGTTTTCAAGCTGGAGCCTGGTCGGATAAAGTTCATTGTTGATACTCTGCCCTCATATATATTTTGAAATTGCCGCTGCGGAACCCTTGCAGTAGTCTCTTGGTATGCTTCCCGGACACTGCTCGCCTAACACGAAGTCTGGTATAGAGCATGGCGCTAAGCCCGATCAAGTTGGCACCGGATCAAGAAAAGGGCCGCCGTCGATAGAGTCGGCGCGACTCTCCCCAGAACATGACCCTCTAGACTCCGCAGTCCCTCGTCTGCGTGCCGCCCCCAAGGTATGGAGTCTGGACACTGTGCTCACCCCCAGCTTCTGTGTTGTTGGTAATCGATCGATCTGCGGTGACTAACTTTCCTCTTGCCTTGCTGGCTATGCACCTTACTGTACAACCTCCATTCTGCCGCGCCCTCCATCTTCTACAATGACCTTGGGGATGCCCCCAAAAATAAGTATTGAACGCCTTGACCGTCGTATCCAACCTAGAACATATGACCGAGGTGCTGCGCGCCTTGGCAAGTCCATGCAGGACTAGATTTCTCCAATCCAATTCCATCGTACACCGGTGTACTAGGAACCCGCATCGCTTGAGAATGACATGCAAGGGCGAGGTCCATGCCCAGCATTCTGGAAAACATCTTGCATCGAAGACCGTTCGACCCGAATAGGCGTCGCATGAGACTCGCAAGCATGGTGTTCCTGGGTCCTCGTTCCATCGCCAACACACGCCTTCCTATTCACCTGTAAAGGCCGAAGTGCAGGGCCATGTCCTGACAATCACCCAGCCCGCACGTCTAGGGTGCACCTGTCAATACTACGCCACGCCAAACTTATCCATTACTACAACCCGTGTTGTTCTCCAACGGTCGACAGCCCAAGTCGTACGATGCGAGCATGTCTGAAGCTTCAACCCCAGGACCAAACTACCGACGGGGATATACCCGTAACAGTAACCGTACAGGCCGTACAACCCCGACACGATCGCGGGAGCGAATAGGCTCATCCCCGTCGTGACTGATGAGTTCCAACAGGACGGCCCGATGGTCTGCCCAGGCCCTAAGGTAGCGTAGGACTGCTCACTCCCGGGCCCGAACGAATAGGAGACTTCATCAAGCGAACCTGATGTGTTACCGAGTTGAACAGCCCGTACTAGCCGTAGTTCCTAACCCCGTACAGTTGTTGTAATAAACCGCTGTCACGCCGCGACTTACGGCCGTGCCCAAGTCGCATATGTGCAGGGGATTGTCTGTCGAATAACCTGCCCCTGTAGAGACGGCTAGAAATATACGGAACACGGACTTCGTGAGAGCTCTTTCTCGGGTCTGCTGGGGGTGCGCCGTGCTGGCTCTTCAAGTACAGTGGAGCTCGTCCCACGATCGACTGCTCACCCTACGCGTCTGGCAAACTGCTTCTTCCAACGCCGTCTTTGCCTAACATGGCCATCAACACCGCGCCAAAAGCCATCGCCCTAGTTTTTCTCAGCGTAGCATTTTACAACTTTCTCGAACTTAATGTTTACATTCTCACGCTCTTCCGCAGACGAAGCGGTCTCTACTTCTGGAGTTTTACCGTTGCGACATGGGGTATCGCATTCAACTCGGTCGGCTATGCACTTATGCATCTGGGCGAGATACCGCAAAAGAATCTCTACGCAACACTCATCATCATAGGATGGTGCACCATGATTACCGGTCAATCAGTGGTGCTGTACTCTCGCCTTCACATTGTCATGCACAATCTCAAGAAGTTACGGGCGGTCTTGATTATGATCATCGTCAACGCCATCTGGCTACACATTCCAGTCATCGTCATCGTCTATGGCAATAACTCGTCCAACCCCGATCCCTGGGTTGAACCTTACAAGATCTACGAAAGAATCCAGCTCAGTGTCTTTATTGCCCAGGAACTCGTCATCTCCGGCTTATACGTATACGAAACCGTGAAGCTTCTTCGACTGGAACGAACCATCGGCAATACGGGCACCCAAAGCTTACTCCGCCACCTCATTCTCGTAAACTTTCTTGTCATCCTCCTCGACTTTAGTATTCTAGGCCTTGAATTCGCAAACCTCTTCGAAATCCAGACGTCATGGAAGCCCCTGGTCTACAGCGTCAAGCTCAAGCTCGAATTCAGCATCCTCAACCGCCTTGTAAAGCTGACGAGGAACGCAAGAAGCCACAATGCCAGCTCCTACAGCCACGGCGAACGGTCCGGTGGTGTTGCTTTAGGGACGTACAAGGGCAAAGGTCTTCAGAGGTCTACGGTACAGGAAACACCAGATCAATGGCAGGTTCATGTTACTGGTGGCAAGTCTCACAGCGACGCGCTCCCGCAAAGTGTCGTTAAAACGACCGAGTTTACCGTCCAAAGCCACAGTCGACACATAAGCAAGACGAGCCTAGCAGAGAGTGGTGAGGAAATATTAAGCCATTCACCTCACGACGTCGAGGGAGCAAGTGCATCCTCAGTATCATCAGACCATCGGTACGGGAGGTTTGACGGCCAGCACCAAAACCAGCAACACGAGCCATCATGGCAATGATGTCAAAGTTTCCATGTATATTTTCCTTTGTAACGAATCAATACTAAACGTCTTTTTTTTGTTAATTTTATCTAAACTACCTCGTCCAGCTTTGCGTGCGCTGGGTGAAACTTTTCGTAATCGCCAAAGGGTTAGCGACTCGCTCAAACTTTCTTGTCGGTGCGATGTTCCCAGCTGGCTGCGCCCCTTTGGACCACCGCTAGAGGCTTGGAAGCGAGACATGTGTCCTGGAGACGGCTTTAAAATGGTAGCGTACCACGTTTCAAATCTGCCTTCCTGATGAAGTACCCTTTTTTGTAGATCTTTACGCTTGGAAAGCGGGCTGTTCCTTGAAACAAAAATACTTGGGAACATCTCGATGATGCGGTGTACTAGCTTAGTATTGTTAGAGGGAAGATCCCGCGTAGTAGCCGAATAAATTGCCATACAATTACTCGTGGCATTTGCGCAGTCATGCTCCACCTATCGCATTTCATTAGGTGCCGCTATACACCACTCATTTCGTTGTCAAATTTAGCATCCCATCGCAAGATTGTATCAAATTTGGATAATTTTATTTATAAAAAGGGGACTCACCGTGCAGCTGGGCAAAACTTCCTACTTCTTGGCGAATCTCCGAATCTCCCACACATGCCAGTGCTAGACAATCCACTTCTCGGTCATGGCGAAATCAACAGTGGCAAGAGTCACGGACGGCAGAATCACGGCACTCCCGGCCAGAGAAGACAGACTCATTGTCACTAGGCAGCGGACGGGGCGACACTAGCGCCAACTTACCCAGCTCGGAAAACTTGACGAACGCAAAGGAACGAACAGCTGAGACGCCACCCTATAGAGAGAAAGCCTCGTCGTCAGCGAAGTCAGCGTCGTCGAACTCGTCATCTAGTATTGGCTCCTGTGCTGGGACCGAGGACTGCGGAGTCACCAGACCGAGGCCAACGCAGCGCTCACGAAAATGAGCACGACGATCGCTAGTAGGTGCCTCTGATTCGGCATGCGCAAGCGAGTCCTGGATGGATGAGAGATCAGTGTACTCACCGGAGTCTACTAACAAGTTAGCCATGGCCGTGAAAGGACGCCAAGAAGATGATGAAGCCACTGGCTGAACTTCAGCAATCACTACCTCGATGCCAGATGTGGCAGCCGTATTCGGATCGACAAGGTCGGACGCGCTTACCATAAGAAGATCGCGATCAAAGGGCTCTGGAACATTGACACCCTCCTCGTCGACCACCTTGGTGTAGTCCACAGGAATGACAAACTTGTCAGCACCGCGCTCTATCCAGTCAGCAAATTCCTTGACAGCAATGTCAGGCCTACCGCGATATTGGCCACAGTACTTTGCGAGTTCAGCCGTGGTGATGCGGCTCTTTGAAGGAAACTGGGCTTGGAAAGCCTGGGCAAAGCGATCGATGGCCTCGGACGTGTAGCGCTTGCAGACATCGTTGGCAAACAGACGCTTGAAGGTCAGGATTGAGCTGGCCTTGCTAGCGTAGGTGATTTCAAACTTGCGCTCGACCCGACCGGCACGGTACAGAGCTGGGTCAAGCTTCTCAGGATGATTGGTGGTCATGATGACCAATCGACCCTCGGAGGCGTTGACACCGTCAAGCACGTTGAGGAGTCCGCTCAGCGTCAGTGAATTCTCTTCAGAATACTCGTTCGCTGGAGGAGACTCGTCCTCATAAAAGTACTTGTAGGTGGCCGACTTGATATCGCTGACCTGCTTGATAACTTGCTGGTTCGCAAATGCTTGCCTCTCCATGAAGGTTGTCAACACAGACTCGATCGCATCCGCCTGTGATTGTGTGTCGAAGACACCATTGACTGATGCTGTTGAATTAGTGCTAAATTCAGGAACCTGGGCTGATACCTGTGCAGCAGCAGCAGTACGGTTACCGATGTCAGCACCGATACAATCGATATCCTCGAGGGCTACGCAGATGTGAGCCGGGATAAGACTGAATGCCTCCTTGAGGTCTTCGTCGTTCATCCCCTGTAGATTTATCAAATACAGAGGAGCGTTAACGTGCGAAGCAATAGCAGCAATCAGGCTCGACTTGCCGGTGCCCGGCGGGCCATGGAGAAGGTATCCGTGTCGCCAAGGGCGTCCGGTGTTCTCGTACCAGATCTGCGAGTCCTTGTGGAAGAAAAGCTCTACGTCCTGAATGATTTCTTGCATCATCAGGGGGTCAAGATCGACTGTGTCCAAAGGACGCTTGTTGCGCTCTATAAGTTTGTTCTGCCTACCTCGCACCTCAATCACACGCAGCTTCAAGCTTTGCGAAATACGCTTCTGAACGTGCTCTAGCAACGCCAGAATGGGACCATGACTACGGCCAAAGCAGCGGATGACTAGATTGGACGAAGGATTTACAGAACGAGACATCATGTTCTCTTCGGGGTTGGCGTCAGGAGCATCCTGCACTTCTAGAGTAAAGTGAGTACCATCATGCCAAAAGGACCCAGAGAAATTCCCAGAAAGCGGGACGAGCTCGCCAGTTGCCTTGCGAAAGTGGTGTTCTCCGCTAAATCGAAACTTGGACGACCGGTTCTCCTCTGACTTCTCGTGGGCAAAGTCCAAGAGTTCCTTGAAGAGCTGACCCTGAATGCCGCTAATGACAATGGAGCTAGTGACCTGTGTCTTGATCTGGTCCAAGACTGTGTTGAGCATAGCTGGTATCTCGATGCGTGCAGCATTGAGAGCCGCACAGCCCATCATGACCATATGGATATCAGCTCCAGTGCGATCCTTGATTGCCGTGCGAGCAAGCTCATAGAATTCCGATTCCATGTAACGCATGAGCCAGCTATCCCGGCCCCCGTTCACGATTCCAAACAGCCAGGACTGAAATGTCACAGGGGGTGTGACGGTAACATGCTTCTCGAGCGGCTTTGTCTTTGTATCCATGAGTTGAGAGACGGCTTTCTGCCCGTGGGCCTTCTTGCGCGCCTCCATCATGCGAGCCTCTGCGGCGGCTTGCATCTCTATCGAGGACTGTGTGTCGTTCCGCGACTCTCCGCTTGCACTGGCTGGACCCATGGTGGGCAAGGAATCGAAGACCAGAAGTTGATTCGAAGTGTACTGAGTATATGTTTGCTCTTCCCTGGGAAGAGGAAGAGTACTATCGTCGGTACAACTAATGAGTTGCTCTGAGGAAAGATTTTGCTCATGGGGAATAAAATGGGAGTCTTTTGTACTTGGACTTCCACATCAGCGTTATGGGGCAGTTACTTCGCAATACGCTGGTGTATTCCCACAGTGCTAATTCTACTTGGAAACAGTGTTGGTACGATGCCATTCTGCGAAAATTATAACGTGTGATGTAACGAGAAGCTGTGTTCACAGCGCGAATTCCCATTGCGTATTTCATGATCACAAACTTACGCACTCTAACATTGTGTAGAATGTGCTGTTGATGTTTAGAGTGCCCGAACTAAGACTTACATCCGGCTTCTACGGCAGCACTCAGAGTGGGATGGGTACACATAATTTGATGAGACATCGTCCAAGTGCGAGACAAACTTAATCTCGCAGTCGCATCCTCAGTTACAGTCGGCTAAACAGCGACAGAGAGGAGTACACTGTGCTTTACGATGTCATAGATGTGCTGGCTACGTTATTCGATGTCGGGAAAAATATTCCGGTAATCAGTCTATCCGGGTTTCTGCAAGTTTGATGTGGTTGTCTCGAAGCGTGGTCCAGAAGGGAGAGTGGGAGATGGCGAGAGCCACCGATCTACTTACTAAGTAACGCACTGACCACCATCTGCCAGCTGAACCTTGACCGAACCGTTCCGCTCCAGACACGACGCGTCTCGAGTTATCATTTCAAGGCTATACGCACCCCCCATAAGGCTTGTTCATCCAATCCTGCACGATTAACTTGTCCTCACCTTGGTCAAGTCTCATGCACAAGACCTCTGGGCACGCCATGGAATTTACCGGCTATCGCAAACTGCATCCCGCATTATGCGCATCCATCGTGACTCCTTTGATCTCCGGCTAACTACCTCTCAACACTTGAGCAATCCCTCTTTCAACCTTTGTTTTTGTTTCCTTCTGTCGCTACTGCTGGTCAGCATGCGAAGCGTTTTCGAACAATGATTCCATATTTTCTCTTTTCACTATTTCCATTGTTTGTGTCATGTCTAATACGCCCTGTCGCAGAGGCGCAGATGCTAGGAACCTGGTCCTCGACACATGGAGTGCTTCAGCAGCGCCAAAATAACAAGCCCGATACCAGCGCGTTTAACATCGTCAATGGACGGGTCTTCACACCTGGGCTAGGAATAATATTAGCAGTACGTCCACCATTGCGCAGTCTCTAGCTCTCAAACTGACGAGAACACAAGCCCCAGCCCTTTACACCAGAGGGTGGCGATTTCTTACACATAGCGCTCGACGTCTCTGGAGACGGCAAACTTCCTGTGCCCCCGCGCAACGTCGCCGACCCGCTCACCCAAGTCTTCAACTTTACACTCTTCCTGACATCTACGATCATGCAGAAGAATTTTACGATATCCAATATAACAACATCTACGCCGCCATTCGCGGATATAATGAACCAGGAAAGCGGCCAGACGGTCAAGCACATCAACTTTGAGTGGCCAGATTGTCTGGTTGGCAAAAACAACGACGATGATGGCGTGACGGCGAGAGGAGACTATAACATCAGTATCCACCAAAACTACCGCTTAAATGGCGTGGACAGATATACGATTTTCAATCTCCCCATCTCGGTCACGAATACCATTTCGCAATTCCCCGGTGCAGGCCAGCTGACAACGAAACCCGCACCCGGCCCACTCAGCGCAAACGGAGGACGCATGTCCTGTAATCTGCTTCAAAATCCCATGGTGGACTTTGACACCCAAGTCAACAGCGTAAATAATCCACCGGGACAGCCCATGCAAGATATCAAGCTCCAGACAAGCCCAAGGAAGGATGGCGGACAAGTTGGTGCGAATGGTGCGGGCGGCAACAACAATAACGGTAATGGCAACGGCAATGGCAACAGCAACGGCAACAACAATGGACAAGGAGAGATTGCGCCTGGACAGGGTGGGAATGGTAATGGAGCAGCATTAGGTGCGGCCGTGAGGATGTCGAGCGAGTCCCTCTCCATAGTCATGATTGGTATGCTAGGAGCAATGGTTGTGCTGTGCACATCAGTGAGCTGGTAATTACCGCAGGCATGCAGGCATGTGTAGACATGCCTTTCAATAATGATAACACGACTTTGATGATTCCCCATTTCTCCACTACTCTTTCCCTGTGTTTTTACCCTCTTCTGTTCGACCCGGGCAACTACGGTACCGACCTTGACCCTACCAAGCAGACTTGTCGCATACCAAATTCCAACCTCACCATCCATACCCAATTCCACCCATTAACATCCTTACCGCCAGGATGGTCCCCAAACCCGAACCAGAATCGCTCTCCAATATCAACGTAATCTACACCCAAGCGCTCCCCCTCCTCAGACAAGAATGCAAAGAAGACACCTTCTTAATCCAACACACGGCCGAGGCACTCTACGAAAACAACATCCCGCGAACACAGAGCGAAGCAATATTCCTCTCTAGTAAACATCTTCCGCACTCTTTC
>Ga0265798_10005318_pt1 | contig 17399 bp, 14 predicted proteins | sample P3T30metagenome_FD_192430 | JGI IMG/M metagenome (GOLD analysis project Ga0265798, IMG submission 192430) | Plant litter microbial communities from East Loma Ridge, Irvine, California - P3 T30 | ecosystem: Environmental > Terrestrial > Plant litter > Unclassified | place: USA: California... | reverse complement strand
AACCCGGCCGGTTCGCATGACTGATGCGAAGGCCAGTCGAGCAATCATCTGCCTGTCACTCTGGCAAAAGCCGTCCCAAGCAGGACCCACATGGGTGCCCAAGCCGAACCGCCGCCCATAGGTGTCAATCGGCGTCCAAAAAGGACCCCCTATCGGCGTCCAAAAAGGACCCCTCCGTCGAGCGGCGTGACAGACATAATGGACGCGCCGTTCGCGCGGCTTGCGGCGTAGGGCGGGCGTAGCCCGGCCGGAGGCGCAAGTCGCGCGAGGCATTCTTCTGCCGGTCGTTCTGGGCGTCAGCTGCGGTGTTTGAAGCGCCAGCTATCGTTACCGGTCTCGACGATGTCGCAGTGGTGCGTGATGCGGTCGAGCAGCGCGGTGGTCATCTTGGCGTCACCAAAGACGGTCGGCCACTCGCCAAAGGCGAGGTTCGTCGTGATGATGACCGAGGTGCGCTCGTACAGCTTGCTGACAAGGTGGAAGAGCAGCTGGCCGCCGGAGCGCGCGAAGGGCAGATAGCCGAGCTCGTCGAGTACCACGAGGTCGAGGCGGGAGAGCTGGCCGGCGAGCGCGCCGGTCTTGCCGAGCCGGGTTTCCTCCTCCAGCCGGTTCACCAGATCGACGGTATTGAAATAACGGCCCCGTGCGCCGGCTCGCACGACATTGGCGGTGATGGCTATGGCAAGATGCGTCTTGCCGGTGCCGGTCCCGCCGACCAGCACGATATTGCGCCCTCCCGCCAGGAACGAGCCATTGTACAGCGAGCGCACCAGCCCTTCGTTTATGCCAGTGCCGTCGAAAGCGAAGGCGTCGAGATCCTTTACCGCCGGCAGTTTTGCCGCCGACATCCGGTAGCGAACCGACGCCGCATGGCGGTGGGTCGCCTCCGCACGCAGCAAGTCGGTGAGCACCTCCATGGTCGTGCGCTTGCGCTGCAGGCCGGTGGTGACCGCCTCGTCGAAGGCGCCCGCCATGCCTTTTAGGCCGAGTTCGGCCATGGCTGCCATCATCTCATGCCGCTGCATGGAGATCTCGCAGGCTGTCGTAGCGGCTGCAATTGGCCTGGGGTGGATCGCGCAATGCCAGACCTTCCGGCGTAACGATGGCGAGCGGCCGGGGCGGTTCGCGCCGACGCGCCAGGATGTTGAGGATGACATCGTCGCTGGCGGTGCCGGCGGCGAGCGCTTCGCGCACGGCGGCTTCGACAGCCTCCAGCCCGTCGTCGAGCACGGCCGCCAGCACGCGTACGAACCGCCTGTCGCCCTCATCGCCAGTGCCGAGCTTGCGGCGCAGGCGCACCAGCGCTGGCGGTAATTCCCAGTCCTGAAACGGTGCTCCGTTACGCAGCGCGCCTGGCTTGGTCACCAGCACCGGCAGATAATGCCATGGGTCGTAGATGGTCCGGTCGCGGCCGAAGAAACGGGGATGGTCGGCGACGACCTCGCCCGCGCAGCGCACGACGATGCGGTCGGCATAGGCGCGGACCTGCACCGTCCGGCGCACCGCTTTGGCCATGACGGAATAGCGGTTACGGTCGAAGCTTATCAGGCAGGTGCCGGTCACCGCGTGCTCGCTCTCGTGGAAACCGTCGAACGGCCCCAGCATGGGCTGGAGCACCGGACGCTCGGCCGCCAGGGCCTGGGCGACCGTCAGCTCTTTCTGCTCGGGATGCTGGTGCATCTCCGCCCAGCGACAACACTCCGCCTCCAGCCAGCCGTTCAGCTCCTCCAGGCTGGTAAAGCGAAGCCGGGGTTGGAAGAAACGGCCGCGGGCCGTTTGCACCTGGTTCTCGACCTGCCCCTTCTCCCAACCGGCCGCTGGCGAGCAGGCCGTCGGCTCGACCATGTAGTGGCCAGCCATGACGAGGAAGCGCCGGTTGAAGATGCGCTCCTTGCTGGTGAACACCGTCGTCACCGCCGTTTTCATGTTGTCGTAAATGCCCCGCATGGGCACGCCACCGAAGAAGGCGAACGCCCGTGCATGCGCGTCGAACAGCATCTCCTGGGTCTCACGCGGATACGCTCGTACATAGATCGCGCGCGACGCGCACAACCGCATGTGCGCAACCTTCACCCGCATTGGCTTGCCGGCGATCTCGACGTCTTCGTGGCTCCAGTCGAACTGATAGGCCTCGCCTGGCCGGAACATCAGCGGGATGAAGGCTGGCGCATCCGCCACGTCCCGTCGTCGCTCCCGCCGCCACCGCGCAGCATAGCGACGGACCGCGTCGTACGAACCATCGAACCCCTCGCGCAGCAGCAGGTCGTGAATGCGCGTGACGCGCAGCTTCTCTCGCCGCGGCCGGGCTTCGTCTTCCTCCAGCAGCGCATCCAGCCGCGCCTGAAACGGACCCAGCTTCGGCAACGGCTGAACCACACGTCGATATGTAAAGTCCGCCTCCGGCTCGCGGATCGCCTTGCGTACCACCTTGCGTGACAGATGCAGGTCCCGCGCTATCGCCTTCATGGCTTTCCCCGCCGCGAACTCGCGGCGGATCTTCAACACCGTCTCCAATACCAACATCCCGATCTCGCCGCCTGACATCCGCCAAGCGCGCAGCCTAGACCACCGGGATGAGGGGTCCTTTTTCGACGCCGATCACCCCGCTACCGGGGTTCCTTTTCCACGCCGACCCACAGCCGCAGGCATTGTCATGCCGTGTGGTCGCGTATCGACGCCGACACCATGACCGCGAAGCCGCTGCCCTTCTTCAAATCCAAGCTCCGGGACATCGCCAAGGGGCTCTACCTCGAACATGGCTGGAGCCTGCCACGCGGGTTCATGGATAAGGAGCAGCGCGACCCGCGCAACTTCGATCTGACACAGTGGCAGCAGGCAAAACGCATGGGTCGCGACCCGGCGGCGCTGAAGGAAGCCATTCAGGAATGCTGGAGCACGTCAGACAACCGCGATAGCTTCGCGTCAGCCCTGGAACAGCGCGGCCTCTATCTCTCCAAGGGCGACAGGCGTGCGAATGTCGCGGTGACCTTCGAAGGCGAAATTCTTTCGCTCTCCCGCATGACCGGCCGGAAAACGAAGGAGATTGTCGCCCGAGTTGGTCCCCCTGAAGAGCTGCGCAGCGTTGAGGAAACGAAAGGACATATCGCAGCGACGATCTCTCCGAAGCTGCGACACCTGCTCAAAGAAACTGAACAAGCCCGCCAGCGCGACATGGAGCCGCTGGAGGCCAAGCGCCTCGCTATGCGGGCGGAGCATCGCCTCCATCGTCGCACGCTCGTTAAAACACAAAGCCTTCGGAGCCAGGCTGAGGCGGTGCAAAGAGCTGGTCGGTTGCGCAAGGGTGTGGCGGGGCTTTGGGATCGCCTAACTGGCAAGCGCAAAGAAAGGCTTCAGCTCAACGAAGCGGAGGCTATAAACGGCCACATCCGCGACCGTACTGAGCTGCACGAACTCGTTCAGCATCAACTGGCAGAACGACGAGGGCTGCAAGGCGGGATCGTGTCCGTTCGCAAACGATATACCGCGCAGACTGAGGAGCTTTACCGCGATCTCGCGAAACAGGCTCAATCGCGCAGGGGTGAAGCTCGCGATCTGACGGCGGATTTCAACGGCGTTTCAGGTCAAACTGCTCCAGCGCCCTCGCGTATTTTGCGGGCGCGAACTTCGAAACAGGCTGAGCATAAGCACCGTGGCCCCTCTCTTTGATTTCGTTGAGCCGAACTGCGTTGCGTTAAGAAGGAGCGTTATCTAGCCTGCAAGAGGTCCTGCCGGCGTCCGGTCCAGCAAAGTTAATTACTGCCGGCGATTTCCGCGATCTTGGCAATATTTGCAAGATGGACGTGAAAGTCGTTCCTTAACGTCACAAAGTCGTCAACAGTCAATGTCTCACCATTGAGGGTTTCCACTTCCCAACCGTAATCGCCTCTCTTTTCTATAGAATGACCAAGACTGTTTCTAGGGCTGAGAACCTGCTTATCATACTCACAGAGTAGCTTTCGGCACTCCGCATATCTGTTGTGACCCTTAGTAACAGCCAAGGCCAGCTTTTGGAGGTGGAAGCTGGTTACAGCCCGGCTATCTAGCCTAGATGCGAAGTCCTGACACTCGGCGTATTTTTTAACAGCACTTTGCTGGCCAGCAGAAACGATTTCATCGAGCTTACTCGCCAATAGGACGCGACCACTATCATCGGCTTTGTCATGTATCACTGAAAGAAACCGCCTTAAGTCATTGTCGCAACGACCGACTACACCCATCGCTATGCCGCGCATGGACTCTAGTCTTGATAGTCGTTTGACTACTTCGTCAATGTGATCGCGCAGCCTGTCGGTTAGGCGATCACGGGGCATGCAATAAACCCCATCAATCTGACGCTTATGTATCATCCCTCTCAGGTCGGCGACCGCCTTCCCGCTGTAGAATATAATGTCAGTAAACCCAAAGTGGCGTCTGACCTCATCTGCTACTTCATCCCCTTGCATATCAGGACTTCCGAGGTCCCAGTCGACTAGCACGAGGTCGAAGTCATTAAAGTCCTGCTGCCTCTTCGAGAGCGCGCCAAGATTGCTTGGATCGACCTCGATATCAATTAATGGATTGAAGCCTGCTTCGGCTAAGTGCTCCCGAATCTCGGTGATTGTTGTTGCGACGTCATCCGGCTGATTTTCAAACCAGAGGATATTGAAATCGAGTCTCATTTTCCCACCTCAAACGAGTCTAATGATGAAGGTTGCGCGGTCGCCTTCGCGTTCTGGATCAAGGCTTATAGAGCCGCCAGCATTCTCCAGAACTTGACGAACATGGTACAAGCCAAGTCCAGAGCCCTTCTTGCTGCCACTATAAGATTTTTCGAATATCTTGCTGGAATCTACAGTACGCGGGTCGATTCCACGTCCGTTGTCTGACACCACTATCTCGGCCCCCTTGCCCGATTTCGGCTTCCGGCACTCGAAGTGGATGCGGCTGGCGCGCGCCTTACTGGAGTTTGCAAAAAGATTGTCCACGACAATAGACATATCAATCGGTTTGAATTTTCGTAGCAGCGAAATGCCGTTCGTACTGAAGCTCGCCTCCGCCACATCACCGATCGTTCCGGCCACCTCTTCGACGTACTCCTGCAAGAACTGAATGATGTCGGCTTCAAGCACATCGGCGTTCATCTTGAACGATGCTCGTGTAGCCAGACGAGTAACCCCTAGGATGCGGCTTATCTGGAAACTAATCTGCTCCAGATTGCTTCCCAGCTCGTCTGCATCGAACGTCGTAGCCGAAAGCTTGCGCATGCTACGATCCACAAGATTTCTCACCTCGGTCGCGTAGATAATCACCTGATGATGTAGGAGGGTAAGTTCCTCGTTTTCTTGACCCTGCAAGTTGCTGAGAAGGCGGTTCTGGGTTTCTAGGCGTGTTGCCAATGCAACGGCTTGATCGGCCCGTGACTCAGCTGCAGCGGCTTTCTCCTCCGCCTGGCGGCGAGCTTCCGCTTCTTCGCGGGCCTGCTCCCGTGCCTCCTCCTCCGCAGCTTTTAATTCCTCGTATCGCTGCTGCGACTTTGCGATCTTCGCCAGTAGTTCGCCATTTCCCGTTTCTTTGGCCAGAATACGCAGACCTGCCATCGACTCTTCAAAGTTCTCCGACCTTTCGTTGACGATGTCGATGAGCTCGCTATTGTAGTCAAGCAGCGTAACGTTTTTCGACCCGGCGAGAGCTTGAACTACCCTGATAACCCGTGATCGGGCCGTATCCGATCCTAAACCACTCGCGTCGTCCCGATCCTGATCCAATCGATCGGGCCAGCTTACATTAACGACGTAGCGTTCAAGTCTTTGAACCATGTGCCGGACGGCCGCATCAACCAATTGCTCCGCCGCCTCATTCTGGATCAGGCCTGCATCGCGACTTGACGCTTCAACGAACATGCCTTGAGGAGCGTCGACATCGATTTTCCCTAGTATATCGCGCAATCCAAAATAACGAGCGGTGCCCTGTTGCTTGCGCCGGGCGATCCCGAAAGTATCATCCGTTGGCTCTCCAACGGGGAATATCCGAAAGCCATTGACAAACAAAAACATGTTGCCAAAGCCGACTGGCTGGATGCCCATGCGTGATGTAAAAGTGTGCTTTGCGCTGCGGTTAAGATAGTAAACGTTGCCGTTTACCGTTGCCCCGAGCAGGGCGCCGTACGGGCTTACTTCTTCCACCTGATAAATACGCGATCCGCGATCATACAAGCTGGATGTGATCGTGCCACCGCTGATCTCGACTTCGATCCTCGTAGTTTTGTCGCTGAGTAGGTCGACGATATTGTTTCCGACAGGCCCTTCTACATCTGACCAGTCTTCGTCGGGATCAGTGTCGGCGACAAACGTCTCGATACTAAGACGCTTGCTGCCTTCAAACGGGTCGACAAGCTTTGCCAAGTAGGTGCGCAGGCGATCAATTTGGCTGAAGTCCCATTCAGACCGGAGTCCATCAATGACGAGCACCGTTCCGTTCTTCGGAGGTGCTGAAATCCGCTTGAACTTAGGAAAACTCGGCACTGTATCGAGGCTTACATCAACATCCGCGAATTCCTGCTTGGCATCGCGCTCGAAGGATGCCCAGTCGACGGTCAGGCACTCAACCGTCTTTCCTGAAACGAAGCGCGAAAAGAGCTGGAGGCGTTCGCCGAGCCTGTCACACGAAAACCTGCCGATCCCCTTGTTACCCGCATAGCCGCGCCGTTGCGAAATACCGTCCCGATAATCCCGTGGTAAATTCTGGTCTTCTTCATCCGTGCGCTTGGCAGAGTAGGCGACGAACAGCCACTTGGACGTGATATCATCCCGCGACATGCCCTTGCCATTATCAGCGATAATGATTGAGTCTGTTTGAAACTCTATCCTGACTTTCGTGGCGTGCGCGTCAAATGAGTTCTTTACGAGCTCAAATACGGCAACAAAGTCGTTCGTGATAAGGTCTCGCCCGATAACGTCCTTCAGAGCAGAGCTGACTCGGAACTTATGATCCATGGGGGCTCACTGACAATCTAGGGCGCTGTTGTTTAGATGCCGCTCTTAGCCCCCTGAAGAACGAGCATCGTTGCCGAACGGGACAGATATCGCAAGCCGGCAAAGGAAGTTTGCATACCTTTGCGGCGAAGTCGAGGATTGCCCAGTTAGAGGTGAGAGGCACATGTCGGACCAGCCAGCCCGCAGCTTTTTGAAGCCATGGGTCATACCGAATGTCGGCCATCTTGCGAGGCCTTATAAACCTCTCGATCACGCGCACCATATTAACATCAAGAAGAGGCGCTGGACGATTGTGCTCAAACATGAGAATCGCGTTTGCGACGTACTGTCCGACCGCCGGTATCTTCAGAAGCTCTTCGTACGTTGCTGGAAAGGTGCCTCCGGATGAGTGCGCGTACGTCGCCAAGGCCTTCAATGACACGGATCGGCGATTGTAGAGGCCAATCGGCCTGATGATATCGGCGATCTCTTCCACCGGCGCTTCCGCTATCGACTGCCAATCAGGGAAGCGGCGATAGAAGCTTTCGTAGAAGCCGCTCACGGTCTCCGCCCTTGTTCGCTGAAGAAGCACCTCGACACTAATACGGTGATACAAGGAAGCGCGGTCGTGCCGCCAAGGAAGCATCCGGCCGTGCGCAGCGTACCACGTGACCAGTCCCTTCCGGAGAAAGGTTAGGTTCTGCTTGTCGCTTCTGGAAAGGATATCAGGCGAGGACATGGACCTCGGCAGGCGGGAACAGCGCGTCAAAGTCGCGAAGATTGATCTTGAACAGGTAGCCGTGGTCCCGCACCGTCGGCCGCCCGAGGGTCTTCTGGGACATCAGGTAATCAACCGATATCTGACCACCCTCAAGCAACGCGTCAAAATTTCGGACCTTTGGCCGCCGTGTGTGCTGGATTTGAACGTAGTGGAATTCCTCGGTCTCACGCTTGCCACGCACTTTCGCACCCACCCAGAAGGTCTGCGGGTGCTTTTCGGCGAGCCGCTGGCGCAACGTCTCAAGTTCCCAAGTTGTCACGTGCTTGTCATTGCCGAGCTTGTCCCGGTGCATTTGCTTGAGCCAGTCCTTCCCGGCGTCCAGCCCAAGGAACAGCCCGATGGAGTTTGGGCCCTTAGCGTCGATTTCGTGATTTAGCCTAAGCTTACCATTCCGTTCGTACCCGTATTCCGAAAGTAGCTGCCATGCCGATCCGACCGGGCTTAAACCCCAGTTCGGAACCTGTGAGAACAAGGTAACACGGTTGCCGAGACGCTTGCCTAACCGCTTCGCCTTGATCTCGATACCCTTGTAGTCCGGTGACTTTCTCGCATTCGCGGCTATCCCCAGAAGGGTTTCAAGCGTCATGCCGATGCCCGTATCACCTGGCCGCAAGGTGGGGACGAACCCGCGCGCGGAAATACCCTTGATAAGGTCGAGAAGCTCCGTGACGGCAGGATCAATCGCGGGACGCAAGCTGTTAGCTATCGACCCGAGCGGTTTCCTTGCATCATGGATTGAGGCCAAAATGCCTCGGGCCGCGCAATTCACGACGTAAATGTCGCCTTGGTACGTAAATAGGGCTAACAGGTTTAGTGGGTCAACATAACGAGGTAGCCCGCTAAACCAAATACGCGGATCACCTCTCTTCGTCGTTGGTCTGTAGAGCGATACGGTTGTTTCTTCTAGCCTGTCGGCATGGACAAAGTACGCCCGACGTATAACCTTCTCTTCCGTTCCTTGGCCCTGCTCGTCGTAATCGTGGTAGCCAACCTCCTTCAGGTATTCTCTCACCGAAGCGGTTGCATCCATGATGGATTTCCCAAGGCCGGTGGGTGTCGGCACGAGGAGGCTAACATCTATCTCGAAGGCGTTGAATACCTTCAGGACCTCCCCGATCGGCGTGTCGCTTTTTTCAAGCATCAGCCAACCGCCGCGTCGATGATCTTGCGAAAGTGCTGTCCAACCCTTTGAGATAGGCCGACGGGCACGGCGTTACCTATTTGGGTATATTTTGGCACCTCACGCTCGAAGTTCTTTTCCAGCGGGTTTCCGGCGCGGCGAATTCCACCGGTCGTTCGCTTGCCGACGAACTGATACCAATCTGGGAAAAGTTGCAACCGCGCCCATTCTCGAACCGTAAGGATGCGCGGCTGCGAGAAATGGACGTAATCGTCGGGGAGAGAAGTCGCGGTTATATTCGGCTCCCTATTACCCCACCGTGCCCTAAGCACCCGCTGGGAGAACTTCTTCGTTTGCAGGTGCTCTGGAATTGAACCGTTGTTCGCGATCATGTGCTCGAATTTGTTAACGATTTCGGGCTTGTGCTTGCTGTATTCCTGTTCCGTCAGCAATACCTTGGCTTTAGGGTGGGCCAAAGGAGGCTTCCTAAGCCACTTCTGGATGCTAGTCTGCGGCAGGCTCGGATACGCTTCGGTGGCGAAAACTCCGCTTTCGAACATGCCCTGCTTGAGCTTGGCCGTGACAGCCGGGTCCACCAGATCGCCAAGCAGGTCTACGAGGTCCGGGTATGAACCCTTTTCCGCAGCTGGAAGGAATCCGCATTTAACCGCGTCTTCCGGATCAGCCTTAGGGTCAACAAAATCGCAGGCCGCCAGTACGTCTTTCCGGATACCGACCAGAAGGACACGCGGCCGATTCTGCGGCACGCCGTAATCCTTGGCGTAAACCAGCGACCAGCGCACTTCGTAGCCGGGGATGCGGCGAAACTCCGCTTTCACGTCTGGGAAGATGTAATCTTCGCCGGTGCGGGTCCACCGCGAATTCAGGAGGCCACGCACGTTCTCGAACAGGAAGATGCGCGGACGAACCCTGCGGATGATTTCCGCCATGCGGGCATAAAGGCGGTTCGACGGGAGTTCTTTCTTGTCGACCGCGTACGAGCGCCGAATGCCGATACCGGAGAAGCCTTGACATGGCGGACCACCGGCAAGCACGTCTAGCGTGCTTCCCGCCCCTGCCGCAACGGACGCGCCTGCATCGAAAACAAGATTGAGCTCAGGGATAGCAGACAGGTCCGAGACAAGCTTTTCCAGACGCTTCCCCTTGAGCGTCTGGGCGTCGCTGCTGTGGAGGTCCGGGTTCTCTACAAACGCGAGGCCGCCAAGCTGGTGGTGACGATTTGCGAGATAGCTGGCCCGTGCATTGTCATCCAGCTCGTTGACGAAGACAGGCGTGAACCCCGCGTTTTCGAAGCCGGTGGAGAGGCCGCCGCAACCTGCAAACAGGTCGATCATCGTGTAGAGGCGGCTGGCGGTCTCCGCCTTTGAATGGGCGGAGTCTGCAGGGGACGGGGAGCGAGGTTCTAAAATTTGCAACATGTTCAATCGTCTAGATTCGGGTTCAGGTAGTTTAGAACATTCGCGGAACCGCGTCCAGGGGAAACTTCGGGGCTTCCAAAAGGCGTTCCGGACCGTGTTGATGCCAGACTGGCGTAGCAGGGCGATTGGACAGCAAAAAGGAAGCAAGAAGCCCTATGGAGATGGTGCCGGGTAGCCCACGGTTCCTGACCGGCCATGAATCGGCCGGACGTTTGGCCCTGAGAAGGCCCGATGCCATGTCGGGGCCATAAGGCTGGGGGATGCAACGGGGGCGCGCAGCAGCCCCCTTGCCAAGTGAGCGTGGTACTACCACGCACATCTTGCGCGCAGCGTTACTTCTGAACTTCCCGCTTCTCTGAAACTGCGAATAAAGCTCGAACCGTACAGTATTGCTTCTTCTTCCCCTACCTGCTGCTTGTTCGTGCTTCTGGCTATTTCGGCGTTCTGGTTCTGACATCCCCCCAGTGGGTTGCTTGCTGCCGCTTACGATCCTCGCGCCGGGCGTCATGTCCGCGCAGCGAGGAGAAGCCCGATGCAAACACCGCCTGAACTGCCTCCGATGAGGCCAGCCGCCCCGCCATCCCAGCCTCAGGCCGTGCAGCAGACATCTGGCGCACCTGCGTCAAGGGCCGCACCCATGGGGCCAAAACGCCTGCGCCAGATGGTGACGATGATCGCAGGCGGCGGGTTTGTGCTCGTCGCCGGTCTGGGCGGTCTTGAGATGGTAGCCAAGCCTGGCCTGCGGCCGTCCGACTTTATGTCGGCTGTCGAGGGCAACACCGAACGCGGCATCTGGAATATCAAAATGGGTTTCAAGCCGGGCGACCACGTCCTTACAGAGGCCGAGTATCGGGAGCTGCTGGCTGAAGGCGAGCGTAAGGGGCAAGCCAAGGCGGAGCTGCAATTCCAGAAGAAGCTGGCCATCGTTCAGGCCGATAAGGAGCGCGTGGTCGCGGCCTATCAGGCGCTGTACGATCGTATGAAGATTATCGTGCAGGCGGCGCTTCAACTGGAGCAGCTGGCCCAGCAGTTCCGCCAACAACTGATACAGCTTACGAGCGGCGGCCGTGGCCTTGTCATCATGACCAAGGACATCTTCTGCGGCTTTGGCAGTCCGGAGGCTTGCGAGTCCGCCCGCGCTGATCGCCGCATTATGATCGACGAGGCGGATGAACTCTCGCGCGGTGACGTTGGCGCACGCATCAAGGAGATGATGGTCGGGGTCGACGATCCCGCCACTTTAATTACGCGGGAAGATCAGCAGCGATACGGCACGCCCGCGCTCGACCGCCAGTAATCCAGCCATCTCTCAGCCCGGCGACGCCATTAAGGCGCGCCGGGCTTTCCTTTTTGGAGGAATCAATGTCCTTTGATCGGGACTTTCCGCGCGGGCGCGGTGAAGCTGATGGCCGTTCGGCTCCGCTGGCAACCGCGCGCTGGTCGTTCACCGCCAGCCCTTGGCAATCTGGCCATATCTGGCTCGGTCGTGATGCCATCGGAATGGCCGTCGGCCATGATGACGATCGTCACGCCATCCTGATTGCAGGCTCACGCTCCGGCAAAGGTCGCTCTACCATCATTCCCAACCTCTTTCTCTGGCCGGGATCGTGCGTCGTCATCGATCCCAAAGGCGAGAATGCGAGCGTGACTGCGCGGGCGCGGACTGCGCGCCCCGGTCACCGGGTCGCGGTGCTTGATCCACATGGTGCGGCGGACGTGCCGGAGGAGCTGCGGGCGAGCTTCAATCCAATCGACCTGATCGATGCTGTGCGCGACGACGCGATCGACCTTGCCGCTGCCATTGGTGACGCACTGATGATCGGCAGCAATGACGGCAAGGATATCCACTGGAATGAGAGCGCGCGGCAGGTTCTGGAAGGCATCCTGCTGCACGTTGCTGTTAGCGAAACGGGTGAGCGGCGCTCCCTCGTCCGTGTTCGGCAACTTCTGACGCTCGGCGATCCCGATCTGGCAGCAAGCCTCTATGAGGGCGAAGTTGCGCGTCTTGGCGACAAGGCGGAGCCTGTCACACCATTCGATGCTTTATGGAGCGCCATGGCAGGAAGTAGCGCCGTAAACGATGCCGTGCGCGACGTGATCGTCGGCGCTGCAAACACAATCGCCGATATGGGAGAGAACGAGCGCGGCAGTGTGCTCTCGACCGCGCGGCGCAACACCAAGTTCATTGACAGCCGCTGGATGCGCGACTGCCTGAGCGCTGGAACCAGCAAGCTCGACATCGACCAGCTGAAAGGTGCCCCCGGCGGGCTTTCGGTCTATGTCTGCCTGCCTGCCCGCTTTATCCCGACGCATGCGCGTTTTCTGCGGCTTGTGCTTAATCTGATCCTCTATCGTATGGAGGCGCAAGGTCTCGCGCAGCCAGTTTGCGGCCATCCAGTTCTCTTCGTGCTCGACGAATTCGCTGCGCTCGGCCGTCTGGAAGCGATCGAGAAAGCGGCTGGCCTGATGGCCGGTTTCGGCGTGAAGCTGATACCGGTGTTGCAGGACCTCGGCCAGCTGAAGCGCCATTACAAAGAGAGCTGGGAGACGTTCCTCGGCAATGCCGGCGTTCTCCAGTTCTTCGCCAATGCCGACCTGACGACGCTCGACTGGCTATCAAAGCGCATGGGTCAGGTGGAACTGATCCGCGAAACAAGCGGCAAGTCGGATAGCACGACGACGGGTCTCAGCAAAAGCCAGAGCCGTACCGAAAGCGGCGGCTGGTCGCGATCGACAAGCACAAGCCAGGGGCAGTCGGACATGGCGGAGCTGCAACGACTCGCCGCGCGAGACGGCGGTTCCGGCCTTGTGCCGTTCCTAGCCCGGTCGGGAGCAAGCGGCGTCGGCCACTCCACGGGCTCCTCTGATCAGGAAGGTCAATCAGGAGGGGAAAGCCATCAGCTCGGCGACAGCTCTTCCTCCGGCAGCAGCTCCTCAACCACTACGAATGAGGGCATTCATCTGGCGGCACTGATGACGCCTGATGAGATTGCCCGGCTGTTCGATCGGAAGACGGGGCGGCAGATCGTCCTGCTCGATGGTGCCGCGGTGGCGTTGGCGCGCACGAACTATGACACAGACGAGGCTTTCGCCAAATTTCTATGATCCTTGCTGACCGACCTGACTGCTGCTGCCAGTCCCTTTATCCGCTTGCTCGGTTGCAATCTGCGTCGCCATTTCCGCACAACGGTAAGCGCTCTCGGCGCTCCACCGTGCCCGCGCCAGACCCTCGCCCTGCTCTCCGTCCGCTTCTAGGCGACGGACCAGGGCTGCTTTTCGCTCAGCCATTTCCATGAATGTATCAAAGATCAATTCCTGCTGCTCGCGGTTGAGCTGCGGAGGCTCGTTTTCAATCGCCATTGGCCATTCCCTAGATATCCCTTCGCGAGAGAGGCCAGCCTCACTCTCCAAATGGTTTCGGATAATCTTTGGCATGCCAATAGACCGCTCCTCGATCGAAGCGGTCACGCAGCGGCAGCGGCAGTTCGGCGTAATTCGAGGCTTCGATCACATGGGGCTCAAACTCTTCCGCTTCATTGAGGCGTTCGGCGAAGACCGGCCATGCGCTCGCCGATTCCGTTCCGGCGGCGGCAATCATCAACCCGCCCAAGCTATCGACAGCTTCCTGATTCAAATGGTGATCGACCCCATCGAAATGAATGATGAAGTTCGATCTCGATGTTCCTGCGGAGGTCATGATCGCGAGCAGGCGCGTTCCATGAGGAACGATCTTTCCACCAACGATGCCTTCGCGCTCTTTGCCAAGCTCATTCGTGAACCGGCTCGTCATCATGCAGTCGAACAGGTTCTCGTCGCGTCCGATTGAGAAGCGCGAAACCATGATATGTGTTCGGGGCTTGAGATGAAAGGGCTGGTAAAGCCTGTATTCGCCAGCGAAGCTCCTGACTGCATCGAGAGTTAAGCCCGCGCCGTGCCCGAGCGCATCCTTCAAGGCGCTGACAAGCGTCTCTCTCTGCCTCAGATGCTCTTCAAGCCGCATAGTTACGAACTCGTCTGCATACGCGCGCGACATCCAAAGGATGATCGCTTTCGCGGCGGGGTCGTTTGGTGGCCTGCCTGAGCGCAGCGCGCGGTAGACGGTGTTATCGTCGGGCATGAAGTCCGCTTCCGAGGCAAGCTCGCGCGCTTCTGGCGATATCGGCTCCTGCTCAGCCTCATCAGCAAGCAGCTGGGCTGTACGCTCATATGTCCAGCCTTCCCGATCCCGGATCAGCGCAAGCGTCCTGATCGCGGCCACTGCATCGACCGGGTCTAGTGGCCTAACGTCCGCCGATTTCGGCTTCCTGCCAGCAGGCTTCTTCATTCTCAAATCACCTCTGTCCCACGGAAATGGGATAGGCAATCATTAAGATCGAACGTGGTGCTTTGAAAGCCGGGATTGCTCTTGGGTACCAAGCTCCCCGAAGCCGCATTGTTTGCACCCGGCAGGCAAGCGGCGGCTCGCGGGAGAAACGAGATGCGACACGTATCCCTTTGCGCACCATGCTTCCTTCAGGGTTATTGCAGCCGCCTGATTGCCAGACCGGTGACCGGTGCAGAGCTGCGGAATGGTGAGTTCGTGCGAGACCTGCGCCTCTATGCATCGCAGCTCCGGATTGCCTGCGACCGCTGGACGAACTACCTGATCGATGCCTATCGCGATCACCCTGGCATTATTGTTACAAGTTCCGGCGCTGAGATTGAGCTCGACACGTCCGTGTTCGACAATCCGCATCAGCGGTACTGGTTCCGCGACTTCTGCAAGCCGGTCCCGGCCGGGGTCATCCCCCATATCCGGCGAGAGGCGAGAGAGAGGGTGCGTGTGATGGCCACCATCCTCCGCGCGATCGATCCTCGTGGGACCGCGCTCTGGGGCATAAGAGCTGCCAACGATGTGGAAGCAGTCACGTCGCCTCTAAGTGCGTCGGTTCGAACCCTTCTACCGTGTCACCAAGTCGGCAGGAAAGAACCGGGTGTACTCATTCGCTATGGCGGCAGAGAACTAGAGGAGTTCCCGTTTTAATTCTGGACAAACTGATAGCATCTGTGAAACTATAGGACAGAATTCCTACACGTGCGTCTGCGCCTTGCCTTAATCGGCAGGGCGCTTTTTTGTTTATCCCCCCAGCGGCGGGATAACCGCCGCGTAGTTTCCCCAAACCAACAACTTAGAAACGAGGCCGTTTGCGCGGTTTCGAGAAACTGTGCCCGTCATGCAACTCGATATCGATAGATACCGCCATTTTGTTGACTGTTTTGACATACCCGAAGAGCAGAAGCTTGCACTTCTGGGCCAAGTCTGGATGATCATGGGCAGCTTCGTCGATCGCGCTTTCGGCCTGAGCCCGGAGCAGATTTGCCTGGGGATAGCTGCGCGAGAGCGTGCCAATCCGGCGCGGGATCGGCTAGACTCGACCATATCAAAACCTTTCAACGACGCCGCATCTTGGAACGCGGCAGAAAAGAGCAGCCGATGAAGGCAGAGAAGTTACAAAGCGCCGTTATCTATGCGCGCGTATCGAGCGTGCAGCAGAAGACGCAAGGCCATGGGCTGGAAAGTCAGGAAACCCGCTGCCGCGAATTTGCAGGCTACAAAGGGTATAAGGTCGTCGAGGTATTTCGAGACGATGTCTCAGGCAGCATCACCGGTCGCCCCGGCATGATAGCGATGCTCGCATTCCTTAAGAAACAGAAGACACCCCATGTCGTCATCATCGACGATATCAGCCGCCTCGCGCGAAGCCTCGAAACCCATCTTCAGCTTCGCAATGCAATCTCGGTAGCCAACGGCATTCTGCAATCTCCATCAATCGAGTTCGGCGAGGACTCAGATTCTCAGCTTGTCGAAAATCTGCTTGCTTCAGTCTCTCAGCATCAGCGCCAGAAGAACGCCGATCAGACCAAAAACCGGATGAGGGCGCGGGTCCAGAACGGCTATTGGTGCTTCTACCCGCCCATCGGCTACCGCTTCGAGCGCGTTTCAGGGCACGGCAAAATGCTAGTGAAGGACGAGCCTCTCGCCTCGATCGTACAGGAGGGCTTTGAGGGCTACGCCTCGGGCCGCTTCCAAACCCAACCTGAGGTCATGCGTTTTTTCCAGAGCAGGCCTGAATGGCCTGCTAACCGGCGCAACAGCCTGACAGCGGAGCGCGTCCGCGAGATGCTGATCCGCCCAACATACGCGGGTTATATCAGCGTACCGGAGTGGGGCATCAATCTCGCTCCGGCCAAGCATGAAGCGATCATCAGCTTCGAAACTTTCCAGGCGATTCAGAAACGTATGAAGGTGGTCGCCAACGTGCCTGCGCGCGCGGACCTCAACGAGGGATTTCCTTTAAGGGGCTTCATCACCTGTGGCGGCTGTGGCCATCAGCTCATGTCATGCTGGTCCACCGGCCGGAATGCCCGTTATCCCTACTACCTCTGCCAGAAGAAGGGCTGCGATCACTACGGCAAGTCGATCAAGCGTGATGTGCTGGAGGCTCAATTCGCCAACCTTCTCGCTGAGATGAAACCGTCGGCCGAGCTCTTCGCTCTGGCGCATGCGATGTTCGCTGATCTGTGGAATGGCAGGCTCGCCGGAGCTAGCGCGCAGACGAAGAGTGTGGAAGCGCAGTTGAAGAAGCTTGATGCCTCGATCGATCAGCTGGTCGATCGTGTTGTCGAGACCGATAGCCCGGCGCTCATCAAAACTTACGAGTCTCGCCTGCGCAAGCTCGAAGCCGAGAAGGTCGAATTGTGCGAAAAATTCGCCTCCTGTGGCCGTCCGCTCAAAGACTTCGACGAGACTTTTAGAACCGCCTGCGAATTCCTCGCAAACCCTTGCAAACTATGGCTTTCTGATCGCATTGAGGACAAGCGTGCGGTACTAAAACTCGCTTTTGCAGAGCGTCTGGCTTATGTGCGTGGAGAGGGGTTTAGAACCGCCGTAACCTCCTCACCTTTCAGAGTTTTTTCCGCTTTAAAGGGGGGAGATCTTGATATGGTGCCGCTTACAGGACTCGAACCTGTGACCCCCGCATTACGAATGCGATGCTCTACCAGCTGAGCTAAAGCGGCCCTCGTGTATCCGGCGTGCCGGGTCGAGGCGGCGCGATTACCAGTAGTGG
>Ga0265798_10005317_pt1 | contig 17403 bp, 7 predicted proteins | sample P3T30metagenome_FD_192430 | JGI IMG/M metagenome (GOLD analysis project Ga0265798, IMG submission 192430) | Plant litter microbial communities from East Loma Ridge, Irvine, California - P3 T30 | ecosystem: Environmental > Terrestrial > Plant litter > Unclassified | place: USA: California... | reverse complement strand
GTCTATCCAGAATACCCAATTGGAAACAGATCTATAGGTCATTTCGCGAATTAGTGATGAATTATTCACACCCATGCGTACTCACCATACCTGGGCTGTAGGTCATACCTCTAGGTCATAATGTTCTACACATTGCTTGAGTGGTCTAGGTGGTGTGAAAAAAATCACAGAGCACCTACGGGTGCCATAACCACTGGCACGAATTATTCTGGAATTTTAGCTGCGATATTGCATCGAGGGAAAAGTTGTATGTCGAGCCGTTGACACTGACAAACTCCCGCTGTAAGAGGCGCCGCAGGCCGGGCTTCCAAGTTTAGGGTTAGTGTTGAGGTACAACCATCCATATAGTTCGCTCAAAAGATCCCGCGGTGGCGACAAGAGGGACAAGATCTGATAGAGGATACTGGTATTGTAGGTATTGAGGGGCTAGGAAATCTTTGAACGAAAAATCTAGACAGCGTCGTGCGAGTTGTGTGATAAATCTGGATTGTTTGAAGCCTGCGACGTGAAGGCGAGATTTACCGAAATCGCTCGACGATGGAAAAACCAAATTCGACAAAACACGACTGCAAACAACCTGCATGATTAAAAACAGGTTCGATATACGCTAGTCTAAATCTTGGTCATCGGATGAGTCCACAATTACTCGCATTCGAGGAACACCTCTTCCGCCGGGAGTCGCCTTTCTCGAGGACACGCCATGGCCTTGACTGGATCGAACAGCTTTGCCATCGTACAAGTGCTTTTCCACCTGCTCGAGCCCATGGACGCAAGGGACAAGATCAGCCTCTAACGAAGCCAAGGCACGCAGGACGAAAACACGACAAGAGTCGCAGCAGCGCGCCGTCATCCTAGCGGTGTCCGTGTCGGTCGATCTCAGTTCTTTGTACATGTCGACAAACTTGCCAAACACCAACGCGATGCCAGGGCCGTCGCACGCAGAGCCGTCACCTGATTCGTCCGTGTGCTGATGTGAGGCTACATCGCGTTCGCCAGTGGTGTCGACAGAACTTTGCGTCAGCCGGGGTGAGGAGTCCAGGGAGACCAGCTCATCAGCAGTGGGTGGTCTTCTGATCAGTTGATTCTTGGACCTCTTCACCATCATGCCATCCTTGCCACGATGCCATTCTTCCTGCACAGTGGCGGCGTCCCGGTCCACGTCGGACTGCTCGACTGCGCCCAAGCCATCTCGCTTGCGTTTCCTGGCCGATAGCGGGCCGGCGGCAGAGTAGTCTGGCCTGGGCCTGGATGGCGACGTTAACGCAGCCAGCTTCACTTCCAGTCGATCCATGGGGGCGTCCTCGGGAAAGAACATATCGCTGGTACGTCTACCTTTGTCGGAGTCTTTGACCGGCGTGTTAAGAGGTCTGATGTCGGAAAGGATGAGGTGTGGTACGGTTGGGCCTCTGATGCGCTCCCGACGACGGATGCCATGATCAGTCCGTCGGGTTATGTGTTGCGTCCACCGTGCGACAGCAGTAGACATTGGGATGCCTTGCTTAGCGTTGGCAGTAATCTGGACCAGCACGTCGCGAGGGAGGTCTTCGGGTCGGGTCCAGGAAGGAGCGCGAATGGCTTGTGGGATGGACTCGAACCAGCCCGGCCTCCAGGCCTCGTCGATAAGGCGTACGTAGTTCTGCCGCTGCCGCAGGGCAGATGCACCGATGACAATGTTTGCCTGCGCGACATCGCAGCCAGAATCGAGTCTTTCGATCAGGTCTTCTGCAGACTTGACACTCGGGTCGGGATGACCTCTCCACAGTCCTTTGGCCTCGATGAGACGGTACGCAAGAGTGGCAAGAACGGCGACATCTTCAGTCTTGCTAGCCAATTCTGCCAGCACCGCAGACGCAGCTTCGTGTGGCAGAACACCATCGCCTGGGTCGACAAGATACGAGAAGATGGAACGGTCTCGTTGATGTTCGAGGAAATGACGGGACAAAACAGCCTGCACGTCGACAAGAGAGATACCGTCGAGATACGCCTTCAGATTGCCCGCGTGCAAGGGCTCGTTGAGAAGCTGGCGCTGTGACCGTGTCAGATGCGGTGCAGAAGACTGCGCCGACGGGAACGGGACCAAGTCGCTTGCTTGTTGGGTATTGGAGTCGGTAAGCGCCATGGTATGGGGACTGACAACGTCGTGTCAAGTTCAGGGTTTACGCGACCGGAAGAAAGTGTGTCGCACGGGCCGATTATGTCAGCAGAGCGGACGCGCACGGATGACATAATCAGGCCGAGGGCGCACGCCAGAACGCAACGATTACGTTTCGCCAGTGTTTCCAAGAAACAAATTGTACGAGAAAGGGGCAATCGGGGTACAGAATAAATGCCCGGTCGAGGCCGTCGCAGAAATGAAGGATGACCGGAAGGCAAGCGAGCAAGGATTGGTTACGGATTGAGAGGTGATGGTGGCGTACGCGCAAGCAAATTTGGTGCCCCCCGGATTTTCATTCGCCAGCTAATGTGTCCATTGGAGCGCGTTGCAGCCCACCCATGTTGATGCCCGTGCCGATGACCCATCGCTTGTGTCCAAGCCCCAAGCTCGTAACCCATAACCCATAACCCATAAACCCAGCCGTAACCCATAATCCATAAGCCCACAAGCCCATAAGCCACGACCCGTAATCCACGACCCGTAATCCACGACCCGTAATCCACGACCCACAACCCACAACCCACAACCCACAACCCACAACCCACAACCCACAACCCACAACCCACAACCCACAACCCGCAGTCCGCAGTCCGCAGTTCGCAGTCCACGAGAGATGGAGTATTTTTATCATTCAAACGAATGGAGGGTGGTGATATGCAACGAATGCGGATACGCGGTGTGGCCGGATCAGATCCCGACACATTTGAAACAAAAGCATAAGATACAGAGAAAGGATGGGGTCGAAGCCGCCAAAGCCATACGCAAAGATTACGGCAACATGGCAGAGAGTCCAGACGAGTTCATCGGACCAACGATCACACAAGCACAGATTCCCCAGTTACGGGTGTTTACCGACGGATTCCAATGCCACGAGTGCGGGGCCATCAGACAGAAAGAGACGTGCATGAGGAAACATTGTAGGCAAGAGCATGGTAAGACAATGCACACGAGTTGCGGACGTCCAAGCAAGGCGAAGCAGAACGCAATCGCGAATTCGGGAAACGGATTATGGAGCAAGATCGAGCGATTTCAACGATTTTTCAACCAAGGCGAACATTCCAATTATTTCAGGGTTCACGAGCAGCGTGGTCAGCAAGAGCACAGAGTGGAAGAACCGTCGGACGAAGCACAGTGGGCGGCAAGAGTGAACGATGAGTTAGATGAGATATGGAGAAAAGCATCCGACATCCGAAAGAAGGCAGATCGGATCATCGAAGAAGGTGAGACCGACGAGGTGAACAAGTGGGTGGATCGGACGAAATGGAATCGATATTTGAAGGGGTACGAACACGGGGCGTTATTGGATTTGATAGAGAAGCCGGAGGAAGAAGAACAGGTGGAAAATGTGATGTGGACGGCGATGGGTGGTTTGACCAAATTTTGTCAGAAAACAGTGGCACAGAAGGCGGGGTTGTTTGTCCGATTCGAGGCGGTCCGCAGCGAAAAGCAGCAGACGAGGTACGTACCGTTGATGGCATATCAAGATTACAAGGCGATAGGAACGTACACCCGACCATGGCAACGTGTTTTGATGTTTTTCGCCCGGACCAGAAAGGCGGAGGCACGGAAAGTAGCACCGAAGTATCGATTGACCGGACGTCAAGAGGAGGCATGGGTACAATTCATCCGCGAAGCCAAGAAAGAGATAAAAGAGGAGGGACGGGAGCCGAGGAGGATTGACCCGAAGAAGAAGCACAAGAAGCGCAGGTCAGGAGACGACGCCGAAAGCGAGGAGGAAGATCAAGGACAGGGGCATCCGGAAGAGGCCGAACAAGAAGAGTTGACGGCGACCCAGCGAGCGTGTTTGCGATTTTGCATGGTATTGTTGGACCAGCGGAACATCGACCACGATTACGACAGCGCATTGGTTTGTGCATTGGCGGTATTGGGTGTCGGAGAGACGGGGTGGAAAGGGGTAGACGCATACCCGCCAATATTGTCGAAGTTGATCAAAATCGCGCGATTCATGGTTGTACAACAGGCGTTCGATGAAGTACAACCAGCGGACGAGTTCGCAGAGTTCGAAGACGACGGAAAGAATTATGGAAGCGAAGAGGAGGAGGAGGAGGAGGACGGCAATGGCGAAGAAGCAGGATGGACAGAGGTTGGCAATGTTGGCGACATTGGAGATTGGTTGGTCGTCAACGGAGAGAATGACGCCGAAAGTGGAGACCAAGCGCACCAAGCCACACGAGATGAAGAACACGGCGTACGAGCGGTCGGGACGAGATACGGCGATACCGAGAGCGTGGACGTCATCGAGCCCCCAGAAAGTGGACACGGCGTGATTGAAGCAGTGGCACAGAGGATGGACCGATTCATGGTTCGCGGCACCAACGGACCGATGCAGTGGATGTTGGATTTACGGACGTATGGGTTGAAGATCCATTACAACACAACCAGTCCCGGGCATGTGGATTGGGAGGACAACGAGGTGTTGAAGTACAAGGGGATCCACATCAGAATGGATGCGTTCCGCGGGTTCGTCGGAACATTATTACAACAAGCGCAGAAGTTGATGAACGAAACGTTGTTGATGGGTTACGAGACGCCGGCAATCCCATGGTCCAACATCCGCGACGACGCCAGCAATAGCAGCCCACGGTTCAATTTTTTGCGAGACGAGCACAGCAGGATGCCGGCGGACGGGGAGATGTGGTTGCGCCGGCAGATGGGGGACGACATTGAGAAGTTGAAACGGTGGTACAAGCCAGGGGCAAAGCGTGTCGACATGGCGCAGTTGGACAAGTACATGGCAGCCGCGAAAGAGTTTCGCATGCAATTATTGATTTTGATGCACATCACAGGCGGGCAGCCAGCCAGGGCGCCGGAGATTTTGAGCGTCCGACACGAGAACACAGTCAAAGGGAACCACCGAAATTTGTTCGTGGAGGACGGATTGGTGGTTTTTGTCACACAATACCACAAAGGGTACGCGATGAGCGGCGACGTCAAGATCATACACCGATATTTGCCGAGAGAGGTGTCGGAGTTGGTCGTCCGTTATTTGTGGTTGGTATTGCCGTTCCATTTCGCCATGGAGAGAGAGCATTTTTGGAGCACGCCGGAAGAAGGAGAGGCACCCAAACCGGTGTCGTCACATTTGTGGCCGGTAGACCATGAAGGGCGGAAGACGACCAGCACGCAGATGCGAGAGGCGATGAAGAGATACAGCAGGGAGCATTTGGGACAGACATTGACGATACAGTCGTACCGCGAGGTCGCGATCGCCATCAGTCGCAGGTTCATCGGCGAGCAAGATGCGTTCATGAACGATTTCGACGGGATCGACGAAGGCGGATTGGACGAGGGAGAGGGAGAGCAGGGCGTGGGCCGGCGGTTACAGGCAATCATGGACAAGCAAGCCAGCCACACGTCCAGCGTTGCAGGAATGATATACGCGCGGTTGATCAGCGAGCGAGATGGAACGGTGGCGAGCACACGAGCCAGGTTCCGGACGGTCAGTTGCATGTGGCATTTGTGGTTGGGATTCGACACGGCGTTCGACCACGAAGGTAGGGACGGAGGACAGACGATGGGCAAGAGGAAGTCGAGCGAGATGCCATGGGAAGCGGTGATGGAGGCGAAGCAGGCAGCCAGGTGGAAGCATTTGCGAGCAGCGGACATCCAGACCGGTTTGCAGCAGATGATGAGATCGGGGGCGGCGAGATTCCGAGGCGTGCAGAGAGAGGCCATCCAAGCGATCGTCGAGGGGGCGCCGAGGATCATCGCGGTCATGCCGACGGGGGAGGGCAAGAGTTTATTGTTCCAATTGCCGGCATACATATCGCCGCACGGTTTGACGATCGTGGTGGTGCCATTGGTGGCGTTGCGATACGACATGATGGTCAGATGTGCGGAGATCGGCGTGAGGGCGCGGGAGTGGGAAGCGGACCGACAAGTGGACGACGCCAGCATCGTGTTCGTCACGCCCGAGACGGCAGCGCAGAACGCATCATTCAGATCATTCGCGCAGAGGAATCGACGACGGTTGGATCGGATAGTCATCGACGAATGTCACGTGGTGTTGAACGAAAGCACGACATTCAGGCGGCATTTGCAACGATTGGGCGGGTTGGTGAAGATGGCGTCCCAGATGATCATGGTGACGGCGACATTGCCGGTCAGCAAGACCGAGACGTTGAAGAGAAACATGTTTTGGAGCGGGTTGGACGTGCGGGAGTTCCGCATGCGTACGGCCCGGACCAACATCCGTTACAGCGTTTGCACGATCGACGGCAGTGAGAGAGAGCACGACGAAGCGGTGGTGAGAGTGGTTGAAGCCAAGTTCCGGCAATACCAACCAGGCAAGATGATCGTTTATTGCAACAGCACGACCGGCGTCAGCAAGTACGCAGACATGTTGGGTGTCGACGCATATTTCAGCGACGCCGATTTGAAAGCGGAAAAATTTAGAGATTTCCGCAGCGGACGTACGCAATTGATCGTGGCGACCAGCGCGTTGGGGTTGGGCATCGACATCCCCGACATACGTGCCGTGATACACGTGGATTGGCCGTTCGGGATGATCGAGTTCAGTCAAGAAGGCGGACGTGCCGGCAGAGACAGACAAGCCAGCGAGAACATCGTGATCATGAGGCAAGACGCAGCAAGCGACCGGAAAGAGCGGTTTGGCGGCAAGCGCCACGGTGCGGTCGAGAACACGGCGTTCATCGAGCGATTCATGCAGATCGGTGTGCCAGCCAGGGAACAATCGTGCCGAAGGATCGTTTTGAATGAATATTTCGATGGCGAGGACAGACAGGCGTGCCAACAGGGCGAAGCGGCGTGCGACGTTTGCAGTCCATCGGCGGATTTACAGCGAGCAATAGCCGGCGTCACCGAAGCGGCATCGGAGCGAGCCGTGCAGGACGATGCGAGAGACGACAGAGAATCAGCGACGGTATTCACGACCGGGGTGGTATCGTTCCGAGGCACAGAGGAGGTGAGCGTCGACGAGGTTGACGTGCAAGCATTCCGGGAGTCGCAGCGCGATCGTGGAAGGGCGAAAGAGGCAGAGGTCGAAAGGACCAGGAACGAGCAGACACAGACGAGACAGATGAAGTCGCGGTTGGAGGAATGGCGAGGCAAGTGTGTGTTGTGCGCGATCGATGGGCGGCCGTTCGACCACAGCGCGTGGCGTTGCGAGCACGTGCAGAGTTGCGGTGCGTGTACGACGGCGCGGTTGGCGCAGAAGTCAACGAGGTTGGAAGGCAAGTTTTCGTGCACGATGTGTTTCACGCCGCAGTCGATGTGTCATTGGTTCGCCCCCCACCCGAGCAAGGCGGGTTGGTACGTCCCGGCGAGAAGGGGCGGGGGGCGAGTTTGTCCGTCCAACGGCATGGTGGTGATGGCGTTCGCGTGCGCGATTCACAGCAGCGAAGGACCATACCATCGTCGGCAGTTCGCGGGTGAGGCGAGCGCGGATGGATTGTGCATCGAGGACATCGAGACACAGGTGATGAAGCCGGAGGCATGGGACGGGAGGTCGGACGGGCCGGTGGCCAGGTATATGGGTGGGGAGGTGAGATTGAACGACGAGAGGATGTGCCGGTGGTGCGTCGTTTTCAACAACACGATTCGGAGGGTGGAGGAATTGCAGGCAAGCAGGGCGGGTGCGAGGCGAGCAAGAAGAGAGGGCCCGCAGACGATGCAATCGAGACCCAAAGCCACGACACCCCAACCCGTTTGGGGATGGAGTGCCACGGCCACCAGGATGGAGGCAGAAGACAAAGGTAGCAACATTGTGGCAGGACGTGAAAGCCCGGGACGGAGGGAGAATGGGTGTATTATGTCAGCAGGGCGTGAACGCGGGGATGAGTAAGCAGACCCGGCCCCCACGCGCAAGATGAGCGACGAGGGGTTGCGGCAGCATGCAGGGGCAAGCGGTGAGGGGAGGGCATGCATATGTAGATGAAGCGCGCGGCCGCCAGTTTTTTTTTTTCCCGTGGACATGACCCGCCCAGCCAACAAAAAGGAAAAGGACAGTCGATTGAAAACACACCAAAAAAAAAAAAACACGCATCGCACGTCGCACATCACAGGCATCCGCGGACGGCAGGAAGATGGCATCGCAACCCAGCAAAAAGATCCGAGTTGGAGAAGAAGGGGTAGGGTTCGAGACGGTGTCAGCCGCATACCGCAGGTGGGCGGAGAACCAGCGCGAAGAGGGCGAGGGGTGGCGTAGGATGTTGCAAAGTTCGGGGGCGGAGATGATGCGACAAGTCGAGGAGCACGAAGCATTGGTCGACGCACAACGGAGCGATTTGCAGAGGATTTTGCGAGATTTCGACAAGCAAAAATTGACGAGGTTGGACGAGAAGGAAGAGGTGATGTTTGACGTTTTGACGCACCACAAACAGAGGATGTTGGACGAATGGGAGGGGCCGGATGAGATATGGACAATGCAGGCCGAGTTATGGGCGGAAGCGTGCGCAATATGTCGCATCCGCGAGGGCACGTGGGCGGATCACGAGTGGCAGATGTGCGGGAGACACCAGGACGACGTCGAAGCGGTGCGAAGAGCGCACGACGGCGTGGTCGAGTATTCGGAGTTGTGGACAACGAGGAGTCGGGAAGTAGGGTTTGTTGGCCGACGTTACGTAGGTTGTAAGCGCAGCAGGGATCGTTGTTGGGTCGACGGCGACGTACAAGATTGCCGGTTCGCGGGAGTGGTGGCGAACAGCGTGGCAGCAATTTTGGGGACGGGGGCGTGGTTTGTTCAAGAGTGGGAAGAGCAGGAAGGACGTGGCAGGGGAGGGTTGTGGGGGAAGCAACGGATCAAGGAACCGCGGTATGGTTTCGCCGAGGCGGGGCGTGTTTGGCGGACGTTTGGGTGGTTAGGGGTGTGGGACATCACGGAGGTGAAGGTGGACAATTTCAAGGAAGAGTATTACAACAGGTTCAGAGAGTTGAAAGCAAGCAGGGAGGGGCAAAGGCGAAGGGAAGCGTATGCAGCGGCGACGTTATCGCGGGGGTGAAGCGATGTGGAGAAGGGGGTAGGGCGTAGGGCGGGGGAACGTTCACGTTGGAAAGGACACGACAAGAGAAGGAGATGGTGGGGAACAGGGTGGTTGGTAGGTGGTGGGTGAGTAGTGTGAAGGGAAGGTATGGAGGGAAGGACAGTGGCACAGGGTTAGGGTCGATTCAATTTTTGGGATAGACGAGAGAATGGCATCAAAGTTTGAGGCCGGCAACCAAAGAGACGAATGGAATGGCAGAGGAGATGTGATCCGTAGGGTGGAAGCAGACAGCCGTTAGCGTGGCGGTTAGGGGGCGGTAGGGACAGGTGGTGAGTGCAAGCGAAAGGTGCGGATGCATTAGTGCAACGGCGGCGCCGAACGGTCGGGTCGGAGGCGCAAAGCAGGCAGAACGACATGCAGGGTACAGAGGTAAGGGAGAACAAGATGACGAGGACGAGCAGAATGAAAGGCGAGGTCGAAAGAGGGGGTTTGAAAATAACGTTTTCCGATCGAAAACAAGGTTTGTGGAAAGGTAAAAAACAAATACGGGCATAGGAAGACGAACATCAATCATGGAGATGATTCACAGGCGCAGGAATGACAGCGGGGATAAGAGCAGGAACACGATCCAAAAGTGTTCAATCCAGTGTTGGTTGACTGCATTCAGACGCCCATACAAATAAGGTTTTGCGGGGGTCCAGAGTAGGTAGACTGGATTCAGGGTAGACTGGATTCAGAAAATAATCCCAAAGTTGGGCAATAGTAGAGCCGTTATATAGCCCCGATGAAATGCAAAATTATTAGTATTGGTTCCAACAAAATGTGAGCAGTATTCGTGGAATTACGTGCGATGGAAGGCAATAACAGTAGAAAGCCATCAGCAGAAAATTGACAAGGATTAGAAGCCGCCAAGCCGCGTTCAGGGGGAACAGAAAGCAGAGGCAGTGACATCGTATCAAGTGATAATATATGCAAGAACAGTGGAAACACAACACAGAAAAATTACAGCAAAAGCCCAGCAGCGATGGAGCGCGCAGATAATTTTTTTGAGCATTTGCCGAAATGGCAAGTGGTCGTTTGCAGAAAGTGTCGGTGTGCAGTATGGCCGTCCGAAGTGGCCGCACATTTGACCAGCAAACAACACGGCCGTCCCCGAAAAATCGCAAATGCCATCATGGAGGAAGTAGAGAGATGGCAAGGGGTCGTAATGTACCCGAGTGGATTTGACGCCCCGCCGTTCGTCACCGAGCCGATCGAAGAGTTGCCGTTATTTGACGATGGTTGGCAGTGCCGATTGGAGAATTGCAAATACATAACCCGCGAAACAAAAGGATTGAAAAAACATTGGCGCGAAGAGCATGGATGGGTAGTACAACAAGGTCGCGGGGGATCAGGGCCAGCCAAACAGCAAGCCGCGCAGAGACGTTTCGAGGAAGCCAGCAAGCGGGTGAATTGTCAACGGTTTTTCCGCAGCCGAGCACATTCGCAGTATTTCGAGGTCAGAGGTGCAGATGGCGAAGCAGACACGACGAAAAATTGCAGAGATGGTGCCGACATTTGGGAGATGGCGTGGGAAGCGGCGTCAGCAGATTATGAGCAGAAGAAAAGATGTGACATTATCCGACCGGGCGAAAGCGACGAGGTGAACCCGTGGTTACGCCGCACCGGTTGGATCCCATATTTGACAGGGTGCCCGCAAAGCGATTTGTTGGCGACGATGCGAAGACCAGAGGGGCAGGCCGAGGAGCAAGGCGAGGTTATCGCCGGCGTCATTTGGGATGCCGTGGGCGACATGGCCGTCATGGCCGAGGGCGCCGTCCGTCGCAGTGGTGTCACGTTGCGTTTCGAAGCCGTCCGCACGGAGGTTGATCAGGTCAGGCACACGCCATTGGAGCCATACCGCGAGCAAGACCGGGTGCGCGAACAGTGTCAGCCGTGGCAGCAGATGGTCACATTCTTCGTCCGCACGCAACAAGGGCACACACGGCAGACGCCGCCATACCGTTTCAACAATCGTCAGATCAAAGCATTCGAGCGATTGATGTCGGCCGCACAGCGAGAGGTTGCAAGTCGGGAAATGGACGGCGGCAGCGGCAGTGATGACAGCGACAGCGACAGCGACAGCGACAGCAGCGAAGAGGAGTCAGGCACAGATCACGAAACCGCGATGAATGACGGGAGAAGGCGCGACACCGTACCCGGAGGGATGAAAACAGTTCAGTTGGCGGCATTGGAATTTTGCATCGAGTTGTTGAATCAGACGATGCAGCAACGCGAAACCGAGATGGCATTGGTTTGCGCGTTGGCAGTATTGGGGGTGCGCCCGACCGGGAAAGGGTTCAGAGACGAGCAAACGTTCCCGTCGATTTTGTCGTCCATCATCAAGGTGGCACATTTCATGGTCATTTTACAGGCCGAAAGACTGACAGGCCACATCGGCGAAGAGGAATGGGCGGCGATGGACAGCCCATGCACATTCGACGACAGCGGATACGAGAGCGAACAGCCACGGCGACCCGCGCGCAGTAAGGGTACCCGAAGCAGTTTCCGGTGGGTGATAAAGATGATGGATTCGTTCATGGTTCGCGGAACCGCCAGTCCGATGCAGTGGATGTTGGATTTGAGAGCGTACGGCATGAAGATAGCGTTCAGCACGACCAGCGAAGGACACGTCGGTTGGCGGAATGGCGACGTTTTGCAATACAAAGACATCCATTTCAGCATGGCACAATTTCGCGGCATGGTCGACCAGTTGCAGAGGACGACGCGGAAGCAATTGATGGAGATCATGTTCGCAACAGACGAGCAAGATATGCCCGCCGTGCCGTGGAACGATTTGTTCGACGACCCCAGCAACGACAGCGACGGGTGGAGTTTCGTCGACGACACCCGCACACCGTGGCCCGTGGACGGACGACGATGGTTGTTCGAGCGCATCCAGAAGCGCCCCGAATGCCGACAGCGATTCGTCAGCGAGCAGACGGCAAACGGAGTCAACGAAGCCAAGTTAAGGGATTGGATGAAGGCGATCGACGATTTCCGTGGTCAGTTGTTGGCGTTGATGCACATCACCGGCGGTCAGCCCGCACGAGGCCCCGAAATATTGAGCGTGAGGCACAGCAACACCATGCAAGGACGGTTTCGGAATTTGTTCATCGAGGATGGCATGGTCGTGTTCGTGACGCAATACCACAAAGGCGAGCAGTACAAGGCGGACGTGAAGATCATCCATCGTTATTTGCCGCGCGAGGTGGGCGAGTTGGTGGTGTGGTACCGATGGTTGGTCGTACCGTTCGTGCAGCGCATGAAGTCGTGGTTATGGTCCGATTCACCCGTTTCAGACCACATGTGGGCCCCAGGCATCGACGGGAGACAGTGGACGACGGAGCGGATGAAGAGACATTTGCAGCGAGCCACGGAGACAGGGTTGGGCCACAGGATCAACGTCGCCGCGTACCGACACATCGCCATCGCGATCAGCCGCAGGTGGGTACGATCCAGCAGCGCATTCACAGACGAGGAGACGATCGAGGACGGGGACGAAATAGCCGACGACCAGGCAACGCACAGCCCGTTCACAGCCGGGGCAGTTTACGCGCGCGAAATGCAGGAATTGCCAGGATCCACGGCAAGCCGTCGACGACAATTTCGGACGGCGAGCGTGGATTGGCACCGTTTTTTGGGATTCGGGTCCAGCATCAAGGACGAAGTGCGAAGAGGCATCAAGCGTACGGCGGACCCGTTCGAAGCGCACAGCAAACGCGCGCGGATAGAGCGAGAGCAGCGCGTGCGGCAAATGAACATCGCCGAAGAAGTGGCGTGGATGTTGGGGGAGGACGTGTCGTTGCGGAGCGCGCAGGGCGAAGCGTTGTCGGCCATCAAGGAGGGAGAAGGAAAGATCGTCGTGGTGATGCCCACGGGCGCCGGCAAAAGTGTGTTGTTCATGTTGCCGGCGTCCGTCGGCACGGGCGGCGTGACCGTAGTTGTCGTACCATTCGTCACGTTGCGCCACGACATGAGAGGGCGCGGCGAGAAATTGGGCGTGTCCGTGGGCGAGTGGGACGGCAAGAGGTCGATGGACGGCAAGTCGATCGTTTTCGTCACACCCGAGGCCGCCATGCGCGAGGGGTTCCAGACGTTTTTGCACCGGTTGAGACAGACAGAGAGGTTGGACCGGATCGTGATCGACGAATGCCACACAATGTTGGGAGATCAGGGCGGATTCCGCGAAGGAATGACGCGGTTGGGTTCGTTGGTTTCAGCACACACGCAGATGTTGTTGTTGACGGCGACGTTACCGCCATGTGACGAGTCCCAGTTGATCAGTCGCATTTTTTGGCGGCCCGACGAGGTGAGAATGATCCGAGCATCGACGGTACGGCCCAACATCGAATACAGCGTCGTGCAAGGGAGCCGCGAGTTCCAGCAGCAGATGGGCCAGTTGGTCGAGTTCATCCAGCCGATCGTCGAGGCGGACGGGAAAGCGGTGGTTATATGCAACGACATCGAGCGGATAAAATCGATCGTCGAGGCCGCGCCGTTCCCGTGCAAGCCGTTCCACAAGCAGATGGACGAGCATATGCGCAACGAAACATTCGAGGCGTTCCGCGCAGGAAGAACGCCCGTGTTAGTGGCGACCAGCGTGTTCGGCACGGGTATCGACATCCCAGACGTCCGGTTGATCATGCACATCACCGAACCGGACAACATGCGAGAGTACGGGCAAGAGAGCGGGCGGTGCGGGCGAGACGGAAAGCGCAGTCGAGCCGTGATCGTCAGACAGAGCCGGCCCAGAGACGCGCGGATGAGAGCATACACGGACGAGGGAGGGTGCCGCAGAGTCAAGTTGGACGAATATTTGGATGGAGACACGACGCGCACACGATGCCGCGAAGGCGAGGCCGAGTGCGATTGGTGTCAGGCACAGGGTTTCCAGAACAGAGCACCGCCGCCCGGGTTCGCCCCAACGGCAGTGATGGTGCCAGCATCAGCATCAGCATCAGCGCAAATGGCATACGCGACGCCGCCAGAGACGCAAAGGTCGTTCGTATGCCCGTCGAGCCCGCATTCACGGTCACAGTCACAATCAGAACCGCAATCGTTGTCGTCGACGTCAAGCGCATATCGGCAGTTCGAGAGAACGGAGAGAGGTAGGATGCAAGCGGACGAGCGACGATTGCAACAGTCGCAAGACCGCAGAATATGGCACGAAGATTTGCGTGAGCGATTGAACCGGTGGAAGAACGTTTGCGTGATGTGTCACAGCAGAGGCAAGAACAGCGCGCACACGATCAACCGTTGCCGGTTGGAAGACAGCATGAAGGCCGAGAGAGAGCGGGCGCATGTGCAAAGGACGATCAAGTTCCCGCAATCACACGTATGTTTCAAATGCGGCGTGCCGCGTTTGATGTGCGAAAGATGGAGCAGCGACGGGCGGGCAAGGGTTCACGATGAGGATGGGAAAGGAGTCGGATGTCAGTTTTACGGCGTTTTGTTAGGCGTGACATACGGAGTCAAACACGCATATCCCGAGGTGTGGAAGAGGTGGTCCGACAAAGCAAAGGGGGACGCGCAGTGGAGAGGAAACATGGTGGAATTTTTGGGATCGTCGATGGAAGGCGACGAGGGTTTGGGTTGTCAAGTGGGACGGGCGTTCATGTATTGCACAGAAGGTATTTGATCAATGACAGAGCATGGATTTCCGTGTCACGTTCCGAAGATACAGTCCATAGGATGAGAGAGTGTATTATGTCAGCAGAGCGTGAACGCGGGGATGAGTCAGCAAGACAAGCGTGGAGATCACAAACCGGGCAGGTACAAGGACAGGAAGTAGGATGAAGATCGGAACAAAGAAAAGTGGCAAGAAAAAGCATGCGCAATATCAGCAATCAAAAAAGAGCAGCAGTAAGTGAATGAATGAGAGCAAGGCGAGGACCAGGATGTCAGTACAGGGTTAGGGTTGATAGGATTTCCCGTTAGACGAACGAGAGGGTGGCATTTAAGTTTGAAGCAAGCACACAAAGAGACGAATCAGATAACAAGGCAGATGTGATCGGTAGGGTGGAAGCAGACAGCCGTTAGCGTGGCGGTTGGGGAGCGGCGTGGACAGGTGGTGAATACAAGCGTAGGATGCGGGTGCGTTAGTGCAACGGCGGTGCCGGACGACCGGGTCGAAGGGACAGGGCAGGAAGGTCGGGGCGGAGGGTAGGGAAGTGAGAAGCATAAGTATGATCGAAAACGATATCAAAACGTAGTGGAGGAAAGTTAGAGTTTCCGGGTCGGGCGAAGGTACGAGGTGAATGCAACATGTTCGTAGACGGGGCGGAGGGAATCAGCAACGCAGAAAGCGCAGTAGTCATCGAGCAAGTGAGTAGAGTGAGGGCGAGGACATCGGTGTAGGGTTACAATTTCAATGGAGGAAGATGGCGGAAAATCATGATCACAATGTACACAGGGGATGAGCCGGCAGGAAAAGAAAGGAAGGAGAGGAAGGAAAATAGGGATAGAGGGTAGCAGAAGAAAACGGTAAAGGAAGTTAGAAGAGGGCAAGAAGGCACAGAGGAGGTGTAGAGGGAAGCAAGAAGACGAGCGGGCACGAGAGGACGAAGGAGGAGTAAAGGTCAACAATAAGATAATACAAGACAATGAATAGGCAAAGAGAAATGAACAAGGGAGCAGAGACAGAAGTATGAATACATGGACAGGAATTATAAGAAAAAGGAGGAGAAAAGAAAACAGGGATAGACAGGGTGTGAAGAGGAGGAGGATGGTAAAATAGAAGGAAGACAACAACAACAACAACAACAAAAGAGAAGAAAAAAGGGGTAGAAGAAGTAGAAGAAGATAAGAATAAAAGATGAAGATAGATTTGGACAAGTAGAAGAGGGGGGGATTTTCAATGAAGGTGAACATGATCATAAACAGGAAAAAAAAGGGGGGGTGTTTAGATGAACATTGATAGGAGGAAGAAGGGGATTTTCAATGAACATGAACATGAACATCAACAGGAAGAAGAAGGAGAGAGGTTCAAATGAGCATGAACGGGAACATGAACATGAACAGGAACAGGGACAGGGAAGATGGAGATGATTGTAGGTTGTAGTAAAAAAGTGAGAGAAATGAAAAGAGTGAGGGAGGAAAGAAAGAAAGAAAGGGGTTGAGTAAGATGGGATTATAATAGTGGAGTGGATAATTGATAGAAATATGAAAGAATAGGGAGGAGGAGAGAAGTTAAAAGGGAAGGAAGAGGGAAATGTATAGTTGGTGGAATGGGGAAAAATGATTGAGAGTAGGGTGTATAGAAATTGGGGGTTGGATTGAAGAATGGAGTGTGGGGAATGTATGTGAGGGAGGGAAAGAAGAGTAGGGTAGAGAAGATGATGGAGGTGGTAGGGTGAAGAAGAAGAAGAGGAAGTAGTTATTGTAGGGAATGAAAGATTAAAAGAGATTGAAAAGAAGGATATGTAAGAAGTAGATTGTAAGGGTTAGGGTGTATAGAGGTTAGGAGATTGGGTTAGAGAGTGAGATAGGAAGAATGGAGGGTTTAAAAGAGGGGGGAGTTTTGAGAGGAGGAAGAGTAAGAGGTTGGATTTGGGGGTGAAATGGGAGATGAGATAGAGGAAGAGGAGAAAGAAAGGAGGTATGTGGTGGATGAAGGAGAAGAGTAGAGTGAGGGTAGAGTAGAGAAGGTAATAAGGGGGTAGGATGAAGAGAGGAGGAGGAAGTAGTTGTTGTTGTAAGGTATGGGTTGTTGTTAAAAGGAATTGAAAAGAGGGATATGTAAGGAATGGAGTGTGAGGGGAAGGGAAGGGTATATGGAGATTTGGAGGATAAGTAAAGGAGTGTGATAGGTTGAGTGTGTAAAAAAAGGTGGGAAGAAAGGATTGGTTGATAGATTTAGGGAGTGGATGTGGTTGGAAAAGAAAGAAGGGTGAGGGGATTGTTGTGGTGGAGAGATTTGGGAGTATAGATGTGTGGAAGGTAGAAGGATAGGTGGAATGTGGTATTGTGAAGGGGGAGGTGATGAAGGAAGAGTGGGTGAATTGGGATGGGATTGAATAGTGGAGGGTGGAGAGGGTTAGGGTGTGTAGAGATTGGGAGTAAGTGGTGAAGTGAAGGATGGGATGGGAAGAGATTGGGGGTGAGTGTTGGATGGTGAGAGAGATTGGGAGTAAGTGGTGAAGTGAAGGATGGGATGGGAAGAGATTGGGGGTGAGTGTTGGATGGTGAGAGAGATTGGGAGTAAGTGGTGAAGTGAAGGATGGGATGGGAAGAGATTGGGGGTGA
>Ga0265798_10005316_pt1 | contig 17409 bp, 24 predicted proteins | sample P3T30metagenome_FD_192430 | JGI IMG/M metagenome (GOLD analysis project Ga0265798, IMG submission 192430) | Plant litter microbial communities from East Loma Ridge, Irvine, California - P3 T30 | ecosystem: Environmental > Terrestrial > Plant litter > Unclassified | place: USA: California... | reverse complement strand
TTCTTCATCAGCTCACGACTTCATGCTGATTGAGATCAGATCCCTCATTGCCTTATCTCTCATCATGTCGCTACTCCAATTCAAGCCGGCGCCGATGTACATCCTCGACGAGATTGATGCTGCCCTTGATCTGCAACATACGCAACATATCGGTCAGCTGTTCAAGAATAGGTTCAAAGGCAGTCAATTTATCGTCGTCTCGCTCAAAGAGGGGCTGTTTACGAACGCCAATGTCCTGTTCAAGGCAAGATTCAGGGATGGAACGTCGATCGTCGAGGTAAGCTCTCTCCACTTCCGAAGAAAATAAGCTAACTTGACAGCGAACCGAGAGACGGTCTGGCAATGCAATGTACCACGCAGAGGACAAGGAGAATTCAGCGGAAGTGAGGGGTGGTAAGAAGAAGGGAGCTGCGGGTGCTGGTCGAGCGGCTGTTGCTGTCAGATAGCATCGTTCTGTCGGCTAAGTGTTTGATCTTATCTTGGGCTTTCTTGGACATTTTGCTGTATCCGTTGTACTCGTATGCATACCTAGGCATTCAGTCTCATCAGCTTGCGGTCAGTCATTTACCGGTCATGATGCTTAGTCATGAGATTGCCACTTGAATCCCACCTCCACTCTTCGTCATCACCATATCGATCTAATTGCCCTTCCTTGACTTTACTCTACACATCACAACTCACCATACCACCAATCAACAGAACACTCTGGTTATTCACTTGGGTATTCATTGGAATAATCATAGGAAATCAATTCAACGACAGAACCGACTCCGATAGTCCTTGGATGCTTCGTAATTTCCTATCTTCATTATCTTCATCGCCAGCCGTAAAGATGCCTCTTAAAGCTCCACCTAAGCCTACTGTTACCGCCGCCATCAAAAGCGCAGAGAACGCTACTCCATCAGAAGGAGGTGAGTAAATCTGTTCAAGGTATCGATCAGTACTGACAAGCAGTGGAGCACGCTACATTCGCTTCTGGGTGCTTCGTAAGTTGACTGTTCAGACCGCAGGGTAGCGCTTGCGCATGCTCTTGCACTCATGAGAGTGAGAACGATCGCTGATATTCTAGTGGGGAACTGAACATCTCTTCTCCAAGCACTACGGGCACCTACCTCACTTCAAAGCCATCTCTGGCTACACCGGTGGAAACGCCGAGAACCCAAGTAAGTCTACCTTCTCATTGGATATCAGGAACATCATACTGACAAAGCAGCATACCGAGAAGTCTGCTCTGGACGTACAGGTCATGCTGAAGCTGTTCAATTGACCTACCAAACCGGTTCAGTCGGTTACGGAGAGCTAGTAGAGTTCTTCTACAGAACACATGATCCCACTACCGTCGATCGACAGGGTCCTGATAGGGGTAGCCGTAAGCTTCTTGCTTTTGATTTATGCAGCACAGCTGCTGATATACTAGAGTACCGATCGGCGATCTTTACTCATTCCCCCGAGCAGGAGGCAGTAGCTAAGGAAGTCACTGCTGAGATCCAGGAGAAATAGTGAGCCTAGCTGCCGAGGCGCTGCGATTGGATTACCTGACAGACAGCTTGAAAGGTAGACCAATCGTTACTCAGATCGCACCTATTGGCAAATGGCACGCAGGAGAGGACTACCATCAGGAATACCGTATGTTGCCCTTCATTCCAAGTACGGGCATGACTGACATAGTAGTCGACAACAACCCCGGTGGATACGAGTGCCCTACTCACCGATTCTATTGGTAGACGTAGTTATCTTGACTTGAGTGTATTCATGCATAGTCTGCACCGTTTCTCCACGATTATGTGATAAGGATGTACTGTGCCTGAGATGACGAATTGACTTTTGGTAGATCATATTATTATCGATGCAACCTCTCTTTCATACCTTGCTCTAACCCCACGGCTACCCTACATCAATGGCCAGCTCCTCGCGGTCAGCTCTGACATGCTTGAGTCCAATAAGTGTCGCTAGCCGAAGCCCAGGCAAAGCTATCCGCCAATACAGCTCGAAGCCAGATCGGCGTATCACTATCCTCGGAGAAGGCCTTACGGGGCTTTATGCCGCCTATCGCTTATCTTCATCGCCAGGTGTCAGAGTCACTCTACTGGATTCTGCATCGCGTGTAGGAGGCTGGGTCGACTCCAGAAACCGACCAGTCAGCTTTACCGATGAACAGGGTCATCTGATAGAAGGGGAGGTGACGTTAGAGAGTGGACCAAGGAGTATCAGGCCTAGAGCTAGTAGGGGAGCTCCATTGATGTTGAAGCTTGTGAGTCTATCAGAATCATCGGTAGCTGATGGTAGATACGGGACCTGGGTCTGGAAGGCGAGATCGTGCCTGTCCCTCATACACATCCAGCTGCCAAGAACCGATTCTTGCTCGATACAAAAACCTCCGAACTGGTCAAGCTACCTTCATCATTACCTGCACTCCTCACCTCGCGCCATCCACTAGTCAGCCACTTGCTACCGTCCGTCTTGAAAGAACCGTTCCGTAAACGTGCACCCGCAGACATGAGGGATGAATCGCTCGATAGTTTCATTACTCGAAGATTAGGACCTGGAGTCGCTCATATGCTGAGTGCGATGATTCATGGGATTTACGCCGCTTCTTCGAAAGACCTGAGTGTGAGATCAGGTATGGGACTATTGTGGGATGCAGAGGGTAAATGGGGGAGTGTTGTATTGGGGATGTTGGGTGATACAAAGTCGAAAGCTGAAAAGGCGGATGAAGCTAAAGATTGGGCGGAACTAGGAGAAATGGGCAAGGAGAGGGAGAAATGGAGTCTGTATGGTCTGAGAGGGGGGATTGGAGTCATAACGGATGGTCTGATTGACCGTATAAAGCAGAGAGGAGTGGACGTCAGGTTGAATCAAACCATCGAAAATATCGAGCCCACAGCTTCTGGCACGTTAATCACCACTTCCACGGGCACGATCGAAAGCGACCATACTATCTCTGCGATTCCGCCAACTTCCCTCGATCCACTCCTCTCATCACCACTACCAAATCTGTCATACAATCCCTACACATCAGTCGGAGTAGTCTCACTCGTCTTCGAAGGTGCACCACAATTGTATCATCCCGATGGTTTCGGATACCTCATCCCTCGATCAGACGCTACTGCCAACCCAGAAGGTGTGTTGGGAGTAGTGTTCGACTCGACAGCCGTACCTGGAATTGATGATGTTGGACTCGACGGTAGAGTTACGAAATTGACAGTAATGATGGGTGGACCTTACTGGGGCTCGTACGGAGTCTCGAAACGACCAGAAGACCCCCAGTCATTAGTGGAACCGGCTTTGCGCCATTTGGCACGTACGCTACCCGCTCTAGCTGGAATCGAGCCACTAGTGACCAGCCCAAGGTTGCATATCGATGCCATCCCGACCTACAGACCAGGCCACGGACAGCGACTACACGAGACGGACGCCGCAATCAGAAATGGCCCATGGCTCGGCAAATTGAGTTTGGCCGGTAATGGCTACGGTGGAATCGGGGTCAACGATTGCGTATGGTCAGGTGAAGGAGTCGCTCGAGCCTTGTTGAACAATGAGTCAGTGACAGGACTAGAGAGATGGAGGAACTGGGCATAGAACTCAGACGCAGACGACGGACATGCAATGATGACAATGTTATGTAATGACCCAGAGTGCTTTTACAAGACGGTCACCCGACGAAATACAAATACTGCTTGTGGACCCTTGAACTACGAAGAAACCTTGTCCTTGACTACAGAGAAAGTATGATCCTCCAATTCGGCATCCATATCGAGGTCCATTTCGAGATCCGAATCCCCATAATTTTCTTCAGAAGCATCGTTCGCAGGTGTAAGGGTCTCACTGTGTAATTCGGGGGTTGCAACGACAAAGCTATCGCCAGGCGTCGTCGAGGTTTCATGCGATGTCGAGCCGTTTCCATATACATTTGCCTCTGCTCCATCCTGACCGGACTTTTTCGACCTAGCCTTATCTTCGATCTTCTTGATCAGTCGAACAGTGTAGTCATTTACGAAATTTTGAATTTTCTTCCGTTTCTCATCCGGTAGAGACGTCAAGCGACAGAATTTTCCGTAATCCTTGCCCTTTTTCTCCTTGTCCATCAGGAGCTCGGTACATTCTTTGGCGAAGCGTTTGAACTGATCACGATCCATCTTCTGTTTGTGCTTCGACATGACGGGTACTACCACATCACCAATCAGTTTCTTCGCTCGTTTGTCGTCGCGTTCAGATGCTGAAGAGGCAGCAGCAGCCTTTTCGCGTCGTTTGCGTTTCTCCCTCTCGCGTTCCTTGTCTTGCTTCTTACGGCGTTCTTCTTCTGCCCAAATCTCTTCAACAGGTCGAGGTGGAGAAGGCGCTGAACTGGAAGGACGAGGACTGGAAGCTGAAGGGGAATGGCTACCGCCGCGAACAGGCGTACGAGTTGGTGTGGAAGCGCTTTGGCGAGCTGAAGCGATGATTGCATCGAGTCGTGATCGCTCAGAAATAGCAGAGCTGGAAGGCGTCTTGATCTGGGGCGGCGGCGGTGGTGGTGGCGGACGAGGACGAGCGAAATTCGGTACAGGTGGAGCTCGGCGGACAGGCGCTGGTTGAAAGTTGAACGCAATCTCGTTGTCCCAGGCATCAGCACGCCGACGTTCCAAATGAGCACTGGTCGGTGGTGCCAAGTCCGCTTCAGCAATCGTGGTCGTGGCCGCATCATCCTCTTCGTCCAGGGAAGCGATCTTGGATTTCCGTGCTATACGGTACGAGAGAGTGAGGGTCGACCAGTATTCGAGCAGTTTTTGAGCGGGACCGCTGATGGAAGGATTGGGGTCTTGAGCGAATTGCGAAACATGCTCCTGAATCCCAGAGTCTTCCACCTTGTTCCTCTCCTGCAATTTCCACTGCATCATTGCCTCCAGTGCCGTCGTAACGAGTAGGACGTCGTCGGCCAGGTCGGTGAGAACCATACTCATGAGACTGAATCCATGCATTCGGATCAGTTGGCGCTGAACAACGATATCGTCGGTGATCTGCTGTCAGTCACTTTCCGGCCAGTGCCGAATCTGACTCACCTTTATACGCTGCAGCAGATATGAGAGAACCCGCTTGTTCTCCATAGTCTGGCGCATAGCCGCCGCGACCTTTTGAGCAGTCTCGGGATCCGGTATAGGTTTGAGAATGGGGATATAGTCAATTTCGTCAAGTTGACGAGCTTTGCGCTTTTTGCTACCCTTCATCTCCATCGATTCGACATCGTCCGCGATACCTAGGGCTGACTGTCAGAGGGATCCCTTGGCCAGCGGAAGAGAGACTCACCTTGGATAAGCAGGTCACCCATTCCACCGATATCCGTCTGCGTCTTTCCACCAATGGTACCGACACAATTTGGTTCTCCACAATAACAGATCTGAGCGTCGTGACTATCCCATCAGCACAAACCCCACGGACAGGAGCGGTAACGCACCCATAACGATCAACATTATAGTTGAACGTAATCTCCTCTCCCTTGACTACGTCCTGCTTGGTGAAAATTCCCATCCGTAGCCGACGCCCAACAACCCATTTTTGGACTTCGCTATTTGGGTTACAAGAGTGATTAGCAAATCGCCCAATACCCCCTTTCTTCGTTGCATCGATGTACTTGATGATCAGTCTGATCCGCTGCGGAGACATATGAATGACCTACCTCCTCTTTCTGCAACATCATGAAGTAGAAATGGCGCAGTCCCTCGTCGGCATATTGCTGCAATCGTTTCCGGAATGTCTTTTCAGCGACCACTTCGCCGATGTACTCGTAAACTAGGTCTCCGCTGCTGATCAGACCACCGCAGGACTATGGGATTAATGGCTTACGCTACGAGATCATGCGTGGCACGCAGGCCGAACCCTTTCTTTTCCGTCTGCACAATGTCCAGTGTCGCGTACTGCTGTTTTGTGAATCTGAAAGTCAGCCTCTATGCATCTGTTTGAGAGCCGCCGGATGTAGGCGTGAAATGCACGAATCATGTGATGTGTGCGCAGACATATGGTGGGAATTTGATCTGTTGGAGGTGGAACATACCGTTGATTACGACATTGATCTTTTGCTCTACATTCCGCCGATAGACACTCTATGAATATTGCCCTATTGACACAATCTGACTGAGGTCCACATTGCGTCTCGCCTGGATTGCCTGGTGTGGGTCAGCATGACGCCGAATATGGGTACCATCCCCGCAATCCTGGTTGGCCTTCTCTTCTTTCCGATCGCAATTTCCTTTCCCTTTCTGGCTGACAAAATACCGGCATCAAGCTCCTCCGTCTCCTGATCCTGTCCTCCAGCCACCACACTGCATCCAAGGGGTATACACGGCTGATGAGACTCACGTTTATCATATACACAATCACAGACCATCATATCATCCTGTTCCCTACTCAATCCCAACCCCTTTGTCTCGTAAACACATTTATCCAACGCCGTGAACGTCGCGTGTGCCTCATCCCAAGCTACAGGCAAATCATCCACCATCATAGGCTTATGTTCCGTTGCCGCAGCCTTCTTCCTTGACGACTGTCGACCATTTAAAGGCGGACGTGATGGGCCGGGGGAATTTGAGGGTGATCGAGGAGGTGTTAATGGGAGCTCATTCTTGGCTCTTGGTGGTGAATCTGGACCGAATAGTAAGTCTAGAGTTGCGGGTTTCATGTCGTCTGGTGCGGTCTTGATGATGCCCATATCATTTGGGAGAATAGAGGTACCGTTCGGTCCGGGATATGGACGTTCATCCTTTATTTCCTCCACCTTGACTTCGGATTTGCTGTCTGCCATCGACATGGCGGGGGCGCGATGATGTCGCTTTTATTACTACTAGTACAATATAATGTAATACGAGCCAGAGGGTGTGACTATACCCTACTAGCTGTTGATGTACGGGTACAAGTGAACCTGTATGCTATATAGCAAATAATTGATAAATCAACAGTAGTAATCTGTTTTTTGCCGCTGCAGCAATATCACGCGTCAACCCTGATATTACCCCTCAGGGTTAAAGCATTCACTCTCAGTACCAATTTCAGCATCAGTCACCATTTACCATGCATTACTCGGCACCGCAAACACCTGCATGTATCTGCAGATCAGCATGCATGGGTTGATTCACAATCGAGCGCTTCAAGCATTCTCCAATGTTGCAGAACAATACCCTATCGACCCCAGAAATGAGCGTCGTCCACCGTCGTTCCTGGCTGCTGAACAACTCCGACGGGCGTACTGAGATCTTCCATGATTGTATCCTCACTGCCTTCCCTCCTGCCTTCTCCTTCTGACGTTCGCTGCCACCACCTCTTCTTCTTAGAGTTGTAGCTCCCACTACTACTGAGACCACTGCCACTACTACTTAATCCAGTAGGACTGGTGCTGCTTGACGGCTTTTCGATATTTCGGCTCGGGGTAGGCGAGTCTATAGGGGACGAAGTGGAGTTATGTGAACCTTGACGAAGTGGTATGGATCGTTCTTTGAGTTCGTATGATTCAGTACGTTTGTGGCTTGGCGGTACCGGCTGGAAATCGGACGAATGAACTTGTTGACGAGCTTTGGCTCGTAGCTCGTCTATCGATCCGGATGTTTTCAGGCCGGGACTTGGGAAGCTAGCTGTCTGGTATGTGGTAGACGATGCGAGAGGTGTCTGATTGGTGTCTTCTCTGATGGGCATCGGTAATCCACTTGTCGCAATAGGGACAGGCTGAGTAGATCGTTGGTCCGGTCCTGACAGGCTTAGAGGCGGGTTAGGAGCAGGAACTAAGGTCCCTGGCTGTCGTACATCCCTTCTCAGACGATGTTCAGCCTCTTTGTCCTTCAGCCAAGAGAAGAAATCCCTCGGCAGTCGGCGAATGCCTCGATGTGATGGAAGTCGGAACCCAAGTGGACGAGAGGATGACCAAGAAGACCTAGATGCTGGACGGGACGAATTGGTAGAATCGTCAGTGATGAATGGTGAATGAGATGCCAAGGCGTGGAAGGCGATATCAAAAGGAGGCATCGCAACCAGGTATTCGGGATCGGTTGGGAGGACGAAAGGGATCATGAATCGATTATCGAGTAATTCACCCAAACACTCCGGGGCGGATTGAGGGGTCCATTCAGCAAGATGTGTTGTTCCATCAAGTAATGAATCGATTGATATTCCAGCATTCTCACTTCCATGACCAAGACTAGCTTGGCGCATATGAGCTGCGCCAATTTGACCCCTTCTCTTTTCCCAATCCTTTTGGAGCTGGACGAGGTATTGGGCACATTCGTCCGTCATCCTCGTTTCGCCTACTTCGTATTTGTAATCCCTGACCGCTCGGCGGAGTTGCAGTGGATTCAGACTCTTCATGTTCTGCATGGTAATGATCAATGAATCAAAATCGGATATCCCACTGAGGCATTGTAGCCATTGAAGGAGCTGCGAGAGGGGTTCAAGATGTTTCGTACTCGTCTTTGCCGGTAGCCCATTTGCTCGTACCCAATCATTGAGCACGGTTATGTTCATGGTAATCTGAACCGCTTTTGATCGACAGAGGTACTGTTTTCTTGACAAGATTCGATTGAACAGTTCGCCCGCGATCCACAGAAACGCCTGAGAGAAAGCTTGGACAATGATAGCCGGATTGATCTCGTACAGCTGCAGAACAAGCAGGATGCCAGATAGGATTTCGGTAACTCGAGTCGGCTCGATAGCATTTTCGGTAGCAAGTGGTGTACTTGGTGATTCGACATTGCCATTCCGAGCGCTAGACCTCAGGTTCTGAGTAGACTGTTGTCGAATTGGCGTTCGAAAAGGCGATCCCTCCTTGACCGAACCGAAGATACTAGCCGCTGACGGAAGAGATGATCGGTCAGGCGTACCGTTCCCATTCGCAAATATGGAGCCGGCGCGAGGGATCGTATCTCGTTTCTTCTTAAGCGTTAAACCTCGTCCAAATAAGTTCCACTCTCCTTCGAATCGGACATCGCTGACTTCCTCGAGAGTTTCGTAGTCCAGGATAGCGGCTCCGAGGATTTCGTCAATCCGTTGTTCCGTCAATCGAATCACGAACACTGCCATATCAGCTTGATCATCCCACCAGGTTTGGGTTGACCTACCGTGGATTGCGCTGATCATTTCCTCGATCATCCGCATGAGCTCAGGCATGCATTCCGCCTTACTCAGCGCCGGATCACAGCGAAGCAAATGAAGCAGCAAAGTAGTATTATAAGCCCAGAAAGCTTGTCTAGCAAGATCTTTGTCGTGTTCCTGTATATAAGCGTTATTCTGCCCGAGTAACTCACGTAGATCTCATGTTCTATTCTCTCTAGTGCTCTGCCGATAAACATTTCAAGGCAATCTTCGTCCCAGTGAGCTAGGGCGAATCGAGCATACCGGTGTAGAGCGTTTGCTGGCAGTCCTCTACGTTCTGCTGGCTGTGCATGAGGTCGATAGCGGGTCACCAAGATGTCCAGTAAAGTCGTCACATTCCAAGGCGCGAAAACGAGCATATCATCGAAGGCACCATGCATCTGCTGTTCTCATTAGTGCTACCCCCAAGGACGAGTACGGCAGACTTACAGAATTCGATAAATCTTCCTCATCCTCTGAAGCAGACTCTTCATCCTCATCGTCACTCGTCACCCATGCCAAACCCGAATCCACAGACCGCCTCCCATGATGCCTTTTTGGCGGCAACAACAATTCTGCTTCGACAGAAGTGATCCCACTCTGCTCCCTGATCCATTGTTCCCGTTCCTCCTCACGCCTCAATTTCCGCTCTTTGTCTTTGTTCCTCACCATCCTATACCTAGCCCTAGCCCTGTGCTTACGCAAAGACTCGCGCCGCTCGGCATCTATATCCGTCTCCTCGTCGGGTGATTGTGTGTGACTCTCTGCCTCCGGGATTTCGAGGAGTAGGCTAATTTCCTCTCGATTTGGCATCCCTGCAACTAGGTCGAATGGCGTCAGACCTCTTTCTGTCACTGCCGAAGTCGATGCCCTCAGAGTCAAGAGGAATGAAATAAGAGGTGGTGTAGAAATGATCGCGGCTATATGTAATGGTGTCCAGTTCGCTACCCGTCAGCTCGAGCGGCGTAGACACAGAAAAGAACGCACCTTTGTCTCTACCCTGCCTTGGGCCAGCTTCGAGTCCCCACCTGCCCACTACTGCACGAACAACAGCCTCCCTCTCTCTATGCCCACAGCTCCCTTGAATAGCCATCCCAACTATTCCCCACCCATCTTCATCCTCCATTACTTGAACCACTTGATCCAAAATCTCAGCCTGCAATCAGTAATCTCTCAATCATCACTCGCCGTAATACTCACCCATTTACCATCAAGAGCGCATAACCAAGTAATCAATACGATGTCTGACCTCTCAACAGCCCAACGTAAAGCATGCTGCAATACAGTACTAGGTTCTTGTCCCTGTCGTCCCTTTCCCTTGATGTCACCAGAAACCTCATCCTGTAGCATAGCAGCTACACTCTCGGGGGTAGGGTGACTCGAGATGAATGGATGCGAAGAATCTCTCGAAGCGACATGAAATGAGGGCCTGGAAATCAGTCACTTATCAGAAGAAAGTTAGAACCTACCGCCTACGCCTTGATGATTCGCCTTTCCGCTCGGGACTCCATAAAGGTCCAGCCACTATTGGTGATTCCGGATAGATGACATGATCCATCTTGTCTGGTGACAGTCGCTGATGGTTCGATCGAAGTGGCCCAATTACGCTGGATACGAGTGAGACATGCGAGCGATTATCAAGCGAAAGGATGGCCGAATTTGGAGCGGTCGCCAAGGTGATGACTACGGTATTGTCAGACGTATCGAGTGTAAGATGAGCAGTCTCTCCTCTGTGGCTGTAGGTCTATGGTACGTTTGCTGAGCTCTAGTATGTGGTTGTTTTCAGTGTAATCTGCTCACAAGGTACAAGTAGGAGTTGAGTTGTGTCGCCTAAACCTGCGCGTTTCAGAAAATCAAATCAAAGCTCCGACGCGTCGAGTGGGGGTGGGTGGTGGCTTATTAGCTAACATCCTCAAGGCGTTGCATGAAGTCTTTGAGCAAGAAGTATGTACAATGAAATGATATATGCAAAGATACAATGGATAAACAATGGAGGAATCATGCAAGGTATCTGTAAACTCCAATATCGGATGCTCGTTCCAGATATTCTCGCTATTCTATCAGCTACGCCCGTCGATAATAGGGAGACTCACGTCAATAAGACCTTCTATACGTTTCTTGATCATCGACATGGATGGACTGAAACGTGATGATAATTGATGGGCGACCTCGGAAATCAGGTCATTATGACCCATTTGCTTTCTATCCTTCATGATCCTAACTATACACGCCTTATTGTCAGTCCATGATCCATCAATTTAGAAAAAAAAGACGTACCTCGACCTGATGACGCCTCTCCTCATCGACCTGCTCTTGCGTCTCTTCCCTCTCTTTACTAGTCTCGACCTTACTAGCTACTTGCATAATCTTCAACTTCGCAAGGTTGGCAGTGAAAGACTCGTTGAACGCGAACTCATCGTTCAAACCGACGTCTCGACCTTTGGGCGATTTGGTCAGAATCCTGTATTTTCCGCAAGCGAGAGATTGTAATGTTCGCTGCAAGTCCGAATCTTGTAGATCTGTAGCTGACTTGATGTCCTCAATGGTCAGCTCAGAACACGTACCTCGTCAAGAAGCTTACCGCATACGATAACGAGTCATCACCACTGACATTCTCGAACAGAAGCAAAACCACCAAAGCATGTGTCGACACATTCAGGTCATGACTCCTAGTCTTGAAACGAACTCTGACATCGGCAGTTCCAAGACTACCCTGCCAAGTCAAACGACGACCGTTGTGCCGCGAGTCGTAGTATTTCTGAAACATCGACATGGCGGGTGATAATTGATCGCTGAAAGTACACGGCGTCGAAACGACAATGGGTTGTGGCCAGTATGAGGCAGTCAGGACGTTTACCGTCAGTTCTAGTGGTATTCCCTGCCGATCAGCATGAGGTTCGGTGTCTATCTGATCACTTACGCCCTGCCGCGTGACATAATTTCGGAACGAATTGCCAGCCTCGGAAGATATACGCATATCCGTAAACATCCCTTCGAGTTTCTGAGTGAATTGGAAACCCCTGCGAGTCAGTTAAAAGCCTTGATCAGAAGAGTCAAAACTCACATTTCAAGCTTGAGCTTGGCGACCATGCCCTTCTCCGCGTCATCAGAAGCACTTCGTCCATAGAGCAGACGACGGGCCAAGTGAGTCTTGTAGTATCGCTCAAACTTGTCTTTGTCGTGTAGGAATCGGAATAGGATAATCGTCTTTTCCAGGGCTAGCTCAATTTCGTCATCGGATTTCTGCCTGATCAGCTCTGCGTCACGATGAGCGCTTGTTAGCTTACAGCTTTCGTGCCCTTCTTCAGGTGCTCGTCAATGTATAAGGAAAGGAATTCGGGTGCACGAGGGTTAGTGTTGATGAAAGATTGGAATGCCTAATCGTCAGTCACGTTCGCTTACACAGCCCAATCGACATACCAGATTGATCGAAGTCTGTACCGCCTTATCTCCTCCAAACGCATCATCCAAAATCTTGTCAAATTTATCCTTCAGATCCAAGACATCCTGGACCCAGCGAAGGGCCGAGCTCAACGCTGCGGAGGGTGTACTCGTAGGCTTGGCCTTTCCTTTTCCTTTTACATCTCCTTCCATATCCTGGTCTACTCCCGCACTGGGTCCTGGTTCCGGTTCATTTGCTGAATCGTTGATTGCTTTTCCTCTATCTTCCACATCGGCCCGGAGGGCGAATCGAAGGGCATCTTTCCCTAATTCTGATGGAACTCGGAGGAAGAGATTGTACATCCTACTTAGATCTGATGTGCGGTCGTGGTCTACCATGGTGACTAGCCCAGATCCGGGCATGTGTAGAATGGCATCGAGGTGGGGAGTAAGGAGTTCAGCGACGAGTAGTTCTTGAAGTTGGGTATGCGTGAGGGTGGAAAGGTAGTGGGCAGTTCGATCTGATTCTTCCGCTAAACGCTTCTCCACCTATACGTTAGCTCAGGTCGACATGCAGTAGACAAGAGAGCTGACATTACGGAGGTATTGCGGAGCATCTCCCGTTTCCAGAAACTCGATCGCTTCCAGCCGATAAAACTCTGCACTCCGCTTCAAGAATTCTGGCTCGAAATCCGTCAAATAGACATTCCTCCCTCCTTCCCTCTCAGGTACCGTCAATCGCAGTAGGATATCCACACACTCCCGCACAGTTGACCGTGTTATCGTTTCTCCATCTCGTTCCAGCTGGACTTGCGATAATAACGTGGCGATCAGGTGCGTGTGTATTGGGTATTTCGATGCTCGAACTATATTTTCCAGAAAGAGCGCGAGTCCAGCATCGTATATAAGTGGTACACCTGCTGAAGGAGCGTACACTTTGTCCTGCCCATCAGCACCATCTGAATTAGCGGGAGGAATGCTTACCATATACCTCACAACAGCTGTGATTTTGTGCATTGATCCCGTATGATCCTCCCAAACCCCCTTAAGAGCTTTCAAGAACATATCACCCTCTAGAGCACGCTCGATCGCTTCAGCGCCTCCGCCCATCTTTCCAGCGCCATGTGTACCTGAACTCCTCGGGAATGCGGGTACGATCTTCTTCTCGGCCAACGTATCAAGGTGTTGAACTACCAGTTCTTTGACTCCACTATATAGCTGCTCTCCATCTGTCATATCAGCTTTAAGACGTCGCGGAATTGCCAGCTCACGTTTGAACAGGACCATATTGTAGGCATATCGATATAGCTCTTCGTAAGATAGTTTGAAAGTCTGATGGTTCTGGATCTCCTTGATCGCGACGGACAGCTTGGTGAATGTATCCTTGATAGGTGTTTCAGGTCCAATCTGGTCAAGTCAGCTTCATGGACCACGCAAATAGCCTGGCAATTCCGAGTAAACTAACCTTTCTGGGCGGTCGCTACGATGTCAGCTTGTATCCCTGCAACATCGGGGAGGAAAGCTCACGATCTTGGGCTTGCCTCTACGGGCTGCTCCCATTGACGTCGACATTCTCTGATAGACCTGTTCCCTGCGATGTATCTATGTCACGTATATTAGTTGAACATTGACCATAATCCCGTATAGGTGACAAGAGGATCAACGGAAGCAAATTCATATCTAGGCACAATATTGAATGCTTAAGACAATAGTGAAATCTCTTGTAATCCACTACATATACCCATTTTATCATGGCAAACTCAGGAGGGAACGCCCTTTTCGTCCTTCGAATGGTCCTGAATAGGCAGACCTCTGCTATGGCAAGGTCTCGCTTTTCGACAGCCGTCATCGATAGAGAGAGGGGAGACTCAAAGTCTTCGGCTTGGTCCGAAAATCATACCTTGTTCCCAGGTCTTAAAGCCCTTGCCTCGCGCTCGACACCCGACCAGGAGAACGGGATAGTCGACTTCCTCGAGACTGAATCAACGGAATATGATCAAATCAAGACTGTCCTTCCGGCTCGTGATATGTCGCCTAAACCTATACCTTGGCCAACTATATTCGCACATCCCGACCCTTCTACCTCACGTCCAGCCGCCCGCCTTTGCGATCCAGTTGCTCGCCTTGTTGGTGAAGGAGATTTAACATCGGCACAGAAGATATATCATGAACTTCGCTCTCATCAGATACCAATACAGGCTCGATTCGTATATCTAGAAGCAGCGAATCAATGCCTAGATGCGAGGGATACGGAGGGATTCTTATTCTGGCTCCGACTATACCCAAATCGACCTGCAACCCGAAATCACCCTGAACTGAAAGCCACCTGGGTACCATTGACGACAAAGATCTTATCCCGCTACGCATCTGATTTAGATTTCTTGGAAGCGTATTTGACGGAAGGAGCTCGGAAGGGATTGTTGCCAGCAATTATTCGACCAATGATGCAACATCTCACTTTCGTCGCCGATTCCGCTCGGTCCCAGAGTATATTTGAGAAGGCCTTCGACGCCTACTTGGCGAATACAACACCAAAAGATTCCAACGCGCTGTCAGGGCAAGGGGAGAGGCACAAGATGATCGCAGAAGGGCAGGTGGAGGAATGGTGGGCGTTGTATCGGAAAATGTGTTCAGCACAAGGATGGCTCAGTATGGAGGAGGCTGGATATGATTTATCCATCGACACTCGAGCGGAAAGCGCCACAAGCGTAACAGACGAATCGGCATCGCCTGCAAGCGCCAAGCGACGCGACCTGATTGCTTTCGCGATAGAACACCCACCACCAGCAAAAGAACTCGCCAATTTAATATGGGATGTTCATTGTGGTACGCCCGATAAAGTTGACAATCTACGTCAAGCTTTCATATACCACACTCCGACCGATACCCGTCAAATCACCCCTTCTCCCTCCGCTCGACAGATACTCTGGACAAGGGCAATTATGATCATGTTTGCTCGAGTCAAGGATCATCAAAAGGTCATCGAGGCTTATCAGGACAACTTTACTTGGTATGGTCTCCCTGATCATCCTCTTAGGAGGAAGGAGGATATCCAGTCGGAACGGATGTTGATCTACCCTCGGAAGACAGTCATTACCACGTTGATGCCTTCTTTACTCGCTACCCTCGACTCGGCCGCCTTGGTAGATTACCACCAACAATACCTCGATATTTCAAAATCCCTGCCTCCCGCACTCCAACCAGACGGACATATCCACAACACATTCATAAGCGAAGTTGCACACCGTATATCCCTCCATGCAGGCATGTCAGCAATCGAATCAATAGTCCAGCACGGCTACAACCCGGGTACGCAATCAATGACTACCCTCTTAATGGTCTACGCCAGAAAGAGAATGGTCAACGAGCTGTTTGACTTACTAGAATCAATGGAGAGGCGAGATGAGTTCGCGTCTAGTACGGGTCAACCACTTGGGATTGTGATCCCACCGCCGACTGTGGAGACTTATGATTGGTTGATTAGGATTTTGAGAAATAGCGATGCCGAGGCCGTGGCGATGTTGAAGAGGATGAAGGAGGATTACTTTACTGAAGCAGAGCCAGTCACGACTGAAGAGGAGAGGGAGCTGGAGATCAGTACTGGATGAGTATTGTGAATAGACTGGGTGACTGGATGAGTATTGTGAATAGACTGGGTGACGAATGTTAGAGTAGATCACGATGATATGTATGGCTGCATTGATTCATGTTCTATTGACTTCTATGTACAATTTCTTCTTTCTCTAATCATTTACTACTTACTTCCTACTCTTTATTGGTTCGTTTCTTCATATTCATCCCTAATCTAGTTATCTACTTGTTGTTGATACTGGAAGCAAGACCGACCCTGGCACCATTGGAGTAATCGTAAATAGAGTACCCTGTATGTCAGCATCAACTCCTGGAGCAAAAAGGGGGATGACGTACAAGACTTCAAGAAAGCATCACCAACAATAGCGAGGTTATCGGGGAACCCAGATCCAATACCGAGAACACCACCAACACACATGGATCCACCTGAAGAGACTTTTCCAAGGTTGAAATCGGCCATACTGACTCCAAAGGGTTTACCGTTAAAACTGAGTGTAATGACTGCGCTGGTCTTGCAAGGGAATTGGTAGAATCCTTCACCGAATTGATCAGCTGCGGAAGCTGCTCCTGGGATTTGGGCGTAGAATCGGTCGGCAACTGCGGTAGGGACGTAGATGAGGGTGGTTCCAGTATCAATAGCCTGTTTGTCAGCTTGGTCCATGATTTCAAATAGGGCATGACTTACCCCAATGAGTGAGTCTTTGAGGGAGTTTTTGCGGGATGACAAGGCAGACAAACCAGTCATACTGACTGACCAGTATGTTTGCGAGATGACTGGAATCCAGTTGATAGCGCCAGTGTATTTTGATGAATCCTGACATCCGAGACATAGTTGTGATCCATCAACTTGTTTCCTAGTCATGTGGAATCCGAAAAGAGGATTGTTGACGGCTTTGTTGTTGATCAAATTTTCGAAATAAGTGGGTTTGTTGGAAGTAGCGATAGAACCAAATGCCATTCCTAAAACACCCGAGTTGGGATTACCAAAGAAATCTTCAGACTCTTGATTGACAGCACCGAAATATTGACCGTTGACGGATGTTCCTGCGATTTTGACGTTCTCTTGGGCGAGGACACCGCTTACTGATCCTGAACCGTATTCAACTGCGAATTTTTCACCGGTTGTTCGGTAGGTTGGTGATTGAGTGGATTTGAATTGCTTGCTCTGGCAGTTGCCGCAGTTGACCGGTAGCTGACTATTAGCACAATTCAAGAGGACGATAAAACAGCACTCACCCATAGATCAGCAGATCCAGTATCAAAGTCGACGGTAATCTCCTGGCTGGGAGTTCCGATATTGATGGGACCGTAGTACAAGACATCCATGGATCCTGAGATATAGTCGGTAAG
>Ga0265798_10005315_pt1 | contig 17410 bp, 12 predicted proteins | sample P3T30metagenome_FD_192430 | JGI IMG/M metagenome (GOLD analysis project Ga0265798, IMG submission 192430) | Plant litter microbial communities from East Loma Ridge, Irvine, California - P3 T30 | ecosystem: Environmental > Terrestrial > Plant litter > Unclassified | place: USA: California... | reverse complement strand
ATTCGGCAAAAATGATCATTTTCTACACGTGTTCAACTACAAGTTTTATGGATTTGCTAGGATACTGTCGAATGGTGGAGAGGACAGAGAAGATCGTCTCCACATTGTCTCCAACGGCAGGATATGAAAGGTGACAGGGAGAGGGCGGCCCAGAAACACATAGACACGCAGATTAGGTAAGTTCAAAAAGAGAGGGCGGGAGGGGAGGTTTCTATCGCGATTCTAGCGCTTCAAACCCAAAATAGCAAGAGTTTAAAGACAGGACCAAGATGAAGAAGAATAAAAGTAAAAGTTCTTGTATAAAAGGCAAGCAACTCAACTAGAAAGCACACATCATCGAACTACGCACGTTATGACATGAGGTATCTTGAGTTTTTCAAGGCTCTTTCCTATAGTCACGGGAAATACAAACAGTTGGAAAAACCACATAGTTCGTTAGCCTTTACTCCAAACCCCAGAAATGCTGCAAACTAAATCTCCCTCGTTTGCAACCCTTGAAAATGAACAAAAAACAGTAAAGATACACTCTAATGCAACCTAGCTCTATCCACTCTACTCCATGAGCCAGAAGCTTTCAAGTAATCGCAGTGATTATCTTGGATGCTGCTACTTAATTTTCCACGAACAAAATGACACCAGACCCTCCCGTACTCAGCCTCAATTAATATCTCACACCTTTTAATCAAGACTTTTAGCGAAGGGAAAAGGAAAAAGATAAGACTAAAGGTAAGACACGGCTTCAAACAAAAAAAGTAGATCCTTCTGAGCCAGCTTGGGTGTAACTGTTTTTCAGATCACATCTATTTTAGTATCTTGTTAATTATATCCCAGTCACCAACCCCGTGTCTCTTCTATCAATTTGTTACTTAAAGAACTTTGAACCTACAATTTAGGATATCTTCTTACTCAATTCAACAGAACAAGTAGAAGTCCCACGCAAATTTCCAGTCTTTTATACAGAGGATGCAATACAGTAGGCAGAACACGTCTAATTTAGTTCAACCCGTTTGAGTCTTGATAGAGGAGAGAGAATGTATGTGTGTAAACAGGGTGATGATCTATATATCTCGGGTCATGCCATCTACCTCCTACACACCATACACATCCCCATCCATCTTCCCACTCCCAACCAATCTGAGCCAAAATCGCTAGCCGAAAAAAACAGCGCCTCAATCTATGCAAAGAAAAAGGAGGATCCTTCTCACACAACCACAACAATCTCATCCACCCCCCAGTCTCTCGGCCGCCCAATTCAAGATATCCGCCGTTTTCTTGATAGCCTTGGCAGCGGCATCCCAATCCTTCTTCTCAATGGCATCGCGGGCAAAGGGAAAAACGCTAGATTCTAACCCGTTGTTGATATCGGGGGCGAAGATGACGTGTTTGAACTGTTCACGGTTGGGTAGCTAATACAACTTGTTAGCCAACGATTCCGGCAAGGTCACAAGGAAGAGGAAAAAGAGAGACTTACCCCATGAGCCCCCTTATCATCCTTCCCCCTCGCAACATCTAGCAAATCACTTTCAAACCCCGCAATCTTGCCATTATGTATGACCCTCTGCATCGTCACTCCACTCGACTCAAACCCACCCGTCGCATAAACCTGGTTATACCAGCTCTGTTCCCAGCGGCCAAACGCCTCTGCCTTCTTCTTAAACATGCTCAAACTGTCGACCAGCGGTTGAAAGATTTCGATATTGTATTCACCGCCGCCAGCAACCTTTTCCGTCCAGTCGAGTATATTTTGTCCTTCTTCTTGTAGGGCGCGGGCGTAGTCGTCGATTTTCAGGGGCATGATGGGTTCTTGGGCGAGCTCGAGGATAAGGAGGACCCAGAGTTGGGTTAGGAGGGTGTGGTAGGAGAAGGAAGGGTCGATGTATTTCTTCATCCATGAAAGCGTTTCGTAGCAGCTGTGGGAGAGGGGATTGGAGGAGGCGTGGCTGTCGGTGGAGCTGGTGAAGCCGAAGTCGATGGACGAGGTGCCGGCAATGGTTTGAAAGGCTACGTAGTCGCTGCCTGCGCCCAGATTACCTATTTTAGAGTCGGAAGTTTCCCAGAGCTCTTTTAGCGTTTTATTTTGGCGGGGGTCATTGAGACGGTCGAGGACTCGCGTCCAGGCGTGCTGGAAGATAGGCGAACCGTTCGCCCAGAGCTTGTCGCCTGTGACACCTACATCGACGTTCAGGTAAGCGATGGCGCTTTCGCGGAGAGCTTCAACGTTGGCTTCGACGTGCTCGGTGGAACCAATCCTGTTGTACTCGCCAGCGTCCCACGAGGCAAACTCAATGGTACGGAGTGGCCGCCAACCTTGAGAACGCAGCTCGCCAAGGACACGCGCGACTTCGAGCATAACGGCAGTTCCAGACCCGGGGTCTCCAGCACCGAAGCACCATGAGTCACGATGATTGCCAATGATAATCTTCCTCGCTGGGTCTTCGGTTCCTTTGAGTGAGCCGAAGACGTTCGTGATGCGTTGCTGCTCGACTTCGTCCTGGTCGTTTTGTAAAAGTACCTTTGGGGAAGTATCTAGGTGACCAGAGTACCAACCGTCGCCAACGTCCGGTACACCTCCGACCCATTCATCTGGAAGTTTTTCGCCAAACCCGTTGAGAGATTTGAGAAGCTTTTGTGCATCTTTCCAGGAAAGTGGTAAACTGGGGATGTTTGGTAATGCCGGGCTTTTGTTCCTAGCCAGCCGCTCCACTTTCTTCACACTTGGCTTCCCTGGCGTAAGCACATCTCCGATGATCATGTTTGATTGTGCAACTGAGCCCCGCTGTACGCTGTCTCCCGGTCTCCATTTGCCATCAGGCCAGGGGTTGCCCTTCTTGAAACCATCCTCTGCTGGGTCGGAGTAAACAAGGACTCCTGCAACACCGGCATTCTGCGCAGCCCTAACCTTCATGGCTAGATCCGGCTGTGACCCATAGTATCGGCAAAGCGCGATTGCGCCCTTTACATCCACCTGGCTATCCCATAACCGCTTGAAATCGCTCTTGTGGCAGAAGTTAACGTAGATGAGGGGACCAGTGACGTTTCCAGTCGCTGATAACCCGTGGTACGCAGGCGTCTGTGCTTTTGGCGGGTTGAATACTGAGGGCTCCTCAAGCTTTGCTTCCCACGCCTTCTCAGGCGGGTGCACAATAGCAACTCGACGTCCGCCTTTCTTCGCATAGTTCATGTACACGTAGTACCTGCACGGGTCAGCATAACGGTCGGCAAGCGGCTATAATTGCAAACATACTCATCGTGTGTGTACGTGTCCATGTGCGCGTCCCTGAACTTGCCCTCAATCCACTGTCCCAGCACGTAGCTCCCCTCTGTTCCGCCAATGTGATCGTAGCTTGTGATGTACTCGAGGTTCTTCTCTATGCGCCAGCTCTCCACGCTCTGCATGGCCTGCTGTCGCACCCACTCAGGGTTGAAGGGCGTACCGAAGCCGCCACCCATGGGTACCACCTCGCTAACGACCAAAAAGTATACCAGTATAATAATAGTGATGAGGCCAAACAGACGGGCAATAATCGACCAGCCAGGTTGGTATTCTTCGGGTATCGTGGGGAAGTGGTCCGTCACAGCGCTGTAATTGGGGCGCCATGACGGCCAGGGTATCCGGGGGAGATTCCAGCTCGAGAGTGTATGTCGTATTCGATTCAGGCGCTTTGAAAACCGACCTCTTGACCGGTTTCTCCTCGCCCTCCCTTCTTCGGCTGCCTCTGGATCCAAGATTTCCATCTCTTCCATTGTCTGCCGCAGGCCTTCGTCATCCTGGCTCTCCCGTACCGGACTCCCAGGGTCCGAGTCGCCATCTGATACGGACTGGACCGAGGGTGCTTGGTAGTAGCCGTTGCGCCTCCGCGAGTCCGACTGTGTGAGAACCTCTGGGGCAAGCAGGCCTTGCCGCTCGGCATCGTCGCTGATCTCGTTGGGTCCTAGGCGCGGCGCGGCATTGCGCGAGGAGGTTGCCTCGTCGTAGGTGGGAATAGGTGGCGGCGAGGGCTCGCGGACATAGCCGTGTTTTTCGTCCGTCATGGCGAGCCAGTGGATTGATTAGTGGCGGTTATAGTCGTGGTTGTACAAGTGTTGCGCCGTCGTGGTATGGGATGGTCGCTCAGGGCGAATGGTTGGTACAAAGGGCGCAGGGTGGCTGGCTACGGCGTGCCCTCAATTGCGCATGCACATGTTGAAATGCTATTAGGAATGAGGGTGCTTATATCAATACAGACAAGAAGAAAAACCAGACCGGCTACGTTTGGCATGCATGATGGGGCAGAGGAAGGGTAGCGGCGCGGATGCGTGTGGAGATGGCGGAGCGGAGCACTCAACGTCGCCGACCCTGACACCCTTTTCCAACGTCTTGGTGCTTGAAACACTTCCAGACGCCATCTTACCACAGGAAGCGTTTGAGCCTTAGGAGAAGTGCTTCTCGACACTGCACAAGGTTTGGACCTGGTGCTTCACTATATCTCCAATTGGCACTTTGCCTTCATTAGCTCAGCTCAGCTACATATTCCTCCCACCCGTGACCTTGATCGTCTCCCCGTTCACGTAGCTAAACAGCGGACTCGCAACAGCCAACACTGCACTCGCTGCCTCGGTTGCCGAGCCCGGCCTCCTCAAGGGAATGTCCATGTGTTCCTGACCCTGTGGTGCGGCGCTCTGCTTGGATGGTATCCCCAGCGCTACCTTCTCGCCATCGGGTGTCGTGACGAATGCGCCCTCCTCCTTCGCTGCAGTCAAGCGCGTCATAATGTGTCCGAAGGCTACTGTATTTGCGCGGACGCCAAATTGAGGGCCCCACCTACATACCAGTCAGTAAGAGAAAAAGAGAGAGAAAGTAGGGGGTTGAAACTGGTGGATAACGTACTCTTTGGCAATGGTCTTGGTCATACCCGTCACACCCGCCTTTGCCAGTGCATAGTTGATCTGTCCAGCATTTCCATGTACGCCGCTCGTACTCGAGATGTTGATGATGTTCCTAGACTCGCCATCCTTGACCCTAAAGTACGGTGCCGCAGCTCTCACAATCTTGAAAGGTGCGGTTGTGTGCAAGTCGATGATGGTGTGCCATTGCTTGTCGGTCATCTTGTGTATAACACCGTCCCATGTGTATCCAGCATTGTTGACAATAATATGGATCTTGCCACCGCCAAACTCTGCCGCTTTTGCAATGAGCGTCTTGATGTAGCCATCGTCGAGGACGTCGCCCACTACTGCAATGGCGCTGCCACCGGCTTCCTTGATTCCAGCCACCACAGCCTCTGCCTTTTCTACCTGATATCAGCAGGGGTCCATGCAACATGACGCTCAAAGCTGACTTACTAGCATCTATATCCGCGACCACGACCTTTGCGCCCTCGTTCGCAAACAGCCTTGCGGCCTCTGCGCCAATCCCCTGTCCCGAGCCAGTGATGATTGCGGTTTGGCCAGCCAACATCCCTTTGGGGTAGTTGAGATGGCCTGCAATTTGGTCTACACGCTTTGAGGCAGACATGGTTTTTGGACAAGTGCTATTGAGAAAGATTTTCCAGAATGCCCAACTATACCCCCAGAGTAAATTTATAGAATTCGCGTGTTACAAATGACGACCGCGCCTTCACAGTGCGGAGTAGGTCAACCGTTCCAGCCGACATCATCGCCTGGAGATGCCGAGGTTCAGGGCACTAGCGTGGTTTGTTTTGGCTGACTCGACTATTATGCCACGATAGTAACCGTTCAAAACATTCGGTTTCATAGCTGTTTATTCGGTTCCCAAAAATCATGGAAATATACGTATTCATATTTCGGACCCGAGTTCAACAGAACCACGGCAATGCCATGTCTTCTATTTTAGAAACACGCGATTTTAAGCAAAGAGACATGAATTTGTAGCCCCCCATTTTGGACAAACAGCATAGCGCCTTTGAACTTCAATTGATAAGCGCCCGAGGCATCCAAGCGATTCTTGAGGAATGTCTTTCCAAGAGAATTACAACACAAATGTACAATACCGCGTTGTGAAAATCTGCTGTTGAGCATCGATATCACTTGTAAATAACAACACAAATGTACAAGACAGCAGCTCAAGGGAAGACTTTGCATGAGGCATCTTGGATGATAATCCCAAGAATCAGGCTTACTTTCACTAGCTATTTTCCATATGTGATTGGATTTAAAGTATCTTTGGAACCCCCCACATAGTCTAGAACCTTTTCCATTTTACTAGCCCATATGGCCACTATCTTTTCCGTATTCAAACAAATGGCCCCATTTTTGAATCCGCTTGAAAGCAGAGTGGTGATGAGAGAAAGAAAGGTAACAGCAGTCATGTTTTAGAGACTCTGCCGCTCAGACTATGAGCAGGAGCTTTACAGCATTGAGTGAGGGAATGGAGGTATCGCGGATGGGGGTGTTTTATACATTGCATCAAGACCAGACTTGGAGCTTCTACTATCCCATTTATAGACAGTTCGCGCCCAGAGACACATATCTTCGAAATAATTTACTTCAAGATCATGGTGTATTTGCAGGTTGTGATGCTGACACAAGGTCTACATGTAGAATGAAGTTCCCTAAAAGAGTCATTCTGCCAACTCACACATTGCTAACATCATGTGCGCAATCATGTACCCACATATTATTTAGCAAGCCCCAACATATTCAAAGGCACTACAATCACGCATAATACTACTCCCAGATAGGTGTTCTACTTCCCAAGCAAGATAAACTGAGAACCCACAGCCTCCCGTTAGTCAGACCAGGAATGCGTATCCACTCGGCATGGCAACAAGTCTGCTTGCATAACTTCCTAAACAGGAAAAAAGGAAAGGATTAGTAAACCTGCTTCTCAACTGTAAAGCGGAGAGTCCAGTCGTGCTTCTTCTACCCCGCTTTTTCTCGAGCAGTTTGTCAGCCTTGTGCCATTTTACTTGCGTTGCAGCCTCGCTTATTTAATACCTCCTTTGTAACCTTACTTACTGCTGCCTTTTTCTCTCATCTTTCAGCTATTCCCCTCAAATTTCTTCTCCGTCATCGCTTTGTACATACCGAAATGCCTACTGTTGTGCTTAAACCAGGCGCGACGGTCTTCGTGACGGGTGTCAATGGGCTCATTGGAAGCCATGTTGTTGACCAGTTACTCAAAAGAGGATACAACGTGCGTGGTGCAGTAAGAGATGCAGGAAAGGCCAAGTGGCTGGCAGAGTACTTTGAAGCAAAGTACAAGGATGCCAAACTTGAGTTGGTCAGTGTGCCTGACATGCGCGTTGAGGGTTGCTACGATGGTGTGGTTGGTGGTAAGACCTCCTTGAACACTATGCTTTAGCAAAAAGCTAAGACTATCCGAATTGCAGGCATTGAAGGCTTCGTCCACGTCGCATCTCCTCTCGACGGAATTCCTAATGTCGAGGAGGCGATCAAAATTGCAGTGGACGGAGCTCTGAACGCTCTCAAATCATGCGCAAAGACAGCTTCGTGTACACGCTTTGTTTTCACATCTTCGTCTATTGCTGCCACGTTCCCACGCCCAAATGTCGACTACTCCATTGATGAGACGTCGTACAACGATGAAGCTATGGAAATTCTGAGCAAAGAGCCGGGCAAGGAGGGGTTGTTCGTCTATGCGGCGATGAAGACGGAGGCAGAAAAGGCGGTATGGAAGTGGACGAAAGAGAACAAGCCTGCTTTCGTAGTAAACACAGTTGTAAGTCATATCTCTTGTCATCCAGACAACGTGAAAATAACATTGTAAGCTACCCAACGCGAATTTCAGTCGCGTTCTCGTGCCTGAGCACCAGGGCTACCCGTCAACTGTTGGTTGGGTACACGATGCTTGGATAGGCACAGAGACCGACAGGTGGACTAAATGGGCAGGCCCACAATGGTTCATCTCGACTGAGGATGATGCACTGCTTCACGTGTCGGCACTGATCCACAGCGACGTGGATTCCGAACGCGTTTTTGGCTTTGCTGAGCCTTGGAACTACAATCAGATGATGGATATTTGGCGTAAGCAGTATCCAGGAAGGAAGTTTGCCGATAACATTGAGGGAATGGGTGTAGATCGTATGAAGGTGCCCAATGAGAGAGCGGAGGAATTACTGAGGTGGGTAAAGGGAGCGGGCTGGGATAGTCTGGAGCAGAGCTTGAAGGACATGGCTGAGAACTGGGAGTGAAGGTTTTGAGTGATAACTGCTGCAGTGTATGACTTGGTTCGTACATGTCTTATCGTGTCTGTAGCTGAATTGAACCTGTGATCCAACACTAAGGACTGGAACAAGATGAATGCATGCATGATGAGACTATAAAATTGGATAGCGGCATCAGTACCTGTGATGGAAATTTGTGATTGAGTGGCCGTCATGAAGACATATTGGTCATGTTGGTCATGTCGAGTTGCTGGGCGAGAGACAGTGTGAGCATGGTCTGTGCATTGCACACCCCTGCAGCTCCAACTTTCGCTCGCTTAGCGATTTTCGATAGCCCACGATCGGTCCTGCCTCATCGCCAGCGACAACTCCATCCCGACGCCCAACCCAGCTATTCCGCACACCGAACGACCGACTCCCGTCGAAATCTACAATCGCACATAATGGATTCCGCTAAGGCTCCCGTCAAGCTCGTCAAGGTCACCCGTGTCCTTGGCCGAACCGGTACGCGAAATTTCCGAAACATCCTGCAGAGGCGGCGGCGGGCAGGAGGAACGGAGGCAGGGCAGTGAGAAAACAGAGACTGACATGCTAAACAGGCTCCCGTGGTGGTGTCACTCAGTGCCGCGTCGAGTTCATGGACGACCAGACCCGTTCCATCATCCGCAACGTCAAGGGCCCAGGTACGCATCTGTATTGAAAGCTCGCGTCGGGCCCCAACTAACATCTGCCCCAGTCCGCGAGAACGACATTCTCTGCCTGCTCGAGTCCGAACGTGAGGCCAGGCGTCTGCGATAAGCGCAACACCTCTCGGGGAAAGGGAAGCGGCATTTTCATTCGGTTACCGGAGTTCTTTGCGAAAGCTATGGGCATCTATACGGACTTCACGAGCATGGACAAATGATGGCGCCGTGCTCTTGGAGCACTGCGCAGGAGGGGACATATATGTGGGAGATGCGATCACGATGAATATCAAGAGTCTGGCTTCTCCCTGAATGAATCGAAACTCTACCAACTCCCACCCGCTGCGATTGGATGTGTCTTACCTTGCCGGTCCTGGAACTTGAATGGGAGAATGTGACATGTGTAGTGAAGCTGATGTAACTCAGATTACATGTCCAGTCTACGCAACTCGTCCGAGTCTCTTCTGTTTTCTCTGTGTTCCACTGCTCCGGCTTTATGCATTTGCTTGAAGCCAGTTATCTCTCCAAACCATAGAGGGTATACCATTGCCAAGCTATTCGAACCTAACTTTATCTACCGTCTTCAAAAACGACTACTCACATAATCGCCATCTCCAGCAGCATGACCGTGCAAGAGATGGTTGCCAAGCCAATGGTTGTTCTTCCCCCCCTTTGAGCATGACTATTGCGCTGCGAAGTCCCTTCAAGTGAGCTAGCCTTGGCTTTTGTCTATCCCATATTCACTTATCTTCTATTTCCAGGGCGACTGCGAAAGAGGCAATGGCACGGACCTAGTCATTCATGCTCCCAGCAACTTCTTTATCGTGAGAATCACTGGACTGTTTTTCTTTGCTATTCCCCAAGTCTAAACTCCTCGACTTTCTACTTGCTATCACAGCTACTCTCAACCACTACTTTCAACCACTACAATGGAGGGCAGTGAAGCGGCAGAGAGTCTCCGCAAGTTCCTTGCAAAGACTGCCTCGAAGACCTCTACACCTACCTCATCCCAGTCTTCAGGTATTGCTACGTCTTCCAGTGCTGCAACACCAGCCCCTGCGTCAAATACAGGTCTGCCCATCCGACCTCGCATACCATCTCTACAATTTCCAACAGTCAATGTACCTGGAAGTTCATCCAAGTCAGCTACAGCGAACACGCCATCGAGGTCACCCAAGTCCATCTTTGGTAGAAACGTCGCGCTTGCGAGGAATTTATCCAGCCAACAAGCCCCAGAACCAACCTATTCGACGACTAGGAACACCACACGCGTATTATCCGGGCTGTCGTCAATATTCCATTCTAGCTCACCATCCAAGTGTGCAGGGGGCAGTGCACTGATGCGCGCCAACACTCGCGAGAGCATCTCTACAAAGAATACCATGTCTGAGCATCTAAACTCTCTGAATGACACACCAAGCAACACTACCTCACAGTCGTCCAACACACCTTTGCCTCGTTCTTCGGGGCCCCACCGTCGAACAGCCCGCTGGGTCGACCAAACAGCAAACACCACAGTCACAAACGCACCGTCACAGTCCCTCGAAGTAGACGTCGACAGTCAGCAAGTAACCCACGGCTCAAAAGACTTGCCGCTGCTTGTCTCACAGACCGAGGATGACGCAAACAGTACCGCCAGTGGTTCAACTCTCTCACTCAATTCTTGCATTGACTCGGCTCTCGACGTCGCCCTAGAAGTCGAAGCGCCCACCACCACCACCAAGACCGAAAGAAAAAAAGGGGCAAGAAGCCTATAATGGCGTCGTCGAACATAGTGGTGAGAAGAAGGGCAAAGGATGGAACCATGTTCATTGTGAGACGTCGCGGGAACGGGAACGAGGTTCCTCACCTTGTAGTTGATGGTGAGATCCAGTAGAGTACGTTTGTCCCGGGAGACTACAAAGGCCAGGGTCAGGGGCCTAGGGTCTTAGGGCTTAGAGACGAGAATTTTAGACTGTATGGGGGGAGGATACCAGGGTTTTGGCTCCTTTGGGATGTGGGCTGTATGGCTAGTGAAAGAGTGTGGGGGAGAAGAGAGGTGTAGAGAACGACAATGAAGAGTATATATCAAGGACTCGTAGATGACCAACTTACTACAATAAGAATACATCACGTGTCAATAATGTTGTTTCAAAAAGATTTGAAAAGAAAAAATCTTCATTTGGAAGAAGAGAGAAAAAAAAGAAATCTATACAAAGGCACTAACAACAGTCCGTAGACTGGGTGCTTCTTTGGGTTCGTAAATCTATGGTGCAAGCATGTACGCTATGTAAAAACATGCCAGATAAAGTAAAATCCTCCCCTTCATACATGGAACCAAGGAAATTATAACCCTTTAAGACGCCAGGAAAATGCAACACAAGGAAATCCCTAACTCAACCCCACTCGTAGAGAGAGCGAGAGAATGAGAGGAATGGAAAGACGGGCAAGACTACCAGGTCTACGCGATAGCAGAGCTACCTCCTTCTTGCGTGACGGGGTTGATCTTCTCGTCAAACTTGAAGTTGAAGTCGGGGCCAAGCTCCTTCTTCATGGCCGTGGTAACAGCCTCGTACACGTTCTTGAAGACGCCAAACGAGGCTGGGTTCTGCTCGTCGTTGTCGCCGCCCTGGAAGACACCGGTGCGGACAAGGCAAGTGTTCCAGCCGTACATGTTACCACCGACAATGTCCGAGGCTGGGTTGTCACCAATCATGTAGATGTTGGCGGGCAGCTTCTCGTCGTTGTGGATGGTTTCCATCCAGCTGGCAATGACTTCGTCGGCGTACTTGTATGTCGCCAGTTCGGGCTTGCCGTAGACGACACGCTCCAGCTCGACGCCTGTGAGCGACTTGTACATGGCCTCGAGCCCGATACGGAAGGCGCCCTGAGACATGCGGGGGAAGGGGTGCTCAGTGGGGCAGAGCATGTCACCCTGGGAGAAGTAGATGGGGATGCGCTGAGAGACGGGGTCCTTGGCGCGGGTTCCGAAACGGCCGTTCTCGGACTGAAGGAGGTCCATGATGATTTGGATGTCGGTGGCGTAGTCGCGGCTGTCGGAGAAGACCATGATGGCCTCGATGTTGACCTTGCTGAAGTCGCGGGGGCGCGAGGTCTTGCGCTCCTCCTCGGTGAAGACACGGTAGGGGGCGATGGTGGGGTCCCATGCGATGATGTCGTTGGGCACGACAATGTCCTGGAAGCCGTACTCCTCGGCGACCTCACGGCACTTGTAGCCTTCACCACCAACGACCAGGACCGTCTTGTAGTACTCGGCCAAGGCACGCATGGGTGTGTGCGACTGGATGAACTGCTCGGTGGAGATGGGGTTGTGGAGGATCTTGGAGAGCTGCTCGACACGGGCCTTCTCAGGCTTACCAGAGCCGTTTGTGAGGAAGATGTGGGGGATCTTGATGCCGAGCTCGTTGTCTCCGTTCAAGATCTCGAGCACGCGCTGGCCCTCGGGGATGAGACGGTCACCGTGGACCAGGACACCGTCAATGTCGAAGACAAAGGCCATGTCCTTTGCCGCACGAACCTTCTCTCCGGCAAGATCCTGAAGCTGAGCAGCGATGATGTCGCGGGAGGGTTGGATGGAGGGCATGCCAGGGCGCTTGGCAGCACCTGGGCCATCGGGGTAGTGTACAGATGACAGCCTTGACTGCCTCTTGGATCGGGGAATAGGCAGCGAGGTACCAAAGGAGTTGCGGGATCCTCTCCTCTCCTTCATGGAAGGCGTAAGGGAGAGGTTGTGCATGTAAGATGAGGTATCAGCCATGGCGCTGCGGGTTGCTGGAACCTCGACAGCGTTGACGGTGCCGTCTTGAGCATCACCGGGGATGGCAAGCTCAGGGCCTGAGGAGCCTCCAACAGCAAAGTTGGAAGCGGAACGCTCGCCGTTGGCCTTTGTCTGGGGGGTGTTGGCAGCCAACTCGGAGTCTTGGAAAGCAGCAGGAGGCATGATTGCGGTTGTGAGAAGTTGATGAAAGTGGGTGAAGACTGGGGGGGTATCAAGCGTAGAAGGTAATGAGAAGCTTCTCAGAAGCCAAGTGTAATGATTTGCAGTGATGCGATAGTGAGTGATGAGCAATTCTCAGGGTCCTGGGGGAGGGGCTATATATCACATCACCCTCTGTAAGGCAACTGAGTTTGCAACCCCAGATGCCATCATCATTCGCCAATCTTGTCTACAAACTTCCGTAGGGTCTCTGCTCGCTATCCCGAGTTGGGCCGACACAGCTAGCACATTCTGGCAGCCAAAAAGTTCAACAAGTACCTCTGTACCCACAGTGCGACATCATCGCCATTCGCAAGGGGCCGTGCAGGGCAACGCTAGTGGACGAGTTTGCCAGACCAGAGAATGAGAACTGGATACCGTCACCGCCGTACTATGGCCGAAAACTGGAGACTGATAGCCGTGCTGTGATGTGAGTCGCCACCCGACCCGCGAGCGCGTTGTTTACCTGTGGCCGGTGCGCAGAGAGTCGGTTGAGCGGACGCAGAGCGCGGCCGGAAGAAAATGGAGGGCAGCTCACCGCCTGTCAGAGGGGCACGGCGTGCATATGCTATCAGGATGGATATGGGAAACGGTTGTCGCAAAGGGGTGGGTGGTGCAGGGAGCCCGCAGACAGCTACCGGCGGTACTGGCAGCCGTACTGGAAGCAGCCAGGGCAGCCAGGCGTAGTGACGAAAAACGAGTGGGGGCGATGGGTGGTAGTTGGGTGGTAGTCTGAGGTAGTCCCTGATGGTCGGGGGGTAGTCCCTGGTAGGTAAGCGCGGGTCGCCGAATTAGGGCGAACGGTGGGTGGGTGAAGTGCTGGGGGTGGGTGTAGTGAGTTGCAGCGGGTGCAGCGAGTGGCTGAAAATCGCAGAGCCGCACCACCACAAGCAGGCCTTTGGCGTGCTTCGACGTGCTTCGACGCCGCGCCCGAGTCGGCACAACTGCCACTCGTAGCGCAACAGCACTTTGCTCGGCCCGTCGTGTGGACCCTGACATGCACCCCCGACGTCATACCTGGCTGACGACGGCCAAGCTGGACAAGCTGGACAACAACCAGCGCCGGCAGGCTGAAACTGTTGGATGGCTCGAGGTGGAGATTTTTTTTTTCGCAATGGGACCGATGCCAGCGAAGTGAAGCCGCCGCGGGTTGTCGCGGTTACTTACGACTCGAGTCTGCCATGTGAGGTCACGGGCACGGAGCTGGACTGCCAGCGATGATGACAGAGCCGACGAAGAGATTTCAGGCCAACCAAGGTCGCCAGCCGGCATATGTAGATGGAGCATCCCAAGTCGTTGATAGACAACGACTAATTCAGAGCCAGCACACTACCTTGGCTAACTCTACTCTGCAATTGCAAGTCACATCTTTTTTTCCATCTGTCAGTTGGACAACCCAGAGAGACTACTACATTATTTCCAACCTCTACTCACACCACCACCACCACCACCACCACCATGGCCCCCCTCGCCAACCAAAAGACCTTCAAGCTCTCCAACGGCCTCACCATCCCCGCCGTCGGCTTCGGCACCTTTGCCAGCGAGGGTGCATCCGGCGAGACGTACGCAGCCGTCACGACGGCGCTCAAGACGGGCTACCGCCACCTTGACTGCGCCTGGTTCTACCAAAACGAGGACGAGGTGGGCGACGCCGTGCGCGACTTTCTCCGCGAGAACCCCAGCGTCACCCGCAAGGACCTCTTCATCTGCACAAAGGTATGGAACCATCTCCACGAGCCCAGCGAGGTCAAGTGGAGCATCGACCAGAGCCTGCAGAAGCTGGGCATGGACTACATTGATGCCTTCCTCGTCCACTGGCCCATTGCCGCCGAGAGCGACGACAAGCACATGCCCAAGATTGGGGCCGACGGCAAGTACGTCATCAAAAAGGACCTCACCGAGAACCCAGAGCCGACCTGGCGGGCCATGGAGGAGATTTACGAGTCGGGCAAGGCAAAGGCCATTGGCGTCTCCAACTGGACCATTGACGGCCTCAAGAAGCTGCTCAGCTTCGCAAAGGTCAAGCCCATGATCAACCAGATCGAGGTCCACCCCTTCCTGCCCAACACGGAGCTCGTCAAGTTCTGCCAGGACAACGACATCATGGTGGCCGCCTACTCGCCGCTCGGCTCCCAGAACCAGGTGCCCAGCACCGGCGAGAAGGTGCGCACAAACGCAAAGCTCAACGAGGTGGCCCAGCGCAGCGGCTACGACCTCGCACAGGTGCTGCTCGCATGGGGTCTCCAGCGCGGCTACGTCGTCTTGCCCAAGAGCTCCACCCCCAAGCGCATCGAGAGCAACTGGCTCATCCCCGAGCTGAGCAAGGAGGACTTTGACGCTGTCCAGGAGGTTGCCAACGGCAGACACACACGCTTCGTCAACATGAAGGACACCTTTGGCTACGACGTCTGGCCAGAAGAGACCGAGGGTGGTGAGCTCAAGGCATAGGTAGAGCGCGGGGTAGGCAGCCCGAGCAAGCGAGCAAGCAAGCACATGGCATTTTACAAACTTGAATTTATTTAGCGATACCAAACAGTCTACTGCAGACTTATTTAGAAGTAGCTCAAAGAGCAATTGAACCCACATTTCCTTTTCATCACACCATGCTTATTCACATTCCCATGTCCTGATCCACTCCAGTACCGTGATGCAGTTATTACCACCAAAACCCCGCCGATTCCACCTAGCGCCTACGCCCAGACCGCGGTGCACTACCAAGGGCCCGAACTATCAACATTCGCAAACCTTTTGCAAAACATGACATCTGCACACGCCCCTCAATTGGGACTGACGTGTGCGAACCAGTTGCGACTTGCATTGGAGTGGTTAGCTTGCTTTTGCTTTTTGCTTTTTGCCTTTACCCAGAGTTTTTCTGCTTCTTCAAGTAGGAACCAAGCTGTCCAATAATTGCAGGTTTTCCCGCTCTTTGCGCACCTTCCACGCCTCGGTTGTTGGCTGTTGCAAGTGTTCCATGACTACTGGCTTTGGAAGTACCACATCCGCAAAGTGTTCTTTAGTAAACGCCATCACAGATTGGGCCTCTGCAAACTTTTCTTCTTCCAAGAGCTGTCGCGCAACTCCTAGGCACAGCTGAACGACAAAGTTCCTCCGACTTTGAGAAGACTTGACGTGTGCAACCGCGCCAGCAGAGTCTTGGATGAACTGAAGCCCAGGAGTCGCGCTACGCTGCAAAGGATGGTGTAGCCAGAGCATGGACTCTACTGCGCGACTCCAGGCCCCGAGCCATCGCTGCGACGAGAGGGAGAAGGATTGGTATAGCTCAGCATCGACTTTAGAGCCTTGATCTATGTTCGTGCTGATGCGGTTGACGAGATGGCCGCCGGCGGATCTCAGAATGCTGTAAGCCGATTCGTAACCCGCATTCTCGACGACACGAAACGCCTGCATGAAAACGGCCAGGCCTCTGGTCAAGTCGGCGTTGGCTTCAGCAGACGCCATCTTTGCAAGTAATTGCTGTCGGAACGTCACGATTTTTGCAGTGTTGAGTCCCGTCTCCTTTACACGTTGCTCGTTGGATCGGATGAACCAGCGCCATGGTGCGGTAGTCTCGTTTTCGGCCAAGAACAAGGCCAACAGCCTATCTAGGAACCTGCTGCCACGTCCAGACTTTCCAATACACATGTCGACGAATTGCTTCGAGGTATCGAGGCCACTGGTTTTCAGCCAATCGGCAAGTGTAGTGGCAAGGCCCTTTCGATCCCTGAGCCGTGAAAGACCTTCGCTTGGAGTCTTCTCGAGCACCTCAAGGCACAAGGCCGCCTTGGACAGGTTGGCAGAGCCTGCAGCTATCTCATTCACAAACCACGTGCGCGGATCTCTCAGTACATCGAGGGCAGCTGACTCGGAGCCTCTCCGCCGAGGCTTCACGGCAAAGAGCGGGTTGTTCAAGATGGAGTCGATGTGTTGAGTGGCAGACGCGTAGGACGAAGGTGTGGCGCCAATGGGCGAGGGCCCGCGCTGGTCATTACTAAGCGACGGCCGCGGTATAGGCCTTTTCTGGCTGCTCTCAGCTGGGCCTAGGGGATGTTCACGGTCGAGGTGGGCGCGGAAAGAGCTGGTGAGAAGAGAGAGCAACTGCTGACTCTCGCGGGGTGACAGCGGAAGCTGAGGGTGTAGCTTGGAGGCGAGGGTGCTCAGCATCCGCTTGCTGGTGGCCGACTGCATGGTGTTATCGGCAGCGCAGGCAGCAGTTGGCGTGTCGTCGCGGTGAGGGCGCGGGGGGGTTCGAGTGAGGCGATGGGCGATGACGAGAGGTGGGCCAAGCACTGGCACTGCGGGAAGCCCTGCCGCCTTGTCGAGGCCACGTGACCGCCTAGACGCGCAACATGGTAAGGCTGGAGACAATACGCCCAAGCTATTCGTAGATCAATTACTACTCGCTCAGCTCTCCCCTCACCTTACCTGTGCATTGTCTACAACCCAGCCCGCTCCCGCCCCCAGTCAACGCGACACAGCCGCGTCCTGTGCGATTAGAAGCTCTAGTGCCAAGTCGCTTGCCTTTAGCTTTCCCCAACTTTCCCTCCCTCTCTCTACATCATCACCCTGCACGACCACTACAGCGCCCCAATTACATACCATTAAGTCCCCAGCGGCTTACACACATC
>Ga0265798_10005314_pt1 | contig 17412 bp, 24 predicted proteins | sample P3T30metagenome_FD_192430 | JGI IMG/M metagenome (GOLD analysis project Ga0265798, IMG submission 192430) | Plant litter microbial communities from East Loma Ridge, Irvine, California - P3 T30 | ecosystem: Environmental > Terrestrial > Plant litter > Unclassified | place: USA: California... | reverse complement strand
GAAGTCTGGACCGGCCGACCCGAAGAGGATGAAGAGAGCAATGGCCTGCGGAAGCCAAGCGAAGCTGTTGGACTGTCAACTATGTCCAGTCACGGAAACGTGCGGTGAACTCACCGTTCGTAGACGTGGAAGACTTTGAGGCCGAATGCTGCCAGCGTGACTTCGACCAAGGCTACAATGGCAATGCCGACTGAGATACTCATGCTGCCACCAGAGACCGCGGAGAGCACCTGTCCGCTGATGATGCAGTCGATCGTCGCATAGCCTTCCATCAGGATGATGTTGAGCAGGGTGACGATTTTCGACGGATAATATCCCATGAAAAAGCGCGTCACGACCTCAACGAACGATTAGCTGGGTTGAGAGTCTGGGCAACGGAGCTTGATAACAGACCATTGTTCTATTGCCGCTCACTGCGCCCCAAGTAGCCATATACGCAGTGGAGAGCGCTCCCAGCGTCACTTCAAAGATCGCACATAAAGCGCAGTCCACGAAGCCAAGGCCAAAGAGCAATGGTCCCGTCAAGGTCACGGCGAGATTATTGATGGTGAGATTGGCGCTGAACCACAACAAGAGCATCTGCGGCAAGGCTATGTTGAACGGCGGGTGCCGTTCATTCTCGTGCACTCGCGATAGGCCTCGAGCCTCAAACCCCGCCAGGCTTTCGATCCGCGCATTCCATCTCTTGAACCAAGGCGGCTTGGAGATGTCCGTTGGCGAAGCCGGAGAGGTCGCAACGTGTTCTTCGATTGCGCATTTCTCGTCGGCGTCGGCTCGATCATTGTGCTTTTCATCAGAACACATGGCGCTGATTGAGGAGTGCACTTGCCGTCGGGCGAGGAGCAAAGGTACAACAAAAGCTGCAAAGTTGAGGGTCGGCGAAGAAGGAACGGTCGGCTTGCAAGCGTGGGTGGTATCAAGATCAAGCACACGAAGCTCAAAGACAAGCTCCATGGTTTGCAGCCGAGATGGCAATCTTTCTTGAGCGCCACCCTAGCACAGAGCTAATGCGAAGAGCAATGACTGCACGACCGGATCTGCAGCCACATGCGCCTCGAATCCAATCATGTTGAGAGTTCCATGGCTTCGTAAGAAGGAGTCTTCGTACGCGTCGTCAAGAAAACGCAAGCGAAATTCGACGCAAGGCAGACGAGGATAAAATGCCATCTGAGGCATCGCCCTTACACCATGGGTAGCCTAAGCATGCGACCGAAGATGGGTCTTGTCCTGCTCGACCCCGGAGTCTGCATGTAGCTGTGCCACTCGTCTAATCCGTCGACTGTACTACCGACGGGTCGGCGAAATCGATGTTAATTTTGTTGATGTTATTTCGCCTTGGAAAGCAACTCTAGCGCTTTGCGAGAGCAATGGAGCTGCATTTGAACTTGTCGGTCAGGCGTAGACGGCTACATATATGTAGTCGAAACGTTGTGCGCCACAGTGTGCAGGGAGCGATTGTCGCAGACCAAGCATGCGAAGCCAAGTCGCAGATCCCAGGATCTTAAGACGGATAAATAGAAAGGTCCGGGCAATGTATCGCCGCGAACGCTCAAACAAGAACAATGATCTGTCACCTCGGCTCCCGAGAGCTTATCATGCGCCGCATTGCTGCAGCTCCTAGCTATGCTGCAACGTTAGCGAGATGGGCATATCTCTGGACCCAGTTCTTCAATCTCGCCATATATTCATCAAGACTCAGCTAGAAGAGCCAACGGCGATGATCTGTTAGCCGAAGAACGCACTTCGTCGACTGTCAACAAAGTTGCTCATGCACCACCATTCTTTTCCAATAAGTGGGTTTGATGCTCCATCCTGCTTTCCACGGATTTACCTCCTACGCCGTTGACAAGTCGGTGTCAAATTTCCGAGGCAAGCAGCATGTCGGTCCCAGAAACTTCCCCCACGGACTTTGCAAGATGTCTGTTTCACTACTTAATTATCGGCGGCGGCACCGCCGGCCTCGTCGTCGCGGCACGGCTGAGCGAGGATCCGTCCATCAACGTGGGTGTGCTGGAAGCTGGGACTGCGTCTTTCGATCTACAGTCAGTGAACGTGCCTGGACGGTATGGCGAGACGCTCGAGACGCCGCTGGACTGGCAGTACCGGACTACACCGCAAGTTGGACTGGGCGGTCGAAGCCTGGCATGGCCGCGTGGAAAGGTGCTGGGTGGGACAAGCGCGTTGAACTTCATGACCTGGAATCGGCCGAATCGGGATGATCTGGATGCGTGGGAGAGACTGGGCAACAAAGGATGGGGATGGGATGGCCTGCTGTGAGTTATGTTCCGCAGCGGCAGACTACCGTACACTGCCACTAATACGGAAAGACCGTTCTACAAGAGAAGCGAGAGCTTCGTCGAACCACTCGATCCCTCCAAGCAGCAGCAGCATGAGATCCACTACGCTCGCGATGCCATGGGCGTTGACGGTCCGCTCCACATCACCTATCTGCCAGAGTACTCCGAGTCACACGTGCACTGGCACAAAACCCTCAAGCGGCTAGGACTTGAGACGAACAAGTCTCATCTGTCCGGATCGAATATCGGAGTATGGACGAATGTGGTAGCTGTCGACCCTCGGACTACCACTCGTTCATATTCGACTCCCGCGTACTATTTGCCCAGTGCGGATCGTCCGAACTTGCATGTCCTGACAAACGCCGTGGTACGAGAGATCATCCTCGAACGGAGTGGCGAGCAATGGACGGCGACCGGCGTCCGCTACGACCATGGTGACCAAAGCTATACGATCGCAGCCTCACAGGAGATCATACTCTCTGCTGGAAGCGTGGCATCGCCTCAGCTTCTCGAGTTGTCGGGAATCGGCGACCCATCCGTTCTAGAGCGCGCTGGCATCGCGGTCAAGATACCGAACCAGAACGTAGGAGAAAACGTTCAGGAGCATATGAGTAAGCTTGAACGTCGAATGCGAAGGAATCGCATGCTGACGATCGAACAGTGACCGCAACAGTCTACGAGATCGACCCGAGCATCCAAACGCCCGAAGACCTACGCAGCGATGCAGCACTGGCTGCCGAAGCCGACAAACTCTACGAAACCACGCAAAGTGGCCCTCGAGCCGTCCTGCCTTGCTCCATCAGCTACGTGCCCTTCTCGCACTTCATCCCGCCAGAGACCCTCGCAGACATTGCCAAACGAGCGCCTGGCTCCAGTCTCCGCGAGCGAATACTTGCCGGTCGCTTATCATCACCAGAGCCGCGCCTGGGCCAAGTCGAATACATTTTCGACGTGGGAAACTGGTCTCCCTTCCTCAAGTCCTCAGACCCTACAAGGAAGTATGCAACGCTGCTGCAGATATTGCAATATCCCTTCTCTTGCGGCAGCGTGCACATATCTCCCTCAGATCCCCACGGTAAGCCGAAGATCGATCCCCAGTACTACACCAGCAAAAGCGGAGTCGGTGCATTGGACCTCGAGCTACAAGTCCATTGCGCGCGCTTCGGCCAGAAAATCGCGCAGACTGAACCGCTGGCGAGCTTTATCAAAGGGCGGGCTTGGCCTGCTTCCTCGAAGCTTGGTGATGATGAACTGAAGCAATGGGTTGTTGACAACACCATCACGGACTGGCACCCAGTCGGCAGCTGCTCTATGGGCGGCTCACTGGGGATCGAGGGCGGTGTGGTGGACGAGAGGCTTCGGGTGTATGGCGTATGTGGTCTCAGAGTGGTAGATGCAAGTGTGATGCCTTTGCAGATAAGCGCGCATTTGCAAGCCACAGTGTACGCGATTGCTGAAAAGGCTAGCGAGATGATCAAAGAGGATTATCCCAAGTAGGCTTCTTCCATAACCGGCCATTCCTAGCTAGCAAACGACGACGATGACAACGATGAAATTGATCGGGTAATTCACAAGACAACCGTCTTCATCCTTACCAAAAGCACCTCATGGGGGTTGACAACCTAATCACTCAAAAGCTGAGTTGGGAAATAGTCTATATCTTCACCAAGTCTCTGTTAAGACCTTTGTAGCCATCATGCTTGATACTCACGAATTCAAGCCGTCTTCCTATTTCCACTATCACCCCGGTCTAATCAAGATCACATCAAATCGGTACGTAATCACAGGAATGCATTTGCCCATGCTACCCCCACCGGCAGGCGTCCTGCCGCTCTTGAGGTCGGCTACGCAACGTGCGAAGGACCGCGGATGGGTTTTCAGCGCACATGTACAACATTCGTTCCTAGCATGTTGATTCCCCGCCCCAAGCATTGGCTCGGACTTGGCTGAACAGACAGCAGCCATGGCAGTCCTGCCGAGCTCCGACGATTCGATGAAGCGACTAGGCTGTAGAATATCACAGGAATAGTCTGAGGAAAACCAAACGACAAGCAACCCGTTAAATTGAAATCTTGGTGGCTTGATTCCTCAATTTCCTTGATTAACAACAGAACCAGGACAATGGAAAAGCATCGACCCACATCAACAAGCCCAGGGAAAGAGCAGGCAACAGTCGCGCCACCAGAGTACTCCGAAGCAGCAGCAGCAGCATCCTCCCCTTCGACATCAACGGGATCCACACAAGTACACAACTTCGTCCGGCGCAGCCGCTGGAGCAAAGAAATCCACATCCGCGTCTCCGGCGTCGACAGATACACCCTCGCGCCCGCGAGAAAGGAAGCCCGCCTATGGATCCACGCCGGCTCATCGACCGACAACGCACCTCTAGGATTCCTCGATTTCCCTAGCTCCCACAATGCCTTTAGACTGAACTTTCGCAATGGAGACAACAAAATTGATGGTCAGGGCGACCACTTCGACTTCTCAGACGTCAAATCCCGCATCGGCCACCCTCACTCTGGCAGCTTCTCGTTCAAGACTGCTATTTCTGGCACGCTCATGGAGTACGAGTGGGAGAACGCCAGTAAGGGCCAAGCAGCAAAGCCGGGGCCCGTTGTGTATGATCTTTATGTCGGTGCGTTGCGACAGCATACCGCTACTCTGACGGTCCATAAGAAGGGCAAGGGCGCTACGGGTATCCGCTGGCTTGTTTTGCCACAAACGGAGCTGGAGCAGGCGCTTTTGGTACTCTCTGCGGCGGGAGTGATATTCCGGATGTCTAACCAGGGGTCATATAGAGAGGACGAAGTGCCGAGGGGGCAGCAATTGTTTGCGACGTTGTGGTATTCCGCGCTGTTGGGGATGGCGGCGACGGGGTGATTGAAGAGATTGAGATGGGAGTGGGTGTTGCTCGATGGGATGATTGCGTAGATACCGCTGGGTGTGTTCCTACGCCGATGTATCCAATTCCAGGTCTATCACCACAAGGTCTTGAATTAACGCTTCGAGCAAAAGATGTATTGTGTACTTGGGGCCTGCCAGAAACAAAAATCGATAGCGATGTCGGTCCGCTATCGCTCTAACGAACCGCGAAAACTATCTACACACGCATCTCTGCCCGCGATCGTTTCCGCTAACATGGGTACATCCCTAAGCATCATCTGCAACATTCGCAAGACGGAGCGAGTCCTTCCACAATCTGCTTGCTCTATCCGCGTCGTAGATACGCGGCAGATAACCACTTTCAAAAACCGGATCATCCGGCTTCGCCTCCGAAGCCACCGCCGTGTTGTCGAGAAAAAGGCCGCCCCTGCCCTCGAGGTCGCTGCCTACAGTAGCCCAAACCTGAGTGGCCGCACCTTGCTCCACCGACTTCTGAATGGATGTGAACCTCGGATCAGAAAGCATTGCTTCCATCATCTCACTCGATTCATTGAGTTGGTGGCGAGACAGTTCCGTGTTCATGATAACGCCAGGATGGAGGGACAATCCGTGAAGGCCTTGGGACCCGTAGCGTCGATCGAGCTCGTTGGCGAAAAGGATGTTGGCGGTCTTGGACTGGCCGTAACCCACCCAAGGGTCGTACTCGCCGGTCAGGTTGTAGTTGTCGAAGTGAACGTCACTAAGGCGGTGGCCGGAAGAGGAGAGCGAGACTACTCTCGATTGCAGCTTGGGGGTTGACGAGGCTAGTAGCAGTGACTTCAGAAGTTGGAAGAGCAGGAAGTGGGCTATATGGTTGACGCCGAATTGCATCTCGAAGCCGTCCGCGGTTTTGGATTCCGGACACGCCATGACGCCGGCATTGTTCAACAAGACGTTCAGCTTGTTGCTACGTGCCAGGAAGTCTTTTGCTGCATCTCGGACGGACTGGACGTTGCTGAGATCGGCCACGACGACCTCGATCGGTGGCGAATTTGGATTCGCCTCGTTCAGCTCGTTGGCGACCTTTTGCCCTTTCTCGACAGTTCGTGCCGTGATGTACACTTTGGCATTGTTCTTTTGCAAGACGCGGGCAGACTCAGTACCCAAGCCGGCGGTGCCTCCGGTGATGAGAATGACTCTGCCATCGAGTTTGCCAGTAAGACCTTGATCTCGAATGACTTGTTCAGCGGTCGGGCGGGCGTCACCAGCGCCGTTTCGGGATTCGTGAGCTGCTGCGTAGCGGTTGTCCATGTTTGATTGTGAATGAATATGAGACAAAGTAATGTCTGCGTCCTACACAGGGTATGAGGTATGAGGCCTGAGGACAAAGCAGCTACCAGCGGGCCGATATATACAACTCCACGTCAATGGTGACGTTGTTTGCTGACTTAACGCAAATGAGAGCCAAGAAATCTATACTTTGGACAAAACTTCGGATTTAGCTGAGATGTTTTTAACTCCGCAAACGCCGGATGAACAAGCTCTTTAGATGTCCAACAAAGTCTTTGACTTTCGATGGACACACAAAGCAGCATGCAAAGCAGACGCGACGTCGCTACTTTAATATCGCCGCAGCGGCCCGCTCGCCAGCTCTGAGAGCGCCATCCATGTACCCAGCCCAGTACGGGCTAGCCTCAGTGCCAGCCCAATGGATACCCCCAACACTCTCCGTGATCGCCTTGCCGTACTTACTAATAGTCCCCGGCCCAGCGACTGCGACAGGACCTCCACGGGACCAGATTTCATTATCCCAACGCTGAATCACCCACTGAGTAGCATTCGCAGCTTTGGGACCAAAGTACCTCACGTAGTCCTGCGAAACCTTGTCGATGATCTCCTGCTCGCTCGTAGCATCGTAGAGGCGCATCTCGTCCGCTTCGATGAAGCCCAGGATCGCGCCGTATGTCGAGTTTTCGGGGGAGACATCGAGAGTTGTACGCACGACTCCACTGTCGCTGATCACTTGGCCGGTCAGGTTGGCGTCTCTCCAGAAGGGGCGGTCGTAGATTGCGGTCGCTTTGCCGAGGGCGCCCATGAACATCCGCTGCGTCAGCTGGTCGCGGGCGGCGGGTAGGGGCGGGTCGTAGGTGATGCGGGCGGCGAGCGGAGGGGACATGGCGACGATGACGGACTTGGCGATGACGGTTTGTTTTGCCGTCGTGACTGTGTATCTTGAGTCGGCGTTACGGACGATGGAACTTACGCCCGATCCGAGAGAAATTGAGTCTGATCCGATCTTTTTGGCGAGGCCGGTGGCTAGCAGGCCTGTTCCGCCCACGATGCGGCTTTCCTGACTACCGCCTGTGACGCTCACCAGACGCTGCAGTGAGCCCGGGGTAGTCTCGTTGCCTGCACCTGCGACATAAGACAGGACGTAGAGCAGGGAGAGTTCTCCTGGAGTGGCTGAGAAGATGGCTCCGCTTGAGATGCCGAACAAGTCGCGTACGGCATCTACTTGGACGTTGGCGTCGAGCCATGACTGGAATGTCATGCTGTCCCACAAGGTGGCATTTTCGGCATTCCATGGGCTCGAAGTATCGATGGCGGCAGCCATGGTATCCAGTTCACCCAAGGCCGATGCGATCGCAGTACCGGTGGCGGCGTCTACCATGGGAAGAGCGCCACCGTCTGATGAATAGGTCGACTGCTGGCCTTGGATCGAAAGTAGGTTGTCACCATAGTCGTATTCCTTAAATACCTCCAGTCCGAGATCATGGGCGAGAGCCAGGACATGGTCCTGAGTTGGACCAACAAAGGCGGCACCGAGCTCGGTGACACCGCCATTGCGGAGTTTGAAGTTCTCCACACGGCCTCCGACTCGATCTCTGGCTTCGAGGATCATAATCTTCTTGTTCGCTTGTTGGAGAGCTCGACCAGCCGCAAGTCCGGACAGTCCTGCGCCGACAATTGCAACATCGACTTCTTGATGAACTGAGTGGTCTTTGTAGGGAGCGAGGCAATTTACCGTGCCACCAAGGTAGAGAAATGAGAGTGCGAGGTTGCGTGCCATGGTTGCTGGTGCTGGAAAGTAGTTGAGGTGTGAGATGGAGCCTCAACAACGGAAGGATTTGCTCGGGCATCTTATACAGAAGTGAACGTGTATCGATGCTTTGGTGTCGGCTTGTTGGAGTAACTTGAGGGTCTTTGGTCCCTTGGTCGTCGACGGATGCAGGAAGGTTTGTGGCTGAGACGCTGGCGTTCACTTTCCGGGGTCTGTTCAGTCAAAGCTTCTACGATTTGGCCAATCAGAGCTACCCTTTATTGCTCGTACAAGAAACTCCGGCGATCACGACTGGGCTGTCAAAACATGCTTTCCACCTCATCTGCCAGGAATGACTGAGAACCGTGCCTCGTACAGTCAGCTTCGACTAAGTGCTCGTTCCACAGCCGCCCAAACCTGATACGGTGATGTCGGTTTGTATTTCGAAAGGGACTTGGTACGAACTGGCGAATCGGGCCGGTCGCTCAGCATATGTAAGGCTCACATCCTGCGTTAAGTGCCTCGGCTGAAGAGGAAAGCCACAGGGACTTTTGAGCAGTGACATGTTATTGATTGTGATTGATGGCTTCTGATTGAGGCTGTGCTCAAGTGTACATCGGCTGACAGACCACCACAGGGCCTTGATAGACCTTTCTTGCGACAAGCGCATAGTATACCGCCGCAAAGCCCATAACAGCGATGAACATCACAGGACTCCAATTGAAGTTGACAGCAGTCACCGGGTATTCCAGAGGAAGGACCGAAAAGAACATGAGGTATAATCCATAGACTGAGGCTGCGATGTTGATGGATAGACCTGAGCGTTCCAATGACCAGGCGCACGGAGGTAGAGGTGCACCATATAGACGGCGCCAGATAAGACAGAGGATGGACATCTCGTAGGTAAAAGCCAATGCCAGTATCCCGAGCGACATGATGGCCTGAAAAGCGACGGAGCTTCCGAGTATGATGAGCGTGTCAGAGCCCAGCAGCGAGAAGAACAGAAGCACCTGTGAAGCCAGCACCGCCATGATCCCGTTGGTGCCGCCCACGATTGGTTCAAAGCTTTGGAACGCCACTTCGGCGCTGTTTTTCGGCGACAAAACCAGGAGTGTGATGACCACAGAGAAAAAGACGATGATCATGTACGCTGCGATAAATCCTTCTAGCAATGGCAGATAATTGACCAAGTATACGTTGATAATGTACGACAGGGCCGTGACACCAAGGATGACAAGGTATGAGTGCCATGGTTCGGGGTGATAGCTCGGATTGGCGAGAGCGGCGACTGCCGGGATGATGTCTCCTGGGAGGAATAGTGAACTGGCTGCCCCGGTGAGCCACGCAAGGGCTGAGAGCCATCCTGGGATGAAGTCAGTTGGTGTCAGCGACAGCGGTGATGGAAGGAATGCAAGCTCACCTGAGTAGTAGCTCAAAAACTTCTGTAAATGTGGCGGAGCGAACTCGCTGACCAAGTGGTACTGCCCGCCTGCTGTTGGAGCGCTGGCAAACATGTCAGTATCATTCGGTTGCAAGTTGAGTGGAAGCTAGATTGACATCGATGACATCTCCGCAAGACTCAGCACGATCAGGAGGAATCCAAAGAAGTTACAGATGACTGATTCGGTCAGCAAGGCCACGACAAGAGCGCAGAGGATGTATACGGACACATGACGATAGCTCCGCCTGTACCAGCTGCTGCAATGGCATATGTGCTGTTTCTGGTGCGACTTTAGCAATGGAAGCGTTCAAGAAAGCAAATGGCGTTCACTTACATTGGGATAAAAACAAAGCCCATCATCACGGCCAAGCAGAAGCCAGAGATGGACACGACATGGAAGTTGCGCTATCCGCTTGGTTATTCATAGAGCAGTGAAAATGTCTACTGCTGTACAAACTCTGAACTGTTGCTTTTTGCCCATGCGGTGCATGTCTGCAGAGTCGGCAGCTTGTATCTTGCCAAATCCAGAATCGTCGCCATGGGTGCCTGGACTGTCGGCTTGCCAGCCCTTGCCCCTCGAATGAAGTTCGATAGTATGCATAATGTTAATATGAAGATGATGGACGAGACGAGTGATGGATGCAGACAGATTATGCGGCAGCGGCGGTTGTGATATAAATTAGCATGATTCAAAATCGTCGCGCAAAGGAGCAAATACTCCGAGCCGCCTTTGTAGACTACTACGCCGCTACGAGTTACCGACGATAGAGTGCATGACACACCGAATGTGTATGCAGGTCCTCTTGTGTAGCGTACAGCGGGAGGCGAGGTTTGAGCCAGTCACGCCGTCCGGCGTTCGACCTCATGCCGGCATGCCTGTGAGCATGAAGTTGTGGAGGCGCATAGGCTGTAGAGTGGTCGGCAGTAGATTCATCGAGTTGATAAGGGCCTTCAGAATCTCGTAGGCGAGTACCGGTTTAGCCACCCTTGCAGTAGACAACCAAGAAGAGTGCAACCATGTTCCGCGTTACCGTACTAGGTATGTATGTACCTTTGCAGCACTACACGGGCTGTGGGCTGTGGGAGACCGAGTATCGACCACGCAGCTGAGTTCACCGGTGCTGCTGTCATATCTGATGCAGGTACAAGATGGGATGAGATGAGATGATGGGTGGAAGAAAGGATGGATGAGGGAACGAAGGAACGCGGCAGGCTAAATCCTTTGAGCGTCGGCCGCAGATCGCCAGGGGCCAGGCGATGCGGCAACTTCGCCTACACATGACCAAAGTCCCAACCACATATTTTGTGCTGCTAAAACATTAACGTGTCTAGGTAGGTAGGTATTCTCGCTTGTGTTCTTTTTCTACCAGCGCTGACTCTGAGCAACGACCGATTTCGGAATGATTGCGGTCAGGTGCCGAGATTCCCGAACTTCAACTCTCTGCTCCCTAGGTAGATTTGACGCATTGGCGCGAAGTACTCAGCACACACGACGACCTTTATAGTGAAACTAACTGTATTTTCAGGCACGCTTCTGGGTTCCGCGATAGATTCGGTGAAGGCTCGCCTCCTGGAACAAAACAACACGACCCTTGGGAGGCCGTGAGCTCGTGAGCTTTCACTGTCGACACCTGTAACAGGCAATCCCGGATCATTCGGTCCAAATAACAAGCACAGCGCACCAAATCGTCGTCATGGTCCGCAACGTAGCCGCAATCGATGCTATGCCGGTAGAACTTCTTGCATCGCGGGAATAAAAGATATGTCTTGGGGCCAAGGCCACTTCTCACGCGCCTGTTCTGGGTTCTCAACAGATACACCAGCACTCATCCATCATCCTCTGCAATGGCAATCAAAACAATCGGAGTCATCGGAACCGGTGTGATCGGAGCTTCGTGGACCGGTCTTTTCCTGGCACATGGTTTGCGAGTGCTCGTGGCCGATCCAAGCCCTGATACAGCGGACAAACTCGCCACCTACCTCCAAACTATCTGGCCAGCACTTCAAGAAATTGGTGTCAACGATGGCGCCAGCCTGGACAACTACGAATTTGTCGGTGCAAGTCTTGGGGAACACTACAGCAAAGTCGACTTCATCCAGGAGGTGTGTATCATCGGCATTGCATGTGGTTTCAACAAAGCAGACTAATCCCCCAACAGAACGCACCTGAGAAAGCATCTCTCAAGCTAGCACTCTTCGCCGAAATAGACGCCAAAGCTCGCCCAGACGTCATAATAGCTTCGTCTTCATCCGGAATCCCAAGCTCCCAATTCATCGGCCAGTGCAAGAACCCCGAGCGGATCCTCATCGGACATCCGTTCAACCCGCCACATCTTATGCCTTTGGTAGAAGTAGTGCCTCACTCGGGCACAAGCGATGCGACGATATCAGCCGCACTACAATTCTATAACAGTCTCGGCCGCAAAGCAATCCACATACAGCAGGAAGCGCCAGGATTCGTCGCCAATCGTCTTCAAGCGGCGTTGCTCACAGAGGCCTACAGTCTAGTCTCCCGAGGCGTAATCTCAGCCGAAGATCTTGGTAAGAAAGTAACTTTTTTCAGCAATACCTAACGCTCTGATCAATAATCGCTGACAATAAGCCTGCTTGCTCAATTGCAGATTCCTGCGTAACAACAAGTCTCGGCCCACGCTGGGCAGTCGTCGGACCTTTCATGGCGAACGCCATGGGCGGCGGCGGTGGTACTGGTGGTTTCAGACATCTGCTCGAGCACCTCGGCCCCGCCATCAGAGGCTGGAAAGAGGACATGCAAGCGAACACTTTTTCTTGGAGTCCTGACAGCCTGGACAAACTCACAGCAAGCGTGGGAAATGGAATTGCGGGCAAGGACGTGTCCGCGCTCGAGACACAACGCGATGAACAACTGATCAAGATGTTGAAGATGAAGGGCGAGAGGAGAACAAGCATGTAGCAGTCTGGATGTTAGTGGGATTCAAAGTCTTGAGAGGCTCAATTGAGAGCACGGCCGTCAACCTAACAGCGCAACAATCGGTACATCGAAGTGACAAGAAGAAGGAAATCTCAGGATGGACTCGAAGATCATTCCGACCGTCTATGTACAAAGTATCTCGTCCGATTCGGAATGAAAAACGCCGCGATGAGAAAAGCCTTGATCAATTTATCTCATCGCAAGCTCAACCTCCTTCCCGTGCACCAATTATCCTCTCGTGTAGCTCGCTCACGGGGTATGAACACAGTATCTATAATCTCTCATCAGATACCAGTCCACAGCTCGATTGAGGAACCCGGGAGTCCGCTACTTACATCAGGGTGTTTTGGACATCAGCTACACAAGAAATCCAAGCACAGCCGCACCAAGTGCGCCTCCCGCGGCGAGAACAGGGACATTGGTGGCTGGAGCCGCACCCTTCGATTTCTTCGTGCTGGTGCTTGCTGCGGCGGTCGAGGAGTGTTTCGCTGTGTCGGAGTGGCTTTTGCTCACAGACGTGGAAGCAGAGGCGGTGGCGGACTGGCTGGACGTCGCGGCAGAGGCGAGGACAGCCATGCTCAGGGCGAAGAATGCGGTGAGCTTCATGTTGTCTGGAGTGGTGGTGTTGTTGGAAGTGTTTAAGTGGTTTTAGGGAATGATGTGGATGGGGAGTTGTGGTTTGAGCATCGATCTCAGTGGTGGTTCGTCGGTTCTTATACTTTGGTTTTGCCCCTGCTTGTTTATGTTTGTGCTAACTTCTAAGACTCAATATTGCCTATGGTGGCTTACGACTTCACATCGTGAGAGGCGCAGTGCCGTCGTTCTGGTCTCGGGATACGAGCAGGTGACGCGGCTTGAGGAAGAGGATGTTAACGCACGATACGAGTACCGGAGAAGTGATTAAAGGATCAAATAGCGTAAAGCCACAACTGAGAGAGGATCTGTTTCTCGTAACTAAGCTTTCTTTACTTGCTTACTGGCAACCAAGACGCGCGGTCCAGTCCGCATCACGGATACATACTCGGGAACATTTTTAATAACGTTAGCTTACCGAGATCCATCGTCTCTCGTATGTTCGGCCAATGAGAGCCAGATAACGTTATAGATCGCCGCGATATCCGTATCATTCACACGTTCCTTCCCCGCAATATGCATCTCATGTATAAGCTCACTATATTTATTGTAGGGCTCTCACGTAGCCCGTCTCGACCCACAAGCCCATCAGACCAGCACACGGCTCGCGTTTGTCGCGTTCCAAGATACAGAGACCTTTCCATTCATTGGGTGCAGTTACGATTCTTAGTATCGGCACTAGCAGAGAAATTTTCGTTGCTACGTTCGTCCAGTTTCACGGAAATCAACGCAACATTTTAGACTGAGAGATTGCAAATGACCACCTCATTGCCCTCAAAGTGTAAGCGAGTATACATCAAAACAGGCGATCGACTAATCCATTTCCTTCGATACCAGGAATGTGGACCTCACACCTGTCTCCAAATCGGGTCCCACAACGATCGATGCCGCAACAAACTGATCCTTGCGTACATTCTGCCTCGGTCTCCATCGTTGTAATCGAAGGTAGATCACCATTGCCACGGCGTTGAGCAACAGAAGCATACAGGCAACCATGAAAACATCATCCATCCCATCACTAAGCCCCGGACCAAAACAAAGATCGTCGAAAGTCGTGGCTCGTCGTCCTACCGCTTGTCCCGATTCTCCAAATAGATCCCTGCTGTATGCCGGCAATGCCGATTCGGCTCGGATGCGGCACATTCGCTTTTGTGGAATTTGTGAGGATGGCAAACGTTTGAGATCCGATTTTAGCTCTGTTAGAGTTTCGAACTCATCGTTCCAGAATATCTTCCGTTGTGGGCGTTCTTCTAGTGAGGTGTTTTCGAGGCTTTTGTCGACGATGCTCCTGGCGACCGAAGCGCGGCTAGGCAGCAGTACTATGGGCATGCTGTGATTGGGAAGAGGGTAACTGAGGATGGCCGACGCTGGTTTGGAGAGGACAAGAGTGAGACGTCTTGACGATTTTCCTCGGGATTTCGATATGTTTCGTACGAGAAGTTGATGGAGAAGTAGTGCTTGAGGATTGGAATCGCGTTCCTGATAGCATCGCGTGTCTTACATACTGTCTCATCTCGTATATACATGCACGAGCATGTAGCATTTAGGTTGTAAATAAGTTTAGGCACAGACTTTGACGATTGGTTCACTTCCCGAGCATCGAAGTGGGGTGGGCTTGCGTGTCCATTTTGATAGAGGTCAGTCGATACATAAGCTTTTGTTCTAAAAACAGCGTGCTTCGTACAGTCAGGCTTTGAGACGAAAGAGGTCTTACTTAAGCTACCACTGTGAACACATTGCCAACAATACAGAGGAGAGGCTATGGCGAGGCTGTCTGATAGTTTGGCATTGGTCGAAAGATCAGAAATGGTGGTAGAGCTGAGAGCTGAGCGGGATATGCATGAGAGCCCAAGGACGAACGATCAGCGCAGCTGAGTACTGTATGCTTTGCATCGTCAGAGGATTCCTTTTGATCTAGATGTAACTGCAGACTGCAACAGCACTTAGAATACTTTCTAATCCAGCCTGAATTTGTATCGCACGGCAAAGTATACTCAACTTCTCACCAAACGACTGCATACTTCCCAACTCATCTACCTCTACTTCCCTACTTCCGTCCAAGCTGAGAACTGTCCTTAGTTGATCTCGCGACCATAAGCATCATGCGTGATGTCACGACGGGCAACGCCAGCAGCTTCCATCAGCTTCTTAGTGAATGCCACACGCTCGGAGCCTTGCATCGTCTTGGTACGTCGCTGCCATCCAATCTCCGTAGGCAAACGCTCGTTTTCTATAGCAGAAGTCATCATTAGCCTGGTGGTATCTATAGCGCGGAAAAGCGGGGCGGCATACTTAGCCAGTACTCGATGAACTTTTTCTCGACCGTGCCGGTGGTGCCGTCAGCCATGATCTCGAAGAAGGAAGCCATCTCGCCCCAACTGAAGCCGTCGGCCAGCTTGGATAGCGAATGCTCAGGGTTAGTCTTTTGGGAAGTTGCCAGGCGGCCCATGCGTGCCTTCGCGACTTGCTCCACAGTGATCATGTCAGTATCAAAGTAGGTCAGCGACTCGGCCCAGACGGTCTCATTGAATGGGTTCGGATCTGCAAAGTAGGCATCGGAGCGACTGCGTGGCAAGAGTCAGTACTTGTCAGAAGATGATGATCGCATAACATACCTCAGAGAGATGTCGTGCTCGAGAATGTTGTGGCGACCAAGGTCGGCCAGATCAAAGCTGACGGTGCCCGGGTATTTAGGACTGGTCCGAATTGCTTGCGTCCAGAGGAGAAGTGCGTCCGAGTATTCAATATTGTAACCGTTCAGCATGCCCGCGGCAAGTTTCCTGAGGTCGATGTCCTTGCCGTCGCGAGGAATGTAGCCATGGTTTGCAAGAGTATTGAGGCCGGGACAGGGACCGCGAGCTGCGTCGAGCGATGAGCATAGTGGACGTAAATGCTTGAGACCGATGTCTATTCGGTGGACTTACAGTCGCTTGCAGTTGGGGCCATCCACTCTTGGGGGATGAAATCGCGCGTAGACAGATATTGGGGAATGGCGGAAGCTGGGGCAAGCGCGCCAGCAATGGCAATCAAAGCAGAAGACTTCATAGTGAATCGGAAATGCGTTGGATGTTTGGTAAGAAGCGAAGAAGTTTGATTTCGGACCTGCCGATGGTTGGGATTTCCAGCAACAAAGCAGGACGACAGCCAGTGCCTTTATAACCTTCCGATGGTATGCTCCTCGCAACAACATGCTTACCGGTTCTGTCTCATCAACGCGAGTCACTGATCTGGACAGTAACGCAAGAAGGACAAAGGACGAAACCAGATACTGCAACGAATCGTTGGTGCCGAGGTCCTCCACGACGCGAGTTTCACATATATGTGTAGGGCTGATGATCGACAAGAACCTCATGCTTCGGGATTTTTGCGCGTCTCAGGCCGGACTCATGCCGTAGAGATTAGCGTTCCGAAACAAAGCCAAGGCTTCTTTTCATGGATGGTGTAGATAAAACGTGACAAGCCTCTAAAGGAGCAGGATGCGAAGCCCAGTGTGACAGCCACTCATGTGTGCGGAGTAGATGCTGACTCTTATTCTTTAGTCCAGATTCCAGAAACAGTATCTACACGGTATAGCCGGCGTCTCCGATACGTATCGGAATAATCACGAGAGAGGTGTGGGCGCAGTCAACGTTCGCCAAGTGTAACCGGTAATTTTAGTGTCCGCGCAGGTTCAGGCCTGCACCGACTTGGAACAACGCATGTAGCCATAGCTCGGAGTAGTATTTGCACCTTAAAAGACACTGCAGTGAATTCTTGAGGCTAAAGTATCAGATCCAGACGTTTCACAGAGCTGGTCGATGAGAAGCGTTGCTTAATGTCACCTGGGCCACCTCAAGTCACCCGAGAGGAGGTGACAGCGTTCGAAGGGTTCGTGGGCAAAGACCCACAGGCTGAGTGAAGAAGTCTCGCGTTATCAGTACCGGGTATCGAAAAGAGCAGCTTTGCACGACAACTCAAGCAAGCAGCACAACTCCAGTTCCTAGCACAGAGCAAACTCTGAAACATCTGCAGTCGTGTTTCCGTTCTCCCCACTCGCGATCAAGCAAATTCTCAACCAGCCGAGGTATCCTACTGCAATGCCATCCGTGTCTGCATCTCCTCCAGCTCAGACTTGAGGTCCGCAATTTCCTGGTCTTTGGCACTGAGTGCATCCTTGGTGACTTGCAGCTCACTCTCAAGCAATGCGACA
>Ga0265798_10005313_pt1 | contig 17414 bp, 22 predicted proteins | sample P3T30metagenome_FD_192430 | JGI IMG/M metagenome (GOLD analysis project Ga0265798, IMG submission 192430) | Plant litter microbial communities from East Loma Ridge, Irvine, California - P3 T30 | ecosystem: Environmental > Terrestrial > Plant litter > Unclassified | place: USA: California... | reverse complement strand
GGCTGAATGAAAATGACCAATGAGGGTAGGTTGGTACGATGCGTGGGGTGGCGCGATGATGAAAAGTCGCGCTTCGTAAGGGCCCGACGCGCCAAATCGCGAGGCTGGCTGTCGCGCTAGCTCATTTCAGCATAGCTCCCGCACGAGATCATGTGAGGTACGTACCTGGGTATATGTGCGATACTGAAAGGGACTTAATGCTAGCGATATGATAGTAGTGTAAATAGTGTCATTGGTACTATTGCTGGCTCGAGTTGGTGATCCTTCAACGTTGCTTTGCAACGAACGCGTCTCTGCAACTGGCAATCCTATTCCTCCCCAGCACTCAAAGCCGCTTCTGAAACCCCCCGACTACTACTCTGCCCCGTCCTCGCCCTCTTGCTAACCTTCCCAGCCTTCGCCCTCCCATTCCCAAGCCAGCCCTGCTTCGCCGTAATAGGCCGTAAGAACCCATCAATATGCACACCACCAACCGTCCGTTCTTCATTGTCCGAGTCATTAGTTCTAGGGTCGTAGCCGTGTACTCGCATGCAATGCTCGACGACGCGGTAGGCCAACGGGGCGTCTTCCTCGTGCCTCCAGCAATCTGCGTGCGGGCAACGCAGTGTGCCGATTTGGAAGAAGGGTCGTTTGGGTGGCGGAGGCTGTGAGATCGAGGGCATGGTCGGAGGCGGTATGGTCAGAGGTGTGTAGGATATGGGTTCGGGGGCGGCTTTTGTTGCGAGGGCTTCGTGGAAGGGCATGAAAGACATGCCCTCGCCAAACAGAGTTGCGCAGCGCTGGGCTGTACGTGCGATAGCTCCTTCGTTCCAGCCTTGCACTGCTGCTAGTCCAAGCACTTCACTCCAGTCCAAAAGCCCTTCCCGTAGTATCCCTTCTTCTCCGGAACTATCGCTATCGCCCATGCTGCTTGAGGATCTGCGGCGCTTCCGTTCGCGAGGGATCTTGTTAGACTGTTCCCAGTCAGATCCTCCGCTTGAGATGTCATCGTCATTGGCGGGCTCTCTTTCATCTGTTGCCTTTCTGGCGGCTTTTGTCTTTTGTCGTACTGTGCGATCAACCTCTCTAGACGTTGCGCGAGAAGGTGGTCGAGTGCTAGATCTGCGGCTTGTCGCACTCTTCGATCGGGCTCTCGATGTAGACCTTGATCTCGGACCGCTCGACTCGGCACCTGAAGTGTATTCGCTCATAGAAGAATCGCCTAGCTCTCCACGACCAAAGTGATTGACGCGCGTTCGGCGGATGGCTAGCGCCAGCTTGTCTAGCTTCCCCATCATGTTCTGTATTGTCGGCTGGAGAAGTCGCTGTGCCCTAGCGTCGTCTGCTAACAAAGTCGGCTCCACGAGTCTCTCTATGCGAGGTTTTCTGCCACGTTTCTTTCCAGTCGTCTGATCGCGTTCGGTATCATTGCCGTCCTCGACGTCGTCCATCCTGGCTTGTGCCCTGGGCTTGTTGTTCAGTTTCGCAGTATCGGCGCTTTGTGATCGAGATCTGCTTCGCGAAGCTGATATGTGGTCTCCAGCGTCGGAGTCAGACAAGGGCGTTTCGCGTGAGTTCCACTTCTCTTTAGCCAGCCGCAAGAAAACAGCTAGGAGTTCCTCTCGCAGCTCATCTCCTGCATCTTCGGTGTTTGCACTTCCAATAGTCCATTCGTCCACATGGTTGCTCGGAGGCTCTTCGTCTGGAGGGATTGGCCATGCCGTCCACTCTTTGGAAGGCACAACCGCCGTCTGCGTAAATCCTGCCGCATCCACGTATTCAAGATCCTGCCCAGTCTTGAGCCAGTTGTCCCTACTCTGCCAGTTCTTGAACTTCGCCGTGTCTTCTGGCGCTCGTCGTAACCGGCGCTTGAGCGCATGCGCGTTGTACAGATGTACTGCAAGATCTGTCTCTTGCAGCTGATCGAGGGAGTCGGCTATCTGGCGATCCGCTTCTGTGTAGCTCTGCCATGTTTGGGGCGGTCCGTCAAAGCGATTCGGGCGCGCCGGTACCTCGTCGTCGTCGTCCTCTTCCTCGGACTCGTCGCGTGCCGACTCGCTATCGGTATCCAGGTCATCGTTTACGTCCAAAGAAATCGGGATAGCGGGAGTGTGTGCTTCTTGCACGTTGCGCGGGTCCGGGATCTCCTCGACTGACGGTGACGAGCGCGCCGATGAAGACGATGAGGTTGTAGATTCGTAGGAGGAGGGCGGTGGCGGAGCGCTACCACCAAACAACGACATCTTCGTTGCGGTAGATGTCGAAGCGGGCTTGTGGTTGTCTTGGCGTCGACATCTGCGTTATGCGATGCAGCAGTTGTGGGAGTGTGGAGGCGCGCTCAAATTTTGGTGGGGTTCCAAGGTTCTCGAGAACGACGCGCCGTCACGTTGTCGTTACCATTATCCCTGGTTCACAATCTGCTACCCATCTGGGCAGCATCATACCACCAATTTCTCATCTAAAGCCATCTTGCTAGTCCCCAACTTGATTTTGGGATTTCCATCTACATGTTGAAATTGCTTCAGGCGGTCGCTGCAATGACATCTTAGTGCCGGCATTTGTTAGGTCTTACACCCTCGAACATGGAAAGCAGGATCTAGGCACACTCGGATGACTACAGAGAGCGACCGTGAAGCGATCGTCATCTTACACGGCGTCTCGGTAGCTTGGCTTTATCTTCGCGCTGTGATGTACCGGCGCATTACACTTGTGATCTGTTGACGCACGTGCCATCGCTGGCAACTGCCCAGGTGGGCGTGGGCGTCAGCGAGGCTACCTTATTAACCCTCTCTTTTGCCGTAGCCTCCAACGATCCATCAACACCACGAATCCACTTTCACAGCCACCTTTGGCTTGGCCACGCGTTAGATGCGTCCCAAAATGAGGTTTGGGCGTCATACTTTCAGGAGGCCATCAGTCGGCATACATCAAGCTTTGCGCTTACGTATCAGAACAAGCTACATTCTGCAATTATCATTGGTGGATGCTATCCAGGAAATTCATCAATGCTCTATATCGGATCTCTGCGGAGGCTTCATGAATCACGGGACAGGAGCCTTCGCAGAAAGTCAATTGCGCACGAAACATCGAGAACGAACTCTCTCACAGACATAGTGTAAGCAAAAAAGGTGCCGACTTCCGCATGGCTGCACGAAGACTGAGGTGTACCTCTCTCTGTTTCCTCACCAATCGTCAATGCTCCAAGTGCTCCAAGAATTTCAAGGAGAACCCAGGTAGTGCCGTGAGCCTCAACGGCCCATGAACACGTCCTAAGCGCGGACGAACGCCCCGAACGCGGCGCTTTGAGCGTGGTCAGCGTCAGCCTCAACATCAGTACAGTATCTCCACCAGCAGTGAGCTAGCGGCGAAATTTATCAGGATGTCGACTCCGATCCGGGGAAGTGGTCCTGAGCCAACACCACATGGTGATCAACGGCGTGGCAGGACGCCCAAGCTGGCGCACCGATACTAAGCAATATCACCACAAACCATGAATCTCATGGAGGCTTCTGGGTAACGCCATGTAGCCGTCGAACGCCTCGTTCTTCTCCAACGTCCGGCTCACATGATTTTAGGTCAAGCCGACGACTAGTAGGCTATACGAAATCCTAGTACTCCTTTGTTGTGCTTCGGATTGCAGTAGCTCTACAGCGCCCATCAGCACTACAGCACACACCCTGGACTTTTTCCCTTGTAAATGGAATCTTGACGCCCCATTCAAAGCTAGTAGCGATGCTTGTCGTCGATTCTTCCGAATGCGCGGTCCTACTTTGATTACACCTCGATCCACACAGTAGGACCGAACTGGAAGAGCCATCGCACATACATCGGCCTTGCTTGTGGCAATATAAATACAATAGGTCTGGTATGCCAGACGATCACCAACCACAGTCGCTCTTTCGGGTTTCATATTCTCTTGCAAGACTAATTCAATCATGCGTTCATTCGTTTCAATCACCGCCGCGGCGGTGGTCGCCCTTCCTTTCGCTATGGCAGCGCCCAGGTCGTCCAAGATGGAGGCCAGGTACTACAACCCGGAGCAGGTTATTGACACTGATGTTGTCATTATCGGAGGTGGAGGTATGGGTGCTTACTCTGCCATCCAGCTCAAGGACATGGGAAAGAGGGTCGTGGTTGTTGAGAGCTCGCACCGCCTTGGAGGTCACACCGAAACCTACATGGACCTCGAGACTGGATTCCCCATCGACATGGGAGTCAAGCTGTACCATGACGAACCTTTGGTGCACCAGTGGTTCGCACGCTTCAACCTCACTCTGGGCCCAGCAAGCCCTTTCCCTACCGGCCCAACCCAGCAGGTTGACTTCAGGACTGGTCAGGTGTTGCAGGGCCTCCCTCCTGCCAACCAAACCGCCTTGGCTGTTGCTCTGGCGAAGTACGGCGCCGTCCTCGCACAGTACCCTCAACTTGAGGGTGGCTTCTACCTCCCCGACCCCGTCCCCGAGGACCTCTACATGCCGTTCGGCCAGTTCGTCCAGAAGTACGACATCGCAGATGCAGTGCAAACCATCTTCGGTCTCACCTCCGCCTTTGGTGACATCCTCGAGCTTCCTGCCATCCAGCAGATCCGCACCATGTCTCTCGGTCTCCTGAAGACTATGCAGAGCTTCAAGACCAGCTCGGTGATGAACAACAGCATGCTCTTCGAGGCACTCACTGCCGAGCTGCTTGCCTCCAACTCTGTACTCCTTTCCTCCAGGGTCCGCAAGACCGCACGCGTGAGCAAGGTCGACGGCGGCGTCAAGGTCCTCGTCGATACCCCCAAGGGCCAGCGTCTCATCCAAGCCAAGAAGATCCTCATGGCCATTCCCCCCACGCCCGAGAACCTCACCCCATTCGATCCCAGCGGCGATGAGATGAAGATCTTCAGCCAGTTCACTTCTGTCGGCTACTACACCGCCATCATCAGGCACGCCGCTCCTACCAACGTCACCCTCAACAACCTCGCACTTGACAAGCCATACGCGCTGCCACCTATGCCTGCCATCTACAACGTCTTCCCCACCGTCAACCCTACACTCAACCAGGTCTTCTACGGCACCAAGGTCGGTCAGCACCTCAGCGACGAGGAGGCCCAGGCCGCTATCCTTGCGGACCTCAAGCGCTTCCACGCTATGAACAACATGACCGGTCCCGAGCCCGAAATCGTCGCTTTCAGCAACCACAGCCCCTACAACATGATGGTCGGTGGCGAGGCTACCAAGAACGGCTTCTACAAGGACTTGTACGCTCTGCAGAGCAAGCGCAACACTTTCTGGACTGGTGCTGCGTGGAGGGCGCATGATAGCTCCAGCAGCTGGGCTTACACTAGCAGGAGTGTGCTGCCGGCGCTTGTCGCTAGCCTGTAGGTTTGCAAGCGGTGGTGGTGGACCATTTGGGTTAATTGATAACGGAGCGGTCGCTCCCTTGAACGGTCAATGGCGATGTCTTCCTTGGTACCTATGCTGTTTTACGATACTTTCCATACTTGTATTAGTAGATGACAATAATCGAACGCCATTGTCCGCACTCGTCGAAGATTTTGCTAGTCTTGATGATAGCCTTGTTAAGCCCATGAAGACCAAGCATCTGTCCGTGCCTCCACGTTGACTGAGGGACAATCTGGACACCATAGACCTCGGGAGCCTACAATGACGTTAGCTTACCTAATTTAAACATTTTTGTCTTGATGTAGTCTGCAGACCTGTTCATTTTTGCTCTTGTACGAGGCGCCTCAGAGTCGATGGTGAGCGTTGGCTAGCTCACTTCTCAACCTTGGTTCGCAGCAAACATGCACATTTGCTAGATTTTTCATTACATACTGCCGCTTATGTCTACATAGATGAGAGAATGTAAGAATTTGCACACACGCTCATACTCTAGCACCTCTAGCACCTCTAGACCCTTCCTTAACACATCTCACCGTCTTGAAACTCCTGCACTCTACGATGATACCTCAGCCACCTGCTAAACGTGTCCGATTTGGAGGCGCACATACTCTCTCGACGCCCGTCCGCTTCCTCATACTCTCAGATACGCATGGTGCTGAACTACCGGAAAACCTCCCGCCATGCGATGTACTCCTACACTGTGGCGATCTGACAGAAGATGGCACCCCGGAAAGCGTCTCTGCGGCCCTCCAGACTTTGGGCAAAGTCGAAGCCAAGCTGAAGCTCGTCATCGCTGGTAACCACGAGATCTCGCTCGACAAGTCATACTGGCTCTCCCAGGGTGGAACGGAGACTGATTCAGAGCGGGCAGAGGCGCTTGTGAGCTTAGATGCAAGTTCAGAAGCCAGCCTGAATGGCATCACCTTCCTAAGAGAAGGCACACATACCTTCACGCTAGCATGCGGCGCGACATTCAAAGTATATGCCTCACCATACACGCCTCTCTACGGCGCATCAGCATTCCAGTACCCGTCGAATGAAGATCGCTTCAATGCCTCAGGCACTCCACCGTGGGCGAAGGACGTCGGTACCGAGACCTCGACCATCCCCAACGACGTCGACATCGTGATGACCCACGGCCCCCCAAAATACATCCTAGACACGACTTCTGACGACCAAAGCGCAGGCTGCGAGCACTTGCGCCGCGCCATCGCAAGGGCACAGCCACGACTGCATTGCTTCGGCCACATCCACACGCCGCGTCGCTGGTTCTACCAAGCACACGTGCTGGACTTCACCGGCAGAGGAGGAGTAGAACTAGATGCAGGTAGCGACACTAAAACAATAACCAAAGTCTGGATAGGAACGAACTCAGCGCATAGGAAGGGATACAGAAGCCTGCCACCAGGCCCCGCCCAAAAATTTCGAGAGAACAAACAGCAGACGCTCTGCGTCAACGCGGCGATGGAAGGCACTGAACCCGGCGTTCTCGAACACCCACCCTGGCTCGTTGAGTTAGATTTGCCCGTCCAGAGAGACGAGAGAGAAGTGGAAATGGGAGATGCCGTCGGTGAGGAAACGCATCTCACGTAAGCGCACCTGGGCATGCGAAAAGAGGCATCGCGTATTGGGTTCGGTGATGAGGGAGCGGCGCTGCAGCTCGGCGTCCGCGGGTCCCGGTCAGGCGGGCAGCTGCCGTAATCTGCATCTCGCGGTCGGTGGTTGGGAACTCCGAGTAGTTAGCTTTGCGACAGCATCGCGCAGGGAGTTTCACAGCTTATCGGCGTAGCGCAATGGGTTGAAGTATTAGGCAGGACGCCGTGGACGCCGTACAGGAAGATGAGGCGTACAAATGTAGAGGTTCCGCTGCTTGTGCCTCAGGCTCCACTACACATCCCTTCAGCGAACTCGCAACGGTACTGCCTCCATAGCCATCCATACCTACTAGCAACAAATTCACCATGACTGTCTCATCATCCCTCACACTCTACCGTCCAGGGCCGTCAACCTCCCTAACAACACGCTCGTTTTCCAGCTCCCTCATCTCCTCCCACCTCTTCACCCAACAAACCGGCACAGCAATCCTAACCGAGCTCGCCTATCGCATCCTAATCGACATCATAAACCGCTTTATACACTCCTTCCAGCGCCTCGCCTCCCATAGCCTCGATTCCGCATCCTCCTTCATAGAGCGCAGGCTGCAGGAACGTCGTAATCGGCTAGATGCTGCTACGTCCGGTACTGGGAACGAGGGTCTAAAGATCGTTGAAGAGGTGGGCAAATTGGCGGAAGAGAGGGGTTTTGTTACCTGTCCGTTGACGGGGATGGACATGGGTAAAGAGGAGGGAATGAGGGGGCCGCCGAGGTGGGTGAGGGGTGTTTTGGATGGGATTAATGAGGGGAGGATGAAAGAGAGGGATTTTTGGATTCATACGCATACGGGTTGAAGTCGAGACGTCGATACGCTTCGTTCTTTCTAGGAGTATAGAGATACCCGACGATGCTTCGATGGCTCAGCAACATGCCGCTTCAGCTCGGGAAGCGACAGCTTGCGCAGCAATGGCAGCGTATGCAGCAAGCTCCACAAGCACAGCAACATTGGAAACCCTCAACCGCAACGTATGCCGCAAACTCCAGAAGTGCAGCAACTTCAACGGTCGCAGACCCCACGTATCAAGCAAACACAGCCAGCGTCTCAGCTGAGTCGCCAAGACGAATCGCACCGCTCCTGTCGAGCAAGCTCTGCTCCAGACGATACGCCACCTTGATCCGCTTCTATCTGCCCTTGGATCTGCTCTTGAATGGACGCGCTTCCGCCTTCTTATAGCGACCGTATTCTCCATGCCCGCAATTCGCCTGGTCCCGACACCCAGCGATGAAGGCGTAGCTGTACCTCAGGCCGCCGGACGGCAAACCAACACATCAGAGTGCCACATCACAAAGCCTCCATTAACTCTAGGGCGGCGCTCTGAAGTATACAGGCTCTGTCCAGCAGCTTCTGACTGACCGCCGGTGCCAATCAGGCGCTCGGGTTCTGGTACAAGGACAGCGTAGGCCACAAGATCATATATTCTCGCTGTCAACACATTTGCTGTCCATGGCGCTCTGCTTCTCCCACATATTCTACGACTACCAATATGATATTTTTCTTAATTCACATCTGTGTTCCTACGTTATCCTCATTGCCTGCTTGTCTTCCTAGATGTGAAATATGGTCTCTCCCTGCCGCGCAGGCCCAATTGCGTCTGGCCGGTGTCTCATCTCGTATGCTCGCCCTCCGTCTGCCGAACCGATTCCGCATCCCTGCAGCTGCTTGTCTCGTATATGAGGTGAAAGTAGGCGCCGTGTTTGTATGTTGCACGAAACAGCTTCGACGACATGCTCTTGGTCGGCGCGAGTGAGCAGCAACTATGCAGCGCTGGATTGTGACTTGACTCATCGAAAGCGACTGATACTTGCATCTCTAGCGACTGCTTACGGCACTCAATCTTGTCGCTGCTCATTCTCGACTCGGATCGTGGATGCGTACTGATCTCGTCGGCCGCAGGTGAGTACCGGCGTCGCGGAAGCACTCAGTCACATTCCTGGGCCATGAGTATATCGGCATTGATCCTGCGCATTCAAAAAGTGTTCTGCTCGCCGTCTCGGGCGTGGACGATCAGTCTGGCTCTGCTGTCGTCACTAAAGACTCACCCATCGAGCACGGCAAGCTCAACTCCTTCTAAGCAATTTCTAACTTCGCTGAGCTTGCTCTGAGGCGCTCATGGCTCACATAACACAACGAGAAGCATCTAAGAAGCATCTTAGAAGCATTCTCCGAGCGGATGCCACAGCTTTCGCTCTCGAAAGCTCGCCACGTACTTTCACGGTTGCTATATCAATAGGCTGGCCTTGATACGTCTTGCGCACTGAGCACGCTGTCTTCAAGATTTGCTACAAGAACAGCGCATAATCACTCTCCAATCTCGAGTTTGGATGTTCTCGCGTATCTTCACGTTCGCTCAGTCAGTCGATACCTGTGTACTATCGCACTGCCCGTCAAGCACACCCTCACTGGCTTCATACATGTCAGCAAACCCATTACATTACTCAGTCTCTGCTTGACCTGCTGGAATTTCGCGTTCTCGTTACCTGATGAGGCCGCACGGGCCACTCCACCTCGCGTATTTTGACTTGGTGGTTTCTCACTCCCACCTGGCAACGCCCGCGCGGCCTTCCACCGCCAACGAAGCCCTTCTATACCCGCCTTCACCTGGTGTTTCCGACCTTCCTGTCGCCGGCAGAACACCGGCCGGAGCAACAGCGCCGGCTCCTAGCGCCTGTCTGTGCGCGGGCTCTTGGCAGGCACATATAAACCCCATTTCCCCCCTCCGACCTACACTCTTTTACCGCAAACCCCACAATCTTTTACCCCAACTCGAAGAATTCCAACTTCCTAACACTCATTTCCTCAACAAGCTTTCTTCCTTCACTCACTTCGACCATGGCTCAACACTTCATCATTACTTTGGATCACTTCCACTTTGTCACATGACATCATACCTTCACTCACTTATGTCGACCACTTCCAACCTTACTGAGCTTCACTCTTCCTCAATCAACATCACTGCTCAACAATCTTCACACCTTACTTGGTCATCAACACTTCATCCAACCTTGGTCCAACATCACATCCATCGATGATCAACCTTCCTTCACCATGAGCCATGGTCATCCTTCCAACATCCTCCTTCGCCATTGAACATGGTAAGTATCTTCCTGGCTTCTTCTTTATTCAGTCTTCTAACCTTTTTCAGCTTGCTGTCGCCTTCTACCACACTCACTTCGCTTCGGATCGCTCCAACCTTCGCTCAACATCGTCGCCAACCTCCTCAAAGCCCTACACTCTAGGCCACGATCGAGCTCTTCAGCATCCACCTCAAGCCCTCTTCAGGCCAGCATAGCATGTTCACAACACCCTGGGTCGCACGAAAGTCAAGTTGTTTGGATGGATTGGATACTTTGGTGGAGGAAACATACTGGTGGGAAGTGCAGGGTACAATGGTCAAAGACAGTAAGAGACGGACATTACAGATCTCGATGGGATCTCGCTTTGAGCCTACAAGGCTTGCTTCGGCAAGGCCCCATGGCTGGTGGATATGATCTGGAGGAGACTTCATTCTCACATCAAGGTGCTGGAGGACAGACAGTCTATGGTGCTTCGGTACTAAGCTGGGCCTACCTTGGAGATTTGAAGTTCTTCGCCAGTTTGAGCTTGCTCGCCCAGATCATTCCCCTGCACACTTCTCGATGGCGGCTCTTAGGAGTTTGGATCAATTCGAGAAATGCAGCATGCGAAAGGTATGAGAGACTTGAGGTGAGAGTGCCTGCAGTCGGTGGTCGATGTTTGGATTGGGTTTTAGATTAGCTTTGAGGTTTTGGACATTGGTTTGCTGATGGCTGGTGGATATGGGCTTCATCTGGTGGTCGCTTCTTGGTTGGACTTTGGTTGGATACTGGGTTGGACTTCTTCTCAAGGATACTTCAAGGTTTCGCCTCAGTATCAATGAATCCATCAAACTTCACTTTACTTCTTCTTTGACTTGACTTGACTTGACTTCTTCTTTGCTTTACTTGCTTCTTTCTTAACTTAAGTTTTTACCTACCTTCTATATTTGGCTTCTTCCTCAACTTGCTTTAGTCGAACATTTTGCTCCTTCTCTGCCTCGAGGTCTTGACATAGCTCTTACTTCACTTGCTTCTCTCTTAGACTTTTAACTTGCAACAAACAAACTTAATAACTTAGACTTCTTGCAACTTTCTATCTGCTCGCAGTGCATACACTACTACACATCTTGAACAAGTCTCTATCTCCACAACACCCTCTCTCCCCACTCTAAACATGCCTCCTTCTCGCCCACTTGTTCAAGAACTCTCTTCCCTCGATCCTCCAAACATCCTCCTCAACATAACTCCCATTATACCCTTTCCCCTGCGCCTGAAGAACAAGATCCAGCCCCCTTCCACTCTTACCCTCATCATACCGCGGCCACCTGGGCAGAGCCTCACTATTTGGATCACCCTTCGCAACAAACCTGATCCACTGCGCACTCACCTGCTCGGCTAGCTTCTTGTACTCCTCCCAAGGGCCATAGAAGTTAGGATTAGCAAAGACAAAAGCCACCTCAGTGAAGTGCGCGACGCCCTTGTAAGCGCGCGGATTGCCGCCTTCGCTGGCGGTGTTACTGTTTTGCCAGGGGAGCGTGTTGAACCGGTATATGTACGTAGGCGAGTACTTGGAGTAAGCGCGGGCGTCGGCCAGGCGGGTCGCGTGGTAGAAGACGTCGCCCATGATGGCGGCGATGCGCTTGTACTGAAGTCCTTGTTCGGCGAAGAGCTCGACGCCGGTGTTGAGCGGGATACCAACGGTGGGGTCGTTGGGGTAGAGTTCCATGATGCGCTTGATGACGGCGTCGGGGAAGTCGAAACCTGTGCTGTTGGTGAGGAAGGCGTATAGGTCTTCGTCGGTGTTGATGACGCCGCCGGCTGGCGCGTTGTCGGTGCCTTCGTCCGAGTTGGTGCCGTAGAGATGGGGGATATGTGCGAAGCGGCCCGAGGCGAGGAGCTCGGTGGGGTAGGCGGGGATGATGTCGCCGTCGACGATGGGGTACCAGCCGGGGCCTTGGCTTGGGGCTGCGAGGAGTGGGAACATGGCTTCGTATGGCAGGGTACGTAAACAGGCGAGCGTGTCGACTTCATCTGTGCAGTTTGCCTTGTCGACGATATTGTCATAGATGGGCTGGTACCAGTCTGTGCCATTGTACCATGCCGTCGCTGCAGACCCAGACTCTTGGATGCTGCGGTGAAACAAATTGTCTGTTCGGCCGCCATACGACATGAGTAGCTGGCCTACTGCGAAGCTCCCAGCAGACTCGCCCCAGATAGTCACACTGTCCTTGTCGCCGCCGAATGCTTCAATGTTCTCTGAGATCCAAGCAAGTCCTTTGCGCATGTCTCGAAGCGCAAGGTTCGTCTGGCCGGTACCTTGGATCTCTCGCGAGTACAACATACCCCATCCGCCTTTGCGGTAGTTGATGCTGGCTGCAATGATGGGCTGGCCGATTTCCACGCTTCTTTGAACAATGTATGTCAGGTTGTAGTTCGCAAGCGCACTGGTGCCGACTTGGTAGCTTCCTCCATGGATCCATAGCGCAACAGGCAGCTTTGCGTAGTCGTTGTGTGAGAGACCCGCTGGACGAACGATGTTGATGCTCAAGCAGTCTTCGCTCATGCTGAAGTTGGCAGCCGAGGGATCCGGGCAGCTGTCTCCGTACGATTTGGCAGGGCGCGTGCCATTCCATGTCGTGTTCAACGATTGTGGTATGCGAAAGCGATTCTGACCTCCCGTATCTTGCGCATATGGGATGCCTAAGAAGATGTCTTGATTGAACGAAGGGAGACGTACGCCTTCGTATGTTCCATTCAGCACTGTGACCGTGGGTTCAGTAGCATGTGCTATCGTTGCCAGAAAGAACGTTGTGAGCGCCCCCACTTTCCAAGCTCTTGCAATAGCCGCCATGATGCTGGTGACTACCCGTCGAGATGAATGCGCGAGAAAACGAAAGCGGGGAGAAGCTCTACTTGTATATTGCAGCTGGCAGTGTTCCAAAAGCTAGCAATGATAGGGCGTATCTTAAGAAGCACCGAAAGGACCCTGAATCGTGACGTGATGGCTCTCCCACTCTTGTGGTGGATATGCATGTCCGTGGTGATCGGCAGAGGTGCACCTGCACGTTCGGCTGTGCGCGCCAATCAGGAAGGTAAGTACGGAGCTGCATGTGTAGTCGCACCGACGAGGATGCCGGCACATGTAAGCTGCGACTCTTGCTCGCTATCATACAGCATTATGAGATACTGGAGATGGTGAGAAGCGAGGCGGAGTTCAGCAACATTAATGATGCTGGCCTAGAATAGCTTGGACAAGAAGCTTCTCCTCTTCTTCGCTGGTTCCTTCTCTGGTACACTCGCCATCGTATATGCCGGGGAGAACATTGCTTGTCCAGGAAGTTCTACTGGTACATCGACAACACCATACTCCGGTGTCTTATCCACGGGCGCGATGTCTGGTACGGCGTTCTGTTGTACAGGGCTGACGTACATCGGCGCCGGCGTACTCGGCACTGAGGTCGGCGACACCGGCATGGCCATGGGTAGTCGAGAAGCACTGACAATGTGTGTCGACTGCGGGTGAAGATATGTTTGCGCTGGCGATGGTTGCGCATGCACATACGGTTGTACCTGCGGCTGATGCCAACGTGGCGCGTTGGCAGTTTGCAATCGTTTGCTTTCAGCGGCCCATAACTCGAAGACTTGATTCATAAGTCGCGTCCATTCCGAAGGGCCTCCCTGGAAATTGTAGTTGACGCGGCGGTCTGTGAAGGCGATGAAGTAGTGCTGCTTGTTGTACGGCGATATGGCGACATACTGGGTTGCATCAGCGTTGTACTCATGTACTCATGTCATCATGGAGGCTTGTTTCCTGAACTCACACTGACGGCACCCGGCGCAGTTTCCATCAAAATCTTGTTCAATCCAGTGTAATAGCCGTTGAAGTTCCAAGCCAGATGTCCATCCGCAAACAGAACGAACCAGGCATCTTTCATCCCAAGGCCAACACAAGTCGGCGTGACCAGCGACTTCTTCACTCTATCCTCGAGACCTGAAGGTATAGCAGCCCATATCGAGCCCTGTCCGGGTGCGCACGCGAAGTAGCTGAACTTCTGGCCAAAGGTGACGAAGCACAAGCTGGCTGCATTCGGGAACGACTTTAGCCACTGCGCGAGATCGGGATAGTTGAGATCAAAGTAGGTCCGTGAGTGGACTGGTTCTGATTAGCTTGGTAGGTGCGATGGGGCTGGCCCGCGCCGTCATCGCCATGCGTTTCATGGTCGCGGAATTTGGGCCGGGGTGCTACTTACAGAGCTTGTCCTCCCCATCTAACGTCTTACACCCGATATACCAAATCGGCTCCGGAGAGTCTCCCTGAGGAGCAAGCGCGAGACAGTAAGGGCTAGCGACTCTCCATGGATTGCTCATGGAGCTCTTGAACAACTGACGAAGCGTCTGCGGTATCTCGTGGCTGCGCCCTGTTAGCCGCGCCTTCCTCACCAGCATGCGCAACTCACAACTTCCATGTTTGGCGACAGTCGAAGAAAAAGCTGTTGCGCGGTCCAAACACGAATGTGATCTCCGGCATCTTGTTGATTATACGATGAAACTGTACATGCGAGGCAGAGAAACGGACGTGGGCTGCTCATCAGCAGGCGTGCGGCGTACGCCCAAGGACGTGGCGGTGCGTTGGGGGCCGCAATCAGCAGCACCAATTGAACGCGACGTGGAATCATCAATACTGCCGTTCATGTGTTCCGAGTCTCTCGATCTTCAAGCTGCGCATACATGAAACCATCATCTGGGTGTCTAAAATCACAGGAAGCCTAAGTCAGTATCCTCGTAGACATCGCAGATGCTTGTCCATCGTGCCTACCCAACTAGGTAAGCCCGCGGCATGTCATACAACAGCGGCACGCTTTCAAGATGCGACTGTTGCTCATGCGGTATCATTGCCACAGGGACTAATAGTCCAGCGCAGACCGCTCTACGGCATCACAATCTCCAGAAGCGACCTGAAAAGGACGAGCACATGAATAGACTTCTGTCGTGATCATGCCATTTCATTTTCGCATCTAATCGTAGACTGGCCTATCTACCATGCCTTCTCGTTATCCAATCTCGCCCAGCGTCCACCGCTACAAGACGGGTATGAGCCCTAGGGCTATCTCGTTTCGTGGTGTCGCGTCGTCGGTATCGGGCCCTCTAAGCAGCGGTGGTCTTCTCCTTAGGGAGAGGAGTGAAGCGAAGGTAAGGCTTTACGATCTGCAGAGGTAGAAGTACGAAGTCAGTATATGTCTCACATGCACTTCGTACAGTCAGAACTTACCCGGATGTCAGGGAACATAGATTTCGCGTCCTCAGTCTTGACGGCTGGGTGGACGATGACTGCAGAGGGAGAAGTACGAAGTCAGTATATTTCTCACATGCACTTTTTACAGCCAGGGCTCACCATCGTCACCAGGGATCCAGTTAATTGGGGTGGTAATCTTGTGCTTGTCGCCAGTCTGCAGGCTGTCGAGAACGCGGAGAACCTCCGCTGTGTTGCGACCGGTGCTGGCGGGGTATGAGAGGATGAGGCGGATGGTCTTCTTGGGGTCGATGATGAAGACGGAGCGGATGGTGAAGGCAATGCCCTTGCTGTCGACGTTGGTCGCGTCCTGGTGGTCGATCCTGTTTATGTCGTTAGCAGTGTCGCGAGTCGTAAGTCGCAAAGATTCGCTACCCACATGTCGTATGCCAACGCGATCTGGCGGTCCTTGTCGCCAATGATGGGGAACTTGAGCTTGCTGCCGGAGATCTCGTCAATGTCCTTGATCCAGCCATCGTGCGAGTCGACGGTGTTGGCAGAGAGACCGATGAGCTTAGCACCGCGACGGCTGAACTCAGGCTCGAGCTTTGCGAAAGCGCCGAGCTCAGTTGTGCATACTGGGGTGTAGTCCTCGGGGTGTGAGAACAGGATGACCCAGTTGTCGCCGATGAACTCGTGGAAATCGATGGGGCCCTGGGTGGTCTCGGCCTTGAAGTTGGGGGCCTTGCTGCCCAGGCGGAGAGGCTCTGGTCGGTCGCTCATGGTGCCTTCTGCGCCCATGTTAGCTCAGGTCCCAGCGATTTGCGCAAACATGCGGGGTGGCGGGGTAGGCGCAAGCAGCCAACATACCTGGTTGTGTGATTTAGTGTGTGAGTACGGTCGCGGAAGATATCGAGGTATCTTGTAGATGCAAATTGGGATGTTGGAGCGGTATTATGAGGGAGGGAGGAAGTTGAGGGGTCGATGATGCCTTTTTGTCCTCTTGTAAGGCCATACACAACATTGAACGACCAACACTTCCAGCTAGCGTATATTGCGCAATCGTCACCTATCTCACGTGAACTCCACCAGAGCTTTTTCTGCCATTGAATTTGCCCACGTCGTTTGGCCACTGGGCGAATCATCGACGCGACATCTCCGGCGGTATCGCATGCCAATTGTTGCCCCTCCTGCCGAGCATTCGTCGCAACTGGAAGCAGGTAGAAGCCAATGATGTTGTTGTTGGTGATTTCTCAGCGATATCCCTACTTGTCAGAATTCGAATAGGCTCCGAATCCATGTCAGAGCGTTTGCAGACGTTCCAGCGACCGATTTGGCGTTTGCTTGATCCAATCTCTCGGTAGCTTTGTGCATCAAATGCGCGCATTGTCGGTTTGCCGTGTGAGATTGGGTGAGCCATATGCACTTGCGACATTGGGGTACAGCAGCCTCCATTGATATCGAGGCGGGATGTTTGGCTGTGTGTCGCCCAACCGAACGATTGGGGAAGTCGCACTCTTCCAACAAAGTGCGCTTTCACAAACATTAGCACCAGCTGGCAGTGCGGAGGTTACGCGAAACTCTTCTGAGATGGGTAGCTTCATGGCGGCAAGAATTTCGTGACTGCCCGCCTGAACACACACGCCGTTCCCACGCGTCGCGCGAACTCTAATGTCGCGACGTCACGCTTGTGGCAGACACAGCGAGTAGCCACCTGACTACACCTCCATATGTTACACACGCGTCCAACGTCGCTACTCCCTCCTAGTACAGCTTCATATCGGCAACCTCGGCAGGGTCCTCTTTCTTCTCGCCTGGAGCCTCAAAGTGATTTTGGGCCGAACTTCCGAGCTGGCTCCCTTGCGGCGACTCATCAAGGACACGATGCATATCTGTGCTGGTTATCGCAGGATCGAGCGACGATGAGGCTGCTTGCTTTTGCCCAGGTGCCGATACTTCCCGCCGATGATGTCGGGGAGCCATATGCTTGTCCGAGTCGAGATGCCTTTGCTTGAGGCGCGCCAGACTCCTTCCCGCATGACGCACCGGATCTACCCTGTTCTGCACGCGCTCCAGCAGCCAGAGACTTCGAGGCGGCCTTGGCATGTCGG